>Ga0081539_10004715_pt1 | contig 14766 bp, 14 predicted proteins | sample TabmetS4T2R2_FD_71023 | JGI IMG/M metagenome (GOLD analysis project Ga0081539, IMG submission 71023) | Tabebuia heterophylla rhizosphere microbial communities from the University of Puerto Rico - S4T2R2 | ecosystem: Host-associated > Plants > Roots > Rhizosphere ...
CGGCCGGTAAATGTCACTCCGTTATTCCTCGCGCGCAATCCTGAGAAGCACACCCTACAAAGATCACACCTGCGGCGGCTGCACGTCGGCGGGTTGGACATCGGAGCCAGCTTCGTTCAGCCTCGTGAGCTGGACGATCCGGTCGAGCTTGAACGTGCGGCGGTCGTTGCGGAGTTGGCAGTGGGCGATCAGCATCAGCTCGCCGCTGCGCCTCCGCACTTCCAGCGGCTCGATCACGCGGTGCGTGCGGCGCTGGTTGGCGTCGAGGTACTCCATCATCACCGGCACGCGCTGCTCGAGCGCTTCTTCCAGCTCCAGCGGCAGCAGGCTCTCGCGCGGGGAGGCGGGCAGAAGGCCCATCGAGCCGCCCTGCTGGGCCATCGCGTCGCAGAGGCACAGGTCCCAGCCGCCGAGGGGTTCGATGAGCTCCGCCGTTATTTAGACCTTCGACTGCTTCACGATCAACCCCTTCGCCTGATCCGCCGGCAGGTTTAGCGCCCCGTGCGCTTCGGCCGCGGCCGACCGCACCTCGAGGTTCTGCGCGGCGTCGACCACCTTCGACAGCGTCCCGACCTGGCCCGCGTCGAGCTGGTTGCCGAAGAACTTCGCGTTCGTCGCCAGGCTCTTGTACAGGCTGATCTTCACGTCGTCGGCCGTCTTGTCGTCGGCGGCGACGGTCAGCAGGCCGGTCTGCGCTTCCTTCGAGTTGACCAGACCCAGCACGCTGCCGGCCAGCTTGACGATGTCCGGGCGCTGATCGTTCAGCGCCGCGAGCAACTCCGGCTGCGCCGCGCCGATCTCCAGAACCTGCCCACGGCTCATCGCGAGCTTCGCCAACAGGTTCCCCGCGCGGGTCGCGTACTGCGTGGCGATGTTCTGATCGACCGGCAGCGCCCCGGCCTTCGTGCGGGCCTGGTCGAGCGCGGGCTTCAGGGCCGCGGGGTCGCTGAGCTGCGTCGTGCTCAGCATCGGGTCGCTGCTCGTACGACCCTCCCATGGCGACGCACCGGTCTTCACCATGATCAGCTTCGCCGCACCGGCCAGCTTCGTCGGCTGGTTGCGGGCGCCGAGCAGCCGCTCGATGTCCGGCGCGGGAAGGTCGTCGGAGATCAGCACCACGTCGACCGACACGAGCGCCTCACCCGCGGTCGCGGCGGCCTCAGCGGTCGTGCCGCCGGTGACGATGTAGCCCTGACCCTTCAGCCCGTCGCTCATCGCGTTGAGCTGCTCCTGGTTCGGCATGACGATCAGCACGCCCTGCTGGCCGGTCTGCGCCAGCGCCTCGCCCAGCAGCGGCACGACGCGGTTCTGGCCCTCGAACTGCTGTTGCGGCAACGAAGCGGCGACGGCGAACGCCGCCTCGAAGCGCACGACGCGGTCCGGGTATGCCATCGCGTCCACCAGCGGGCCGTGCCCGCCGGGCAGCGCGTTGCTCTGGCCGGCGATCTCCTGGAGCGAGGTGATGACCTTCAGCGACACCGGCGAGTTGTGATCCTTCAGCGCCCGCGTCAGCGCCGCGTTCAGGTATTGCGCGCCGGCCGACACTCCGTAGTAATGCGCGTTGGGTTGGTTCTCTGCACGCGTCGGGTCGGTCGCGCCCTGCGGCAGCTCGACCTCGCGCTTGTAGTTCGACGCGAGCCACAGGCTCATCGCGTCGCCGTGCGATCCGCCGAGCTTCAGCGCGTACTCGCTGGCGCGCATCGCCATGAGCTCGTTGAAGATCTCCTTCGGCACGTCGATCTTGATCAGCCCCTTGTCCTGGGTCCAGTACCACATGAACCCGGTCGTGTTCCGCTTGTCGTACGTGATCGCGGCCGTGTCGTAATAGAACTTGTCGGCGAGCTGGTAGAACGATTCGGCGACGTTCACGGGCGAGGAGTTACCGGTGATTCGACGGATCGCGTCGGCGGCCGCGTTACGGGCGGGCGGCGGCGCGTCCTTCGACGCGGCGATCCGCGCCAGGTACGGCACGGCCACGTCGTAGCCGATGTCGCCCAGCGACGTCGCGACGGCCGCGAGCGTGCCGCCGTCGGTCATCTCGGTGGCGGCGACGAGCGGGTTCAGCGCGTAGCTGCCCAGGTCGTGCAGCGCGCGGCGGATCGACGCGTGCATCGCGGTCTTCGTCGGGTCGCGCAGGTAGTCGATCAGGAACGGCACGGAAAGCTCGCCGCTGTCGCGCAGCGCGCGAATGCCGTTGAGGTACGCGCGCTCGTTGGTCGCGAGCCGCTCGATGTTCTGCTTGATGACTTCCGGATCACCGCGACGCGTGTAGCGGCCCTTGTTGAGCAGGTCGACGATCTGGCCGGTGACGTCCTTCATCGGGTCGATCGACTGGAAGCGCAGGAGCCATTGGTCGAGGTTGTCCTTGCGGTCGGAGGCGGTGGTCTCGAAGGCCTTGAGGACCTCGGCCGGGTCGGCGCCGGAGCCGACGATCTTGGCGCCGGCGGCGCTCGCGAGGTCGTAGCGGCCGACCTTGCCGTAGTGCCAGTATTCTTCGACCGACTTCTTCACGTCGGTGGCGGCGGCAGGCGCGACGGGTGCCGGCGTGGTCGCTTCGGGCGCGGGTGTGGTTGCGTCGGGCGCGGCCGGTGTGGCAGGCTCGGGAGTAGTCGCATCAGGCGCGGCGGGCGTTGCCGGCTCGGTCGCGGGAGTCGCCGCCGGCTCAGAAGCGGCCGGCGCCTCTTGCGCGAACGTCGGCGCAGCAAGCACCGCCAACGACAGCGCGGCGGCAGCCGCGGCGGCGGACTTCAATCGTGCGAGCATGAATCGCGCCAGCTTCAACTTCGCCGGGACCAACCGGGTGTCTCGCGTCATGGTGCCAACCTCCAGGGTGTGCGATGCGGGCGAGCTGCGACGGCTGATGCATGACTCGCCATGTGGTGCGCGTGCGTGCGTGCGTGCGTATCAGGGGCGGTGAGCGTACGGCGGAGCGTCACGCGCGTTTCCGTGTCGTCGCGCGCGGACGAACTTCGGTGACGGACCTCGATGACGGCCAACTCAACGCATCTCCCGCCAGCGGCGAGAGTTTCCTTCCCGGCCGGAGAGTCTAAATCCCCGCCCGGCGGAGTCAAGAAAACGTTGATTCTGCGACGGGAGGAGGGAAGGGGCCTGAACCCACGTAGAACGTGGGCAAAGTTGCGCTGCCCAAGCGCGGCAAATGGCCTCCTAATCAATGCTAAATGGTCCCTGACGCGTCAACCCAGCAAACTCGACGAGACGAGTACGGAACCCTTCGGCTTGCTCACGCGACAGGGGCTTCAGTGTATCTCGCCAGTTGGGATTGTGTCGCGCTACCGACTCGTTCAGTTCATCCTGGAGCCGGATCACCGTTTCGACGAAGTCCGGCGCAGCGACGGCACGATCCAGCGCCGCCGTGAGTGCGGCGGCATCGTCGAACGTGACCTCCTGTCCGCAGTTCATCCAGTAATCGTCGACCCACGGGCCATCCTTCGTCTCGTCCCAAGTCGCCGGCTGCGGAATGCCCGCGGGAGCCCATCCGTAGTGCTCGGCGACCGCAAGAGCAAGGCTCCAGCCGGACCCGGTAAACCGCACGTACGCACCCGATGAGTTGGAGAGGTCGTAGCCCATCGGCAATCGCACCAATCAAACGCCTTTTCGCGCCTGCACGCGACGGATCGCTTCCTCCCGTGCCCGCTGCATTCCACCGGAGTCGACCCACTTCTTCTTGCGCATTACAGCTTCCAGCCGATTCGGACTGGTGGCCTCGATCTTCGCCGATTCCTCCATCATCACCCTCTCCCACTCCTTCACGATTGCTTCCTCGTCCCGCGTTCCCGTGAACCGAGGCGGCCGCTTCGTCGTGTACATCTTCCGTTCGCCGAAGTCGTAGCACGGCAGGCTCAACTTGGTCATCAGGTCAACCACGCAGTCCATCTGCTTCCACGCGTCGCCATAGAACGTGAAAGCGAAGTGTCGATTGCTCCAACGCAACTCGAAAGCGGTTTGCTCGTCAGGTAGATCCACATCACCGGCACGCGTATCGCGATCCAGTTCCAGCGTGGGGTAGTGCGCCTGCAACGCTGCAAGAACTTCCTCGGCTGGGAGCGTCTCGAGTTCGGCGGGTGCGTTGTCGTCGACAAGTTGCTCGCACACGCGCGCAGGGTCCGCCGTCTTGCCCGGCTTCAGACGCCAAAACCACAACCATCCTGCTTCAACTGCCACGAGTGCCTCCGCCGAGAAAACCTCGACCACACGACAGCCGGGATCGGCGTCGAACCAGCCACAAGCCGCGACGATCATACCCGCTGGCACGACTCGCGCAGCCAAAGAGAGCGATCAGGTCAGTACACCATCGCTACGAATTCTTCGTAGCTTCTCGGAACGTTTGTGTCAGGCCATACCGCGCGGCGCAGTCGACTCGCCGAACCGCTTGATTTATCCAAACAAATTACTAACATTTGATCGTGCTGTTACGCACTGCGACCGTTTGCTGCCGCCAGCACCAGCACCTGTGCAAGCCGTTACCGGTCGCGGGACGAACGGTGACCGACGTCTCACCGAGTCCCAAAATGTCCTACTTTTTAGGAGTCCCATTTTCGGGCGTCGAAGCTTCGTCGTGGCCGCGCTGCGTGAGGGCTTGTGCATTCCGAGCGTGATATTCTGTACTCTACATTCTGCATTCTGCGTTCCTCCGCCCTCCTTTCCTTCACCCCCCACCCTCGATACACTCCCGCGTCCTATGAAAGCCCAGCGGAGGCACGAGTTACAGGCGAACGAGCTGGCCAGGCAGCTTGAGACGTTCCCGGAGACGCTCAAGCGGAACGCCAGCACGATCATGCTCGTGATCGCCGTCGTGCTGGTCGTGTTCTTCCTCGTGCGCTACCGCAAGCAGGCGGCGGAGAACCGATCGAACGTGCTGGCCTCGTCGCTGGAGATGGCCCGGAGCGGGCCGCTGCGGCTGCGGACCCTGACGTGGTACGGCCTGCCGCCCGACCGGCTGGCGGCCGAGCGCGGGGTGCTGGTCAGCCAGACGCAGAGCGCGATCGACTCGGTCCTGCGCGAGGCCGACGGCAGCGGCGACGACGAGGCCGCGATGCGTGCCTCGGCCCTCGTGTCGCGCGGGGACCTGAACTGGTATCTGGCCAACACCCCGCCGGTTCCCGGCGCCGCGACGCAGCCGAACCTGGCGTTGCCCAAGCAGCCGGACGAATACCTGCGGCTCGCCGAGAGCGATTACCGCGACGTCGTCAACGGATATTCGAAGCAGATCGTCGCGTGGGTGAGCGCGCAGCTCGGCTTGGCCGCAATCGCCGAGAACCGAAGCGAGTGGGACAAGGCCCGCAAGATCTACGCCGAGGTGGTAGCGCGGGCGGACGTGCCGAACGTGTTCCAATACCAGGCGCAGCGTCGCATGACCCTATTGAAGGACGTGCAGAGCCCGGTGCTGATCGGGGAGTTCAATCCTGCGTCGTCGATGCCGACGACCGTTCCGGCGGTTCCGTCGTTCCTCAAGGTGCCTTCGACCGAACCCGAACCCGCTACGCAAGCCAACCCGTGAACTAGAATCCCTCGGTGAAACGCGCCGCAAGTGGCGGCGCTAAACGAGCGGATTGTCCGTCGCGCGCACAGCACAGCACAGCACAGCACAGCGCATTCCCGTGTCCGACCAACCCGATCAACCTGAGCCGCTCGAACCGCAGGTCACAGCGCCCGATGACGGCGCCACCGACGAGTCGTCGGAGGAAGCGGAGCTGCGCCGGTTCCGCTGGCGCGTCTCCAAGCACCTGACGCGACGGGTCGACCAATACCTCGTCGACCGCGTCGGCTACCTCTCGCGCAACGGCGTGCAGCAGCTCATCGAGAACGGCTTCGTCAAGGTCAACAACAAGCCGACGAAGTCGAGCTATCGGCCGCGCGAGAACGACGTGATCGAGATGGTCGCGCCGCCGGAGCCGATCAGCGAACTCGTGCCCGAGCCGATCCCGCTCGACATCGTCTACGAGGACGAGCACTTCCTCGCGCTCAACAAGCAGGCGAACCTCATCGTGCACCCGGCCCGCGGCGTGTGGACGGGCACGCTCGTCAACGGCTTGGTCCACTACGGCCAGAAGTGGAGCACGGTCAACGGCAACTGGCGGCCGGGGATTCTTCATCGTCTCGATCGCAACACGACCGGGATCATGCTCGTCGCCAAGAGCGACGAGGCGCATTGGCGCATGGCGCGGCAGTTCGAGAACCGCACGATCCAGAAGACCTACATGGCCGTCGCGCACGGCGTGCCGGAGCTGCTGGCCGACGTCATCGACATGCCGATCGGCAAGGACCGCTTCGTCCGCGAGAAGCAGGCCGTGCGAAAGGAAGCGAACGGCGGCAAGCCCGCGGTCACGAAGTACGAGGTGATCGAAACGCTCATCGGCCCGGGTGAGCTGACCATGCCGCCCAGCGAGTTCCCGAAGGACGCGCACTTCAAGCCGCCGCCGGCGAAGTTCAGCTTGATCAAGCTGTCGCCGAAGACCGGTCGCACGCACCAGCTCCGCGTGCACCTGTCCGCGCTGGGCTACCCGATCGTCGGTGACACGATGTACGGCGGGCGGCCGATCGTCGCGGGCGAGTTTCGCTTCGAACGGCAGGCGCTGCACGCGTACCAGATCACATTTGTTCATCCCGCGACGCTGGAGACGATGACGCTGGAGGCGCCGCTGCCGCCGGACATGACGCGGTTGTTGGAGATCCTGCGTTCGGATCACCGCGGAGGCGCGGAGGACGCGGAGAGGAGAAAGATGTCTTGACGTGCGAGCGACCCCACGGCCGTCGGACCGCCGCGCCGAGGGATGCAACTCGATCTGCGACGCCGCGAGCGGCGGTCCGGCGGCATGCTCGGTCGAATCGCTCCCGCTCAGCGTTCGATCTTCAGCGCCCGCGCTCGTAGGATTCGATACTTCCATGAACGACCTCCCGATGCCGTCCGACGTGAAGCGCGATGCGGTCGCGAGCGATCCGTCCGCGCAACCGCTGATCGAGCCGCCGAGCGCGAAGCTGATCGTGCGGCTGTTCCTGATCCCGTTCCTGATCGTCGCGGCCGCGGTGGGCGTGATGTTCCTCGTGAGCCTGATGGCCGGCCGGGCGCCGACCGTCGACGAGGCGATCGACGGCCTGAAGACCGCCGGCGGCGGGCGCACGGCCGACTACCTCGTCGGGCCCGGCGCCAAGCAGCGCTACCTCTACGCCAAGGCGCTGACCGACCACATGAAGGCCGGGCTGTCCGAGCCCGAGCGCGTGAAGCTGACGCGCGAGCTGATCGACATCCTCGACAACCACACGCAACCCGGCGAAGGCGAGGTTCTGCCGTTCCTGCTACTGGCGCTGGGCCGATGCTGGCAAGTCGATCCGGCGAAAGGTCCGGCTTCTTCCGACGAAGCGCTCGCCGCACAAGCGAATGCTGCCGCGTCCCTGCTGAAGCATTCGGAATCCAAGGAAGTCACGACGCGGAAGGCCGCGGTGTTGTCGATGGTTTACTTCCGAGGATGTGACGCGGAGGTGCGGCAGTTCCTTCCAGCGCTCACGAAGATCGTCCGCGACCCGAAGGAAGACCTGGACGTTCGACTCTCCGCCGCGACGATCCTCGGACCGTTGGCAAAGCCCGCTGACACGGAGGCCCTCGACGCGCTGCGCGCGGCAATGCGCGACACCGACCCGCACGACGTCGAACTCGTCTGGGCGTCAGCGCTGTCGCTGGCGCAGCTCAATCAGGCGGACGTGTCCGACACGATCTTGAAGCTGCTCAGTCGCGACGAGCTGGCGAACGCGAAGGTGTACGACCGCGAGAAGGACCCGCAAAATCCAATCTTCCGCAACCTGTCCGAAGGCGAGCAGGAGCGCATCCTGATCAACACGATGATCGGCGTCGAGCGCTACGACGTGCCGGCCGTGCAGGCGCGGTTGAAGGAGTTGTCGGAGACCGACCCGTCACAGCGCGTTCGCGCCGCGCTGAAGTCGAACGCGCCGCGCGACGCGGTCAGCGAGATCAAGCGGTGAGCACGCGCTTCAGATCCTGCGCCATCTCGACGACGGCCGACTCGACGCACTTCTCCCAGTTCTTCCCTTCGTTCTTCGCGTCGCGGTGCGCGTACAGGATGCTTCGGCTCGCGGAGACGATCGCGCCGACGCCGCCGGTGAACGCGGCCCGCGTCATGTCGGCGGTCGCGCCTTGCGCGCCGTAGCCGGGAAGGAGGAAGATCGATCGCGGCAGCCGCGCGCGGAGCGATTGCATCGTGTGCGCCTGCGTCGCGCCGACCACGGCGCCGACGTTGCTCCAGCCGCGCGAGCCGACCATGCCCGTTCCCATCGCGACCTGCTCCAACCGGTCGGCCAGCGCCTCGGACCACGTGCGGCCGTCGTCAAGCTTCAGGTCTTGGAAGTCGGCCGAGCCGGGATTGCTGGTGCGCACGAGCACGAACAGGCCCTTGCTCGTTTCCCGCGCGGTGCGGACGAACGGCTCGATCGCGTCGAGCCCGAGCATTGGGTTGATAGTTATGGCGTCGGGTGTGGTCACGTGCTCGGCCTGCGCGAACGGCAGGTCGTTCAGGTGAGCGGCGGCGTACGCGTCGCTCGTCGATCCGATGTCGCCGCGCTTCACGTCGCCGATGACCAGCAGGCCAAGGTCCTTCGCCTCCTGCACGAGCTCGTAGTAGAGCTCGACGCCCTCCCACAGGTACTTCTCGAAGTACGCTGATTGGAACTTCACGCACGGCACGTGCGGCGCGACGATCTCGAGCACGCCGCGGCTGAAGTCGTGGATCGCGTCGAGGCAGGCGTCCAGATTGTTCGCGTCCCGCTTGTGTATGGGCCCGGCGATCGCGTCGGGGATCATCTCAAACATGGGATCGATCCCAACGCAAACGGGCGAGCCCTTCCGGGCGATCGCGTCGAGCAGGCGGTCGGAGAAGAGATCACTCATTGCCGATTGTCGATTGCCGATTGCCGATTGCCGAATCGATCGCCAAATCATTCGGCAATCGGCATTCGGCAATCGACGTTCCTAAGCCTCTTCGTCCGTCGGCTTCTCCTGAAGCGCCCGCAGGAGTTGTTCCACATCCACGCCAGTGTCGCGCAATGCGGCGAGGAACGGAGTGCCCTGCTCTTCCATCAACGAGAGCAACAGGACGCGCGTCGACAGCTTCGGCTCGCGCTGCGAGCGCGACATCACCAGCGCGCTGTTCAGTGCCCGCTGCATCTTCGGCGACATCGGCAGCGCGCCGGTCACCCCCGGCGGCTCTTCGGAGTACGACAGCGCCGAGCGCAATTGCGTCGCCAGTGCGTCGCGGTCGACGTGTTGCTGGCGGAGGATGCGCACCGCGTGCGCGCCGGCCGACTTGAGCAGCGCCAGCAGCACGTGCTCGGTGCCGACGAACTCCTGCCCCAGCGAGCGGGCTTCGTGCTGCGCCTGGTCCAGCACCTGGCGGGCGTGTTCGGTGAGGGGTTGATGCATTGGCATGTGAGACGTCTCCTGCCCGACTGTGCGAACCAGCACCCGCGCATTCTGCGCCGGCGCGCGAAGCGGCGGACGGTGAGATGGCGATGATACTGAACCGGGCCGGGCGACGCGACAACTCGCGCACGCCACAACCGGCCGCGCGAACACCCGCCCGTTCAGGGCAGTCCGGTTGTTCGCCCGCCGGACGCGGCGTATGTTGTTCGCGGGCGCAGTAACATCGGTGCTTTGGTGGAGGCACGTCTCATGACCCGACGACGTCCGCACACCGGTTTCACCCTGACCGAAATCCTCGTCGTGATCGGCATCATCGGCGTGCTGATCGCCATCCTCCTGCCGGTCATGTCGAAGGTCCGCGAGACGAGCAAGCGAACGCAGTGCATGAGCAACCTGAGGCAGATCGGGCAGGCGCTGTTTTCGTACGCGACCGATAACAGGGGCGGGTTGCCACGCATCCAGTGGCGCAAAGAGCCGGGGCAGGATCCGCCGTTCGTCGATCCGTTGGACAACGACCCGAGCCCGTTTTCGGTAAACTGCTTCAATAGCAACTCGGCCGCGCTGTTCTTGCTCGTCCGTGAAGGGAGGCTTACGCCCAACGTTTTCATCTGCCCTTCGACCGACGACCAACCCGACCCGTTGGGAGGCCAACCCGCCGTCCAGCGGTCCAACTTCACGAACTATGGCGATGCGATGAACGGCGTCCGCACCCGAAGCTATACGTATGCGCGGCTCTATCCTTCAACCGCGCCTGGCGCCGCCGGGTTGACGAACCTGCTCCAAACGCTGAAGCCGGACTTCGCGCTTGCCGCCGATCACGGCATCCCGATTTGCGCGAACCAAAACGACGAACGAGCCAATTGGCACTCGGCCGGGCTGGCCGGTAACAGCCTGAACCACAACTCGGCAGGCCAGAACGTCCTGTACGCGGATGGCAGGGTGACGTGGCAAACGACGAACCGCTGCGGAGTCGGAGGAGACAACATCTACAAGGGCGTCGGCGGCACGACGTGCTCTCACGACCTTGCGAACAGCGCGACGGACAGCGTGTTGGAAGAGAGAAACTGATCGCGCCTCGGCCTCGAACGATCGGTGAGCGCGCAAGTCACTGGGGCGAGGTTGGCGCGGGATTTCGATCGGCCGCGACGAGTTCCACCTTCAACAGAAACGGCTCCGCCGAGCCCGAGACGTTCAGTGTTTCCGCTCGAGCCGCGTAACCATCCGCGGAGAACTCTACCCGATAGAATCCGACCGGTAATCGCTGGATGTAACGGGGATCCTCCAAGTCGGCGACCACTTCGCTTGACCCAATCCTCGTGACGCGCACGTGACACTGGCGCGGGATCGTGTCAAAGAGCACTGCCTGGAAGTTCGGCGCGAATACGATGGGGTCCAGGCCCGACGCCTCGCCCCAGCGCACACCCACGTTGCGTTTCTGTTCCACGTAGCCCGTCGGTGGCTTGAAACGCACGTCATGCCAGCCGTGAGCCAGCGCGACCGTGGTCGGCGTGCAGCAGGATTGTTTGATGCCGTCGACGTACACCTCAGCTCCCGTGGGGTTCGTGCGGAGCTCGACAGTCGCTGGTCTGAGGTATCGCCAGCCGACGAATGCGGAGAGCGCCAGCGCGACAAACCCGGCACTGGTGAACAAGGCCTTGTGCTTGCGCACGCGCTTCATCGCGAAGTAGCTCAGCGTGGGTCGCTTGGCCGTGAGTGGTTCGCCGTTGAGATAGTTGCCGATGTCGACCGCGAGTTCACCCGCCGATGCGTACCGCTGGTCCGGCTTGCGCGCGAGCGCTTTGAGGAGGATTGCTTCCAGCTCGCGGTCGATCGTGCGCGTGATGCTCCGCGGGCGGCGTACCTCTTCCTCGACGATCCGCCGCATCACTTGGTAGGTCGTGCCGCTCGACTCGTGCGGCGTCGAGCCGATCAGCAGTTGGTAGAGGATCACGCCTAGCGAGTAGACGTCGGAGCGCGTGTCGATCTCCGCGACCTTCCCGGCGGCCTGCTCGGGGGACATGTACTGCGGGGTGCCGGCGATGTCGCCTTCGACGGAGACCGGATGCGCGACTCCCGCGACTCCGTCGTCGCTCGCGTCCTCGCCGTGGAGCAGAGCTTTCGCGAGGCCGAAATCGACGACGTAGGGCTGTCCGTCCTTCGCGACGAGGATGTTCGACGGCTTGAGGTCGCGGTGGATCACGCCGCGCTGGTGGGCGTGTTGCACGGCGAGGCAGACCGCGCGCATCAGGTCCAGGATCTGTATCCGTGAAAGCCGTTGCGCAGCAACGTGCAGGTCGAGCGGTTGGCCGTCGATCAGCTCCATCGCGTAGAAGTAGATGCCCTGGTGCAGCCCGCTGTCGTAGACGCGCGCGACGTTCGGGTGCTCGAGCCGCGCGGCCAGCTCCACTTCGCGGTCGAACCGCGCGCACGCGCTCGGCGAGCGCGCGGTGTTCACGCTCATCAGCTTCAGCGCCACTTCGCGGCGCGTGCTGAGCTGAACCGCGCGCCACACGGTGCCCATCCCGCCCGCCCCGAGGCACGAGAGGATCTTGTACCCTTCGATCACGGGCATGCCGTCGTCGCTCGTCCGCCCGCCCACGGCGTCGGAGACGGACGCGGGCGTGAACGACGACGAGGGCTCGTCCGCCGGGGCGAGCGTCACCGAGCTGCCGCGCGTGGTCGTGGGGTTGTCGTTGGACATGGACCGTTCACCTCGCCAGCTCGCGAACGTCGGCGCGCAATTCCGCGACGCTTTGGATATCGTAACCCTGTTTCAACCCCGTTCGATAGCCCTGTTGCGGGCGGTCGGTGCCCTCATGCTCGGCTCGGTCAATCACAACATCGCGCAGCTATCAGCGGCCGCGCTCGTCGTCGCGACCGTGACGTTGTTCCGTATCCGCAGTGGTGCGACTGCCGCGTCGCGTCGCTGGCCCCTCCACGCGCTCGCCATCGTCATCGTCGCAGGCGCGGTTGGGGCGGCATATCACTCGGCCAGCGATGACGGTCTGATCTCGCACTATGAACGCGTCCGTGCCGTCCGGCTTAACGCGTTGCCGCAAGAGCGAGTTCCGCGGGTCGATTTGAGCGAAGTGTTGCGATCGGCCGACGACCGTTCGGCCACCTTCATCGACGCTCGCGGCACCCTTGAGTTCGACTCCGGGCGGATCGACAGTGCGGTCAACGTGCCGCCGGACCTTATGGCCGACCAGATCCGCGCGCGGCTCGCGAACGTCCCCCGAGATCGGCCGCTGATCGTCTACTGCTCGCGCGAGTCGTGCGAGACGGCCGATGTGCTGGCATCACGGCTCGCGCGCGACGGATTCACCAACGTCCGCGTATTCAGCGGCGGTTGGGAAATTTGGGTCGCAGCGACAAGACCGAGCAGCGATGTGTCGAAATGAGAGACGACCAAACGCCCATCGTGCGCTCGAGTCGTGAGCCGACCGCCCTTCGCGGCGCGGAATTGGTGTTGCGCTTGTGCGTCGGTGCCCTGCTCATCTATAGCGGATACGAAAAGCTGCGCGATCCGGTGGGGTTGGTGCACGCGATCGATGCGTATCGGTTGTTCGGCCCGACGAGCGGATTGGCCATCGCGATCGTGTTGCCGTGGTTGGAGGTGATCAGCGGCGCGTGCCTGATCGCGCACGTCGCCGCGGGCGGCGCGGCGCTGGTCGCCGCCTTGCTCGGCCTAGCGTTCGTGATCGCCCAAACAACCGCCCTTGCGCGAGGGCTGATGATTCACTGTGGTTGCTTCGGCGACAGCGCGATGACGGTCGGTCCCGTGACCGTCGCCCGCGCCGCGGGCCTGCTCGCGGCGGCGGTCGCGACGCTGGTGCTCGTCGCGCGCTCCGCGCCAAATGACGCGTCGCCGCCCGCGGCGAGCGAAGCGCGCGCAGCGGACGGCGACGGTCTTCCATAATGTGCGCGGACGACGCGCGTTGCGATGGTTAGCGCTTACGTCGATCGCGTCGAGCCTTTCGCTTCTTGCTGCCGATCTTCCGTCGGCGCCGTGGCTTGCCCATGACTACTCCTTTCCGTGCGTCGCGCCCGCGTTCGGGCGCGTGAGCCGCAAGGGCAACTTAGCCGTAGTCGCGTGCCGCGTCTAGCGATCGCTCGCGCTGACGAGAAGCATTCGAACGACGCGCCGAAGGCACGCGACGGGTGTAAGCGGTCGAGAAAGGAAAAGCGGCCGTACCGGCCGCCGCGAAACGCGGAAGGAAGGATGACCGCTTTAAGATCGGTCGAGCGCTCGGGTTCAGTACCACAAGTTCAGCACCAGCGCCGGCTCGCGGATCTTGCCTTCGAAGACGTTCACCGTGCTCGTGACGAACTTGATCTCGACCTCGGGGTGCGCGTCGATCCACTCGTTGATCATGTCGTCCAGGTGCTCCATGCCCTGGTCGCTGTACTTGGCGTGGAACGTCTTCACGCGGATCGCGCCCTTGCCGTCCTGGTGCGGGGCGCGCTTCCACTGGTGCTCCTTGCGGACGGACTCGGCGCCGAAGGCCTTGATCTTCGACTTCGCCGGCGCGGCTGCCAGCGCACCGGCGACAGCGCCGCCGCCGGCGCTGGGATCGTCTTCGACCAGCTCGATCGGATCGAGGTCCGCTTCCGTGATCGGAACGGCCTGCACGGGCACCGCCGCGATGCCGGGCCGCGCGGTGTGCGCGGGCTGTGGGATCACCGCCGGTCGCGGCGCCTGCGGCGCATGCTGTTGCGCGTGCGGAACGTGCGGCTGAGCCACGGGCGGCCGCGGCACGTGCGGGGCTGACTGGTTCGTCTGCGGGTGCGGGACGTGCGGCGCGCCGACCGCCGGACGGTTCTGGTTGAGTGTCGGTGCGTGCCCGGGTGCGCCGCTGGAAAGACGTGGGTCGCTCATGTGTTCCTCGATTGGTTCCCGACTTCTCCGACGCGCGAGAGACGTGACGCGGTGAGTATACCGCGATTGCGCGCCGGGAACCAAATCGAAATGCAGCAACGCGTCACACGAGGGGCGACGCCGTCTGCACGAGCTGCGCGAGGTTCGCGCGCGTGCGCTCGATCAGCGCCGCGTCGATCTTCAGGTCGGCGAGGCCGACGTCGTCGAGCTTCTGGTGGATCGCGGTGAGGTTGAAGCCCTGGTTGCCCTGGCAGCAGAGCGTGTCCGCGACGAACACGAGCGAGAGCAGCATGCGGTGCTGATCGGCGATCACGTGCGGCCGGTGGTGGTGACCCGCGACGACCTGGCAGGACTTGGGGAACTTCCACATCTCGGCCAAGCCCTCGCCGAGCATCTGGTGGTCAATGCCGTTCATCGCGGCGCGCTCGAGCTCGCAGAA
>Ga0081539_10004716_pt1 | contig 14766 bp, 15 predicted proteins | sample TabmetS4T2R2_FD_71023 | JGI IMG/M metagenome (GOLD analysis project Ga0081539, IMG submission 71023) | Tabebuia heterophylla rhizosphere microbial communities from the University of Puerto Rico - S4T2R2 | ecosystem: Host-associated > Plants > Roots > Rhizosphere ...
TCCAAAACGACGTTCCGCCTTTCGACGCGCCAACCGGCCTATGCCGCGACGCCGCATCGACATTGCCATGGAGGCAATCGATTACAAGAACCCGGATCTCTTGCGCAAATTCGTGACCGAGAGCGGCAAAATTCTGCCTCGTCGGGTTACGGGGATGCCTGCATACATGCACCGGAAAATCACGCGCGAAATCAAGCGCAGCCGTTCGGTGCTGTTGATGAAGTAGTTCCAGCTGTCGCGAATTCGTCCAGGGAATTTGTCCGTTACGCCTTTGGCGTACGTTCGCCCTCTTCAATCAGTTTCCAGAACTCGCGCGTTTCGCCCAATTGCGCGTCCTCGGAAACCGGCAGTTTACTGCGGAAGAGAAAATCGCGAAGCGTGTTTTTGTGTAAAACGCGGTGCACTTTTACACCTTCCTCGGTCTTGGCGAAGTAAATGCGGTAATTTTTCGCACGGTAGCGATACAGCTTCTTCCCTTCGCGTTCGATCAATCCGAAGCGTTCGGAGTCGAGCTGATCCAAGTCTTCGGGTAAAATTTGAAACTCTGCCAACAACTCAAGCTGCAAACTTTTTGGTAAGGCCGAAATTTCAGCCGCGCTCAGCTCATTGAAGATGATTTGGAACATCAGTGGAAAATGCGATCGTCCTTATTCATTGTTGTCTTCGTGAGCCCACCGACGCTGGGCACTAAACATAAACGCGGCGTACACGAGCGCCAATTCGCGTTAGAATTTCCCACGTGATCGTACGGGCTTTTTCGGCCAGTTCTGAGCAGGGAACTTCTTCGCTGCCGTCGCGTCCCATCAGAACAACGTCATCGCCTGCCTGTACGTCGTCGAGTTCACTCACATCGATCACCATAAGGTCCATTGTCACCCGGCCGAGAAGAGGGCAGCGCGTTCCGCGCACCAAAACGGCGGCGCCACGGTTGGAGAGGTGCCACGGGTAACCATCAGCATAGCCGGCGGACAACGTCGCAACGCGCATATTCTGCGGCGCGATAAATGTGCGGCCATAGCTGATTGAGCTGCCCTTCGGCACGTCGCGCACGAGGCAAATTCGTGTTTTCCACGTCATTACCGGTTTGAGCAATTCACGAAATTCGGGGAGCGGCGAAATGCCATAGAGCATAATACCGGCGCGCACAATTTCGAAGCTCCGCTCATTGAACGCGAGTGTGCCGGCGCTTTGCAACACGTGCGCCTTGTAGCTTCCAGGAACTTCCGCGCGAATTTGGTCAATGATTCTCTGGAATCTGGCGATCTGGTCGCGCGTGTATTCTGCGTCTTCGTTCGATACCGGCATGTGCGTCGATATGCTGTGGATCTCAATGTTCGGCAGCGCTGCGACCCGCTGGAAAACTGCCAGCGCCTTATTCGCAACCACGCCCATTCGCCCCATGCCAGTGTCGATCTTGAAATTGACTAACACCGGTTTTAAGCGAGCGAACTCTTGGGCTTCCTCCAAACTGGAGATCGTTGGGATAAATCCATGCTCGGCGACTACTGGGCGTTCGTCAGGAATTGCCGGGCCGAGAATCACAATCGGATGCGGCAGCGATTCACGGAGCATGAGAGCTTCCTGGAGATTGGCCACGCCAAATAACTGCGCTTCATCTGCCAGCGTTTCCGCGACGCCGACCAATCCATGACCGTACGCATTCGCTTTCACGACAGCCAGCATCTCAGCCGATCCGATGCGATCCCGGACGACCTTCACATTGTGCCGCAACGCGGCCCGGTCAATTTCAGTCCAGCAGCGGTACGTCTCTTTCATTTCGGGATGGTGATATGTGGTTCGCGCAAATAAATTGGTTCCAGCGGTGGCAGACAAAAGCTTCGACCGGACTCCTTCGCAAGTCGCGCCAGGACGAGAGCCGAGGGACGCCAGATCACGGCGCGATGAAACCGCGCTATAGACTCTAAAGAGAAAACCGGCGTTGCCGCGTTGAGCGTTTCCAATTTCGCTTTCAGCCCGAGCTCAGAAAAGAGTGACGGGCCTTCAATCACTTTGTTTCTTACAATACGCGCGAAGAAAAAAGATTCCCTGCGCGCGTCGCCAATTACACAGTATTCCTCCGCATCGCAGTCGATTGCGCAAATCGAGGGATATCCGATCAAGCGCGCAGCACAAGAAAGTTGAATCCCAATTGCGGCTGAAATCGCGATGCGGATTCCCGCGTATGAGCCGGGACCAAGCCCGACAATGATGGTTTGCGGAGCGCCAAATTTTCCTCGCACCGCCTCGAGGTTGTCGAAAAACGCTGCGGAGTTTTTCCGATCGTGAGGCCATTCGCGGGTGAACTCGATTTCGTTCTCCAGCCAGGCCAGGCTGCCTCGAGAGGTAGACAGTTCAAACGCAAGCGTTTTCATCACCAGGTTGAAATAGCGTTATAATCCGCTGATGCTCCGATTTTAGCTCAAAGGAAACCCAGTGTGCCTGCTTTGGAATCAAATCCCGGAAGCGATCGGCCCATTCGATCACCGAAACGCCATCGCTGAAAAAATAATCTTCCAGTCCAAGCTGTACGGCTGATTCACGAGTTTCCAGGCGAAAGAAATCGAAGTGGTAAACGGGTAACCGGCCACCTTGATATTCGTGCACGATAGTAAAGGTCGGACTTGCTACAGCGGCGTTGCTTTCCAGACCCGCGACGAGACCCTGCGTGAACAAAGTCTTGCCGCTGCCCAATTCGCCTTTGAGAGCTAACACCGAGCCGGCTACAAGACTCGAAGCAACTCGCCGCGCGATCGCTCCCGTTTCAGCGGGGCTGTTGGAAATGAACGTAGCCACGGGGCAATTTGCGAAGTGTGTCTTGCGATTTGCGATTGAGGGAGCCAATTCGAGTCAGCAGCAAGTTTGGAAATTTCCGTTGCCATGCTCGCTCGAGAGAGCGTCTGTAGCGCGGCGAAATGGCGAATAGCAGTTCGTAATCCTCGCCCTCCGAAATCGCGTTGTCGATGGTTGCACCGTACTCGACCGGCAAGTGTTCCAGCTCTACGTTAAATCCCACTTTGCTTGCGCGAGCAAGACGAGGAAGATCGGCTCCAAGTCCGTCGCTTAAATCCATCATAGCGTGGATGGAGAAATTTTTTGTAAGCCAGCGAGACTCGGCAATCCGTGCAACGAACTTCAAATGTTTTCGTTTCAGCGCGCCGCCTAGCCGGCCGGTGACGAAAAGCTCGTCACCCGGTCTTCCACCCCGGCGTGAGGCCGCACGGAGTTTTTCAACAAACCCGATCACGGTCACAGAAATAACGATTGGACCTGGTGTGTTGCTCGTTTCGCCGCCGACAATCCTCACGTCAAAGCGGCTCGCCGCGCGGCGCAGGCCCCGATAAAGCCCTCGCACCCAAGCAAGTTTGGTTTGCTGTGGAACGATCAGTGTAATCAATGCGAATTGAGGGACACCGGAAGCCGCTGCGAAATCGCTCAAAGGACGCATCATTGCTTTCCAACCGGCGTCTGACGCATTCGTTCCGTGCACAAAATGCACGCCTTCGACAACGCAGTCCGTTTTTAGCACCAGATGTTTGTTGCTTCCTGGTATTTCGACAATCGCGCAGTCATCGCCTGCACCAGCAAATACGTTTCGGGGTCTTCTCCACGGAACATGAAGCAAGATTTGGTTGAGCAGTCGGTCTTCGCCGAGAGCACCGAGTTTCATTCAGCAATGATCTCTGGAAACGCGAGCGCAATAAGAGTCAACGAGTTGAAAAGGGAATGCATAGTCATCGAAACAAGAATCGAGCCGCTCCATTCGTAGGCAATGGCGAAGCAGCTTCCCAAGAAAAACAACGGCACAAACGAGGGAAAATGTGCGTGGGCAGCGGCGAATAACAGCGAGCTAAGCATCACTCCCAGAACACAGCCAACATAGCGTTTGAGAACGCCGTAGATAAAAAATCGAAAAACAAACTCCTCCACGATCGGTGCGACCGCCACCGCGAAGACAATGATGATAATGCGCTCTTCGATGGTGCGCGATGCACTGAAAAACTCGACGATGTTCTGCTTGCTTGAGCCGCCACCGAAAAATCGCTGATTAATTGTCTCGGAAAAACCGATCAATGGATAGGCAAAAAAGAGCAGGATGGCCCCGGTTCCTAAAGTTCGGAAAAAACTGATCCTGAAAAATCCCGCCAGTGCACCGACATCGAAACCGCGAAACTGCAGAAGAGTAACTATGAGGAGCACCACGAAAGTGCTGAGGAGAAAGTTGGCCAGAAGGTTACGCGGGTGAAATTGAAGCGCCGGGTCCTGAATTGCGGAGCTAATCGTCAGTAAAAAGAAAAAGATTAGCAAGCTGGCGAGAATGGCTTCTGGCAATCCGAAAGCCCTCGCCGGCGCGTCACCGGCGGAAGCGTTACGAATCCGCGCACTGATCTGATAAATCAGCGACACATACACACAAAGACTCCCAATGAAGTAAAGTGTGGAAAGCAAACCGAGAGCGAGACTCGGGGCCGCTCCGAATGTCGCAAAAACGTTCCCGGGTAGCATGAGGGTTGCTGAAGTGTGCGCTACCTTCAGCGCCTACGGAGCGTAATAACTCGGCAGAAAGTAAGCGCGTCCCGATTCCAGTTGCGGCACAAGTTGCTTCGGAAGCTTTAGTTCTATCTTCGAGTCCGATTCCCCGAATATACGAAGAAATCGCGAAAGACTGAACGGCGGGCCATACTTCACGATTTTCGCGTCCGGTGCATTGGCCAGTTGTTTTGCCTTAGTGAAGGCGTCGTCCAGTTCGCCGAGACCGTCTATGAGTTTGTTCTGCAATGCTTCCTTACCTGAGAGAATTCGACCGTCGGCGATTGTGTTGCGAAGAAGATCTGCCGGCAGGTTTCGCTCTTTTGCTACGATGCCGAGAAATTTGTCATATGTGCTCATGATGAAATTTTGCACAAGCTCCCGTTCCTCCGGCGTAATCGGTCGCGCTCCGTTCAGCATGTCTTTGAATTTGCCGCTCTTAAAAACTACGGATGCGAGGCCGACTTTGTTAAACAGCTGCTCGTAATTCAGGGTTTGAATGATTACGCCGATACTCCCGGTGATCGTCGTTTCGTTTGCCATCAAAAATTTGCCGCCGCAGGATACATAATATCCGCCCGAGGCCGCCAGTGAATCCATGTAGACCACCACTGGTTTCCTGGCGCGCGTCTTAACAACTGCGCTGTAGATCTCATCGGAAGCGGTGACTTCTCCGCCCGGCGAATCGATCTCCAGCACGATGGCCTTAACACGACTGTCCTCCCGCGCTTGTTGAAGTGCTGCACGCAAGTCGTCCACCATCGAGTCGCTGACGTTTCCCGGGATGGACGTGCTGATTAGTCCGCGCATGGTGATAACCGCAATTTTGTCCGTGGTCGCGCGCGAACCTCTTTGAAGCAGGGTCTCGCGGAAACGCGGAATCGGTTCTGCTTCCCTGATACCACTGACGCGCTGAACTGCGGCGATCACCAAAATAAAGTTCACAAACAGACTGGCGGAAAGCGCAACGAACAAAAAGATGCTTAGACAACCCAGCCTGCGATCCGGCGCCATACCGGACGAAACTGCCGGAGAACTGCCGCGCGGACAAGCAATTTTCCAGCGGCGGCAAGACCGGCGCCATGCATTCGGCGTCGTCGGTGGCAAATCGATTTAGCAAGTTGCCTGGTCGGCGGCGATCTCGGAAACGTTATAGCACTTGGAACGCCGGGCGAGTCGCGCTGTTTTCCAACCGCACCAGTTTGATCAATCGAACGTCGTCGTTTCCCGGGTGGCAATCATCCTGTTTCTGCCTAACGAATGGTCTTCTTGTAATCGCTGATCTTTAAAGCAAAACCGTTTGCCAGCCACCGCCGCAGCGGTAACCCGTCACCGAAAATTGTCTTTACAGCAGAAATGTCTCCCGGTTAAAGGGAAAGTATGAAGCGGGTGCGGAAACATGGCGTGTGGCTGGCGCTGTTGCTGGCCGGCTTCTCTGTGGGGTTCGGCTTCACCAGTTGTGAGACTGCTGGGAATCTCCTGTCGACGACGCACTTCAGTCAAACCGCCTACGATACCGACAAGGAGCTTAGAGACGAATCGCTGGCGTTAATCGACAAGGCAAGACACCGGACGCGTTACTCGAAGGTCGCGAGCAAGGTAAAAGCGCTCATGCAAAAGATCGATAGTGCGATTGGCGACGAGAAAGCTCGCACGAAGAACGCTCCCACGGTTGCGCAATGGGAAACGGTTCAATCGCAGTTGAGTCACTTTTTTGATCTGTGGAAAACAAAAGGAACGCTGTCGCCCGCGTTTGTCGATGAGGGCAAGAAACAAGTCAGCGCGCTTTTCGATACGCTGATTCGGACCGAAGAAGACAAGCGAGCGCGCGGTTGATCGGAGGAAATCCAGATGGCCAGCTTCAACAAAGTATTCGACAACATTAAAGATCAAGTCGATGGACTGGCGAAAAAAGATCTGAAAAATTTTTCCATCGAGGGAAAGCAGGATGCAGAAGCGTTTCTGACACAGTCCCGCAGCAAGCTGGAAAAATGGATGCAACTGCTGGCGGATAAAAAGATCGACGAGGACGAATTTCGCTGGCTGGTGGAATCACAGAAGGCTGCGGCACGAATGGAGGCGTTGCGCAAGGCGAACGCAGGAACGATGCAAATCGAAAAATTTAGAGATTCCGTGCTGCAAATTGTGGTTAAAACCGCAATTACAGCAGCTATCGCAGCAATATGATTGTTGTGCGAACGTTTTGCCTTCCTATCCAGTTTCGCTTCCGGCGAAGTAGCGCAGTGTGCGTAAGCTGGGTAGAAAAAAATAGGCGCCGCCGCGCATTGTCACGAACTGTGGCAAACCAGATAGACGTCGTCGCAGCGTCCCCTCTGCAGGCATTACCAGGTTGGAAGTAATGGGGCAGCCCGGTATCGATTCGCGATTGCCCAGAATCGGATCGCTTTCACCGGTCAAGCCGGAAAACTTGGTGTTGGCTACCCATGCGTTCTGCAGGAATTCGAACTGCCGCGAAATATTAGCGTTGAGACAGATAAAATGTAATCCGCGGGCCGACTCGTTAGGCGGAGGTGGCTGCAGCGCTTCTTCGGGCGATAGCTCCGAACCGTACTCACGCCCTCGCCGCAGAATACGATGAAACCGAACCGATGACGTCAGGTCTTCGTAGAATCCCTTCGGACCGAAACCCAGCATTATGACAAGTTTGCGGAGCAAGCTAAGGCGCCGCCCGGGAAAGTCGCCGTTGCGCGGATTCGTTCGGCGAACATGCGCGCCGAAAGGACAACGCGCGCCAACGGGATCGCTCTCATAAGTAAATTGATTCTGCGAAGCGGTGTGCGGATCGGTGCCGGGAATTGGTTCGCTCTGCATCGGCACCAAAGGATCGCCTGCTCGCGTACGACCGACCATTTTCGCGCCCAATTGATAGGCGTTTGCAAGATTTCCGCCAGCCTGGTCGTAAAGAAATTTCCAGAAGCAGCGGACGTCCTGTTCCAATTGCCGCATCACCAGATAGCTTCCGTTTCGCGCCAGATCTTTTTTCGTCGGCGCATCTTGCGCGTTCAGTAATCCTTCGGTGGCAGCATCGGGCTCCAGCAATGGCCGATCGGTTATTTTGCCGTACTCGTTGCGATAACCGAGCAGGAACTCACCCAGCGCGGAAACATTAGTGTATCCCAATTGAGTGCAAGGCCTCTTTAGCTGCTGCTCCCAATCAATCTGCGGCTGGCTGATCCCATCGGAAAAACCGAACGGTTCGTCGCCGTCGAGATCGCTGGTGCCAAGTGAGGTGATCTCCTCGAATGCTTCACTCCAGTTCCGATCCCGGGACCTTTGGATAAAGGGATTGAACTGATCCGGCTCGGCAAAAAACATCACAAGCGCGTGCGGCTCGTGTCCGTGACCGCCCCAAGTCCAATTTGAAGGCGCGTTTGTTCCAACGTCGCCCAATTGTCGCGCGCGGCTTTCTTGTCCCATGCCTCCCCGAAACTCATGCGGAAAACCGCTAATGATTGATTCCGAAACGCCGAGCGCCCTGAGGCCAGGCGCCGTGAACGCGATGTTCATGGCGGTGTTCGGTGGCGGCTTTTGCGCTACAGCTGTGGTTACCTGAGCCGAGCGGAGCCAAGCTTTGGCGGTATGTGCGTTCTTCACGCGCAGGAGCACATACGACGCGCTCGTCATGTGACCGTACCCAAAGCGGAGGAGGCCCTGCACGTCGGCGTAATCGACTTCGCTCATAACAGCGCAACCCAGTCGCGGGCTTGCTCGGCAGTCATCGACGAGATCTCCAATCCTTGACGAATCCGAGTGTTTCTCTCCAAGTCGACCGCACTAAGTCCAGGGTACGCTTTGTACCAAACCTGGCTCGGCAGAGTATGGCGCCGGAGGTATTCCTTGTAGTTTCGCTCGTCAATGCAACCATCGCGAACCAGCCAATTCGTTCTTGGATAACCGATCCCGTTGCTAAAGGAAGCATTCAGTCCAAAACCGGTTTTGTTAATAAAGTCGTCCATGTAGCTCTCGACGCTGCCATCGTAGTTGCTGCAAAAAATCATTCGGTCCGTGCCCGCTACAAACACCCATCGCGCGAAATGAATCGAGCGTATCCGACCAAGGCGACCGGGGCGGGTGATATGCCGCGCACCGTAGTTGACCGTTTTAAGCACACCGATGGTCGTCAGCAGTCGCACCAGACCAGGCTTCAGACTGCCCATTGCGGTAAATTGATTTGTGACATCGTGGTCCTCGAACCTCGAGAGATTCTCGGAATGTTTGTGATCTGCGCTGGGACAAACCACTGGATCGCTTTTCTCCAGACGGCGAAGTGCAAAAATGTAAAACGGAGCGAGAACAAGAAGCAGAGGCGCTAGCAGCAAGCCGAGCAATGGAACCCCGATCATGTGCAGCAGATTTTTGATCTGCCACCCGATGGGTGTTGCTCTTTCCCGTGATAAGCTTAGCCGCCCTGCTGATTGCTCCGCGCCGACGAAGGACCGCAGTTTCTCATGAACCTCGCCCGGTGGCAGCCCGCCAAGATTCGAATGGTTTTGATCGAGATAGTTCTCCAGCGCCTCGTAAAGCGCCGCCTCTTCGCGGATCCGACGCACGGTTCGTCCTCGCCAATTCACATATGCAGCGATGGCTGGCGCATCGTGTTGCTTCATCCAGGCGAGTAGGTCCGTGTCAGGCGGAAATCCCTCACAACATGAGAAAATTTTTCCCAGGCCCTTGCCGGCGCGCTTGCTTAACTTGTCCAGAAACGCATTCGCATCACCATCAACGTCGCCCAGGAATGCGAGGTACAGAGGATAAATGCGCGGGTTTAGGCCATAGACCCGGACATCTTCAGTCGTCTTGTCGTCAAGAATAACGAATCGCGCGAAGTGGAGCGTGTCGAATTCCGCGAAAGGCAATAGAGAATTATTCGAATCCGCCTGTCCCGGGGCGCGGTTCATTGAATCAAGTAATTGCCGAAGCTCGGTCTCGCGCTCCGGAATGATCGGGGCGAGCACCATGAAATTCGACTGAGGAGTCATTGCCGCTAGGCGAACATCTCATCGCCTGTTGGCTCGTAATGAGGCACGTTATTCATGTTGTGCCGCAGCCTGGATAATTCGAAATACATGCGGCGGCGGGCACGACTTTGGTTACCGAGCGGGCGATGGTCGGCGATTGTATGCCATGGGTTGTAGGAAAGCTTCTTGGCAAATTCCATTTGCGCGGGAGAATCGAATTTTTGTTTGGGCAACCGCAATGTTGCCACCGATACGCGGGGTGAAAGTTTCTCCGGCCAGAGCACGCCGTTGTTCTCGATCGGCATCAGGAACGGATCGGTTTGTAATTGCAATCGAAAATCGAATTCCACCTCTCCGTCGTTCAGCGCCTTGATCATTGCATCGCGAAGATAATCGTCCGGCGGCCGAAACGGCAACCGGGGGATCGGAGTTTTCTTATTCGTTTTCGGCCAGATCGAATATTGCATCGCCTGGCCTTCGCCTAGCAAGTACGGAACACAACTAAAGTATGGAGCTTCAAACGGGCTGGTCTGTGTTTTCACCCACAGTCCCTGCATGATCATATCCGCGATGTGCGGTTGTTCGAAGTTAACAAAGTGAAAAATTTGCGCGTCTTTCACGCTCCACTTTTGCAGGTGCGCATTGGACTTTACATCCTGCGTGACGAACGTGGGCGTGGAAACGCCGAACATGTCCATGGTGAATTTCTCTTCATCCATCAACTTCGGCCCGGGGACACCCATGAGCTTGATGCTGATGCTCATGAAACCCACGTCGTCGATGTCCGGCGTGATGTAAGGACCGGGCCCGGAAAAACGTACCCAGCAACGGAACGTTTGTGGCCTGGCATAGATGCCGTGGCGAAAGTGCGGCGGAAGATTGTCGTGAACGATGAATTCGCCTCGCACAATCCCCTGTGTTTTGGTGTTGCCGCCACGCTCGAACCCGCCCGGTTTCCAGAGTGCACACATCTGAGTGGTAAAACTCTCGATAACCGAATTGAGATATTCCTCCTCGTTTGGCAGCCGTTTTTCCTCGGCGATCCTTAACCCTTCGTCTTTGCGCTGTTTGTTCATCAGCGCGGTTACCAGCCGGGCGATCGGGTCGCGAAGAGTAGCGTCGAACGCCGGCCGCAGCCATGGATCAATCCGGCGTTCCATCTGGAGCAACAACATCGTCGTGTCGCTTACCCAATTGAGAAACCGCGAACCGGTGTTGGCTCGCGGCATTGGCCGGCTGACATTCGAACTCACGGCACCTCCCATGGCCGCACAATCTGATTACGTGGCAGCCGGGAACTCCAAGGCGAAATCAATCAACCGCTTTTTTCCCAGGTAAACTTTGCCGAGGTAAGTGCGCGGCGCGACTTCGCGAATCTCATCGCGGACCCAGTGAGCCAGCAGCGAAGTCTCGGAGTAATCGAGGACGATGCACTCTTTACGGTCCATCCAACTCGCACCTTTATACACCTTGGCAATGATCGCGTTCAATCCGAAAGGCAAAATTTTGTTTCGCAAAACGCCCTTGGTCGGGTCGAAAACTTTTCCCTGCCAGGCAAAATGGTTAATGAAATTCGCGATGTCCTGTGTGTAAGTCGTCCCCGGTGCAACGATCGCCGTTCCTTTAGCCTCGCCGGCCGGAATTTCGCCGACAGGGCTTTGCGTAAACAGCTCATCGAGCTGCGCCTGCGACATCTTCAACATTTCTGAAACTGTGACTGCCATGGCTTTCCTTTCTTTTTACGTGCTATAACGTTTTCAGGTATTCGATCAGCGCGCGTTTGTCCGAATCCGGCAGGTCCGTCCCGAAGTAATGTCCTTTGTCCTCGATGAAATCGGGGCATCTGTTTGCTGCAAGCAATTCGGGGACTGTTTTTGTCAATTCGGCAGTGGCTTCCTCCGGAGAAAGGCTCATGGTGTGGATTTTCACCAGCGCCTTGCCGATCTTCGCCTGCAGCACCACCAATTGACCGAGGTCCGGGTCGAGATTGCCAATCAAATTGATCGGCATCCCTTTCGGGATCGGTCCAATACTGATGTACCCGTCCTTACCAGCGAGCTTTTGAATGGGTTTCGGCACAAACTCCTTACGTAAATGCAGCGTGCATTCGTTTTGTGTCCGCCAGATTGAGTCTTTGTTGAGGCGCTTTGCCGGCCAGAGCAGTTTTTCGATCGCATCGTTAAACGCGTCCATGCGGGCGGCTATGGAAGGATCGCCGGTAAATTTTCCCAGCGTGTTGTTATGCAACAATGGCGCCGAACTCCACACACTGATCAGCGACGGCACTCGATAATAACCGGGCGCGACATCTTTTTCCTTCGGCTTGAACTTGATCGGATGCATCTGATCAAACGGGTTGAAGAATTCGAGCTCGCCCACCGGTGAAAGCTCTTTGTAGGTGAGCGAAGAAAAGTTGTCCCACACATGACCGGCCTTCGCGTTTGTTGCGAACGCACGCGCCGAATTTGTTTCAATTTTTGTGAGCGGATAACGCTTTTCGTTAGACAGGAAGTTGTTCTCCAAAAAATCCGGCCCGGCGACTGCTGCGCGGAACCATGCTTTTCCCTCGCCGGACGACGGGTCAACATTTGCCGCCGGTTGCTTGCTCGAATGACAGGCGGCGCAGCTTTCGGCGAAAACTTCCTTTCCCCGCGTCATTAAGGCGGCATCGGTAGTAATGTACACCTGCCCGCCGGGCGCATCGGCCAGATGAAACGGTTTTAAGCGGCGGAAAAACGCCGCGATAGTTCCAAGGCGCTCCTCCGTTGCGCGCCAGAAAACGGAATGCTCACGGGCATAGGAAATCTCAAACGGCTTTTGTGGGGTGAGCCCGATCAGGCGATTGTGGCGAGTTAACCAATACTCGGAAAACATGCCGATGTTCACATAAACCCGAATCGTCGCGCCCGGGACGCCGACGGAATCTGCGCCGTCTTTCAGGATGTGCGGCACCGGCATCTCCTCTTTTTCTCCCGGTAACGCAAGGGTCCCTCCCGACATCTTCTCCGGCACGGCGATGCGCTCCCGCTCGGTGAGCAAGAAGATGGCGTTGATTGCATTGGGGTTGTTGATGTGATCCGTCGCAATCCGCGAGGTATCCGACGTGCCGCGCGGCTGTGCCGCGAGCATTTCATAAAAAAAGCCGCCCTTTTCGACATTGCAGGCGAACACCTTTCCCTCGTTGATGTATTGGTTGCCGATCGCTGACGCCAGGTTTTCCCAGCCCGGGTTTTCCGGATCCAGCGGTGGATTATTCGGGTTCGGCGCGATGTGGCACGAGCCGCAGGATACGCCGACGCGATACGGGCGGACGAGCTTGTTGTCGTTGTAGTACATGGGATCGTTCATAAAACGATCGCCGTTCCATTTCTGGCGCGCTTCCTCGTTGAAATCTGGATTCGGGAAAAGGCGAAAACCGAGCACACCGGAAGATTTGCCGTAAACGGTTTCGTCGATGCCTGCCGGTTCGGGATCGACCTGTTCATCGAGCCACAAACCGAATTCGTCGGGCTTGTTCGCTGCACGGAATCCCGGCTCGTTCACCAGGCCGAGAACTTTGAAACGCTCGCCTCGCGGAAATTTGCGATTATCAAGCATCTTCAGAAGATCCATCAGCCCGTAACTGTCCTGCGCGGCATGATTCCAAAAATGCTGGTTGCCTGCGCTCCAGAGGTTCCAGGTATTGCGACCCATGATTTCCTCCTGCGAAAGATTAATCCCGCCATCCATCGCCTTGAAAATATCGGCGGTAATCTGCGGAAAATCGGCGGTCGTTTTTCCTGCCGCTTTCGCTTCGTCAACCGGCTCGTTTTTTTTGCAGCTGCCAAACACGAGCAGGATGCACAGGCTGACGCAGGATCCGACTCGATTGAGACGGAGAAAATGGCTCCTCCCTGGCAGCAGTGCCTTCACCGAGCCATCATTGATACGTCGCTCGTGAAACGTGTGGCAAGGAAATTTTGGACGACAATCATTCGACGAATTCCAATTGGAGCGGAACCCCGACGTATCCTTTCTGGTACCCGTCACTCAGAAATCTTCGGATAGCCGCGCGTCCGATTTCGCCATAATCGCGAGTAAATTCGTTGACGTACATACCGATGAATTTACTGGCGAGCTGAGCGTTCATCTCACGCGCGTAGGCCAGGGAATGAGCTACGGCTTCGTCCCGATGTGTGAGGCCATAGTCGATGCTTTCGTGAATGATTTCGCTGATGTTACGGCGAACGGATGGCGGAATATTTTTCCGCACGACATTTCCGCCTAACGGTAATGGCAGCCCCGTCTCGCGTTTCCACCATTCGCCAAGATCTACAATTCTTTCAAACCCTGCTCGCGCGTATGTGAGTTGGCCCTCGTGAATGATCAAGCCGGCATCGGCACGTCCGCTTTCTACCGCGTCGAAAATTTTGTCGAACGGAACGACTATGAAGTCGAATTCGCCGAGGAAAAGCTGCAGCGCCAGAAAAGCGCTCGTCAACTTTCCCGGAATCGCGATCTTGAGATTGGGAATGTCGTCAGGTGTGGCCGCCTCGCGAGACACGACGATGGGTCCGTAGTTATCGCCAATCGAGGCGCCATGAGGCAGCAGCGCGTACTTCTCGTGAATGTACGCGTAAGCATGAAAGCTGATGGCGGTGACGTCGTAAGTGCCGCGCATCGCCTCCTCGTTAAGAGTCTGAATGTCTTTGAGAAGGTGTTCGAAGTTCAGATCCCCGGTGTTCAGTTTGTGCGTTGCGAGCCCATAGAACATGAACGCGTCGTCGGAATCCGGTGAATGTGCAAGTGTGATAGTTTCTGACATAAATATTTAGACCATGCTGACGCTGTCGCGTTCGATCCGGTTGTAGACCGTGTCGCGCTCGACTGCTTCAAAGCCTGCCTCTTCGATCAAGCCAATGAGTTCAGTCTTACTCATCTTGACTTCGTTATTCGCTTCGACTGAGTAACTCGTGGTCAGCTCGCCGCCGTCTGTAATCGTGCCGTCGATATCGTTGGCGCCGTAATGAAGCGCCACCTGGGCCAGCCGCTTGCCGAGCATTACCCAGTAGGCTTTGATGTGATCGAAGTTGTCGAGCATCAAGCGCGAGACCGCGATCGTCTTTAACGAGTCAACACCGGATGGGCCAGGCAGATGGGCGAGCTGTGTGTCGGGTGGATAGAACGCGAGGGGTATGAAGCATTGAAAACCCGCGGATTTCTCCTGTTGCTCGCGAAGTTTGACGAGGTGATCGACGCGATCTTCAACCGACTCGATATG
>Ga0081539_10004717_pt1 | contig 14764 bp, 12 predicted proteins | sample TabmetS4T2R2_FD_71023 | JGI IMG/M metagenome (GOLD analysis project Ga0081539, IMG submission 71023) | Tabebuia heterophylla rhizosphere microbial communities from the University of Puerto Rico - S4T2R2 | ecosystem: Host-associated > Plants > Roots > Rhizosphere ...
CGGGGGGAGCCGCCGCTTCCTGCGCGGGGGGATTTGCGCCGACCGCCGCCGGGACGGCCTCGCCGTCCTCGCCGGGCGCGCCGAGGCGGAGGATCGGGGCGCCGACGGCGATCGTCTCGCCGACCGCGACCTCGATCCCAACCACAGTCCCGGCAACCGTCGCCGGGACCTCCGCGATGGCCTTGTCAGTCTCCACCTCCGCGATCACGTCGCCCTCGGCGACGGAATCGCCGATCTGCACCGTGATTGCGGTGACCAGGCCCTCGGAGACCTCCAGGCCCATCTGTGGCAGCACGACAGCGGTACTCACTCTCTCTCCATCCTCCCCGACGATTTCCCGGATCGTCAGACAATAAATCCTAATTCTTGTGACAATCCCATGTCAACCCCCAGTTTTATGCTTGACAATCCGACAATCTGTCAGAAACTGATGACACAATGAGCACTAATGGGAGTGCCTCCGAGGGGCTTTCGGGGGCTGTGGAGGAGCTGGACCTGTTCGCCTCGATGGCGCTGATCCGCGGCTTTGAGTCGCGGGTCGTCGAGCTCTATCGCGACAGCGAGATCCCCGGCTTCGTCCACACCTCGCTCGGCCAGGAGGCGGTCGCGGTCGGGGTCGGATCGGCACTCGCCGACGGCGACTACGTCGCCACCACCCACCGCGGTCACGGCCACTGCCTGGCCCGCGGGATGGACGTCGAGGCGATGATGGCCGAGCTGTTCGCCCGCGGCGAGGGCATCTGCCACGGCAAGGGCGGCTCGATGCACATCGCCGACCCGAGCAAAGGCGTGCTCGGCGCCAACGCGATCGTCGGCGCCTCCCTCCCGCTCGGGGTCGGCGCGGCGATGTCGAGCAAATGGCTGAACCAGGGCCGCGTCGCCGTCGCCTTCTTCGGCGAGGGCGCCGTCAACCAGGGCGCCTTTCACGAGGCGGTCAACCTGGCGGCGATCTGGGAGCTGCCGGCGCTGCTGGTCTGCGAGAACAACATCTACGCCGAGTTCTCCGACAGCCGCAAGATGACCCGGGTCCCGTCCGTCTCCCAGCGCGCCGCCGCCTACGGGATCGAGTCCGAGACCGTGCACGGCAACGACGTCGTCGCCGTCCACGAGCTGGCGCTGCGCGCCGCCGCCCGCTGCCGCGAGGGCGACGGCCCCTTCCTGATCGAGGCCGAGACCTACCGCTGGCACGGCCACTACGAGGGCGACTCCCAGCCTTACAAGCCCGAGGACGAGGCAAGCGAATGGCGCGAACGCGACCCGCTGCTGGTCTCCCGCAAGCGGCTGACCGCGGCCGGGACCGCCACCGACGAGCAGCTCGACGGGCTGGAGCGCGAGGCGAGCGAGCAAATCGAGGCGGCGATCGAGCGCGCCCGCCAGCTCCCCCCACCCGAGCTCGAGGAGGCCTACGCGGATGTCTACGGCTGAGACCGAGGTCAAGCCCAAGCGCTACATCGACGGGTTGAACGAAGGGATGGCGCTGGCCCTCGAGGAGGACGAGCGGGTCGTCGTGATCGGGATCGACGTCGGCGCCGGCGGCGGCATCTTCCGCGTCACCAAGGGACTGCACGAGCGCTTCGGCGAGGAGCGGATCATCGACGCGCCGATCAGCGAGATGGGCTACGTCGGGGCCGCGGTCGGGGCGGCGATGACCGGGCTGCGGCCGATCGTCGAGATCATGTTCATGGACTTCGTCAGCGTCTGCATGGACCCGATCCTCAACCAGGCGGCAAAGCTCCGCTACATGACCGCCGGCGCCCTGGAGATGCCGGTCGTCTTCCGCATGCAGACCGGGGCCGGCAAGTCGGCCGGGGCCCAGCACTCCCAGAGCCTCGAGGCCTGGTTCGCCCACGTGCCCGGCCTCAAGGTGGCGATGCCGGCGACCGTCGCCGACGCCCGCGAGCTGATGCTCGACGCGGTCCGCGACCCCAACCCGGTCGTCTTCGTCGAGAACCGCCGCCTCTACGCGATGCGCGAGGACGCCGCGGCGGAAGCCGGCGAGCGGCTGCCGCTCGGCAAGGCGCGGGTCGCCCGCCCCGGCGAGGAGGTCACCGTCGTCACCTGGGGGCAGATGCTGCGCGAAACCCTGAAGGCGGCGGAGGAGGCGGACTCCTCGCTGGAGGTGATCGACCTGCGCTCGCTGGCCCCGCTCGACATGGAGACGGTGATCGCCTCGGTGCGCAAGACCCAGCGGCTGCTGATCGTCCACGAGGCGGTCCAGGACTTCGGCGCCGGGGCCGAGATCGCCGCCCGGGTCGGCGACCAGCTGTTCGACGAACTGCGCACCCCGGTGCGCCGGCTCGGGGCGCCGCCCGTCCCGATGCCGTTTTCACCCGAGCTCGAGCGCTCGTTGATGCCGAACTCCAAACGGATCGCGGAAACCGCCGACGCGCTCCGGGCGGAGGGTTAGCGTCTCCACAGAGTTGAGATCATTCGCGAGGGACGCCATCGGCAATGAATGAAGAGCGGCTAGTCAGTCAAATCAAGATCGCGCGGGCCTACGAGCAGCTCGCGCAGCTGCTGCGCGAGCGAATCACCTCCGGCGACCTGCGCGAGGGCGACCGCCTGCCCTCGGAGACGGCGCTGGCCGAACAGGCCGGGGTCAGCCGCTCGACCGTGCGCGAGGCGCTGCGGATCCTCGAGCAGGACGGGCTGGTTACCCGCCGCAGCCCGCGGATCATGGTCGTCTCCGACCGCAGCGAGGACCCGGTCTTCCGCGAGCTGCGCCGCGAGCTGCGCCGCCGCAACGTCACCTTCCACCACCTGCACGAGGCGCTGATGACCTTCGACCCGGAGCTGACCCGGTTCGCGGCGATGCGGGCCGACAAAAGCGACATCCAGTCGCTGCACCAGTTGATCGAGACCCAGGAGCGCCACCTCGAGAACCTGCCGGAATGGAGCCGGCTCGACGTCGAGTTCCACCAGGCGCTGGCCGAAATGAGCGCCAACCCGGCGCTGACCCTGGCCCGCGAGCCGATCAACCAGCTGCTACTGCCCGCGCTCTACCGCTTCATGGATACGCGCGAGATGGCCAAACACGCGACCGACTACCACCGGCGGATCGTCGAGGAGATCTCGGTCCGCGATCCCGACACCGCCGCGGCGGTCATGCGCAGGCACATAAACGACTGGCGCACGGCTTGGGAGAAACGCGGTTTGGATCTCCACCAAGAGATCCTCGATCTCGGTCCCCCGGCGAAATCGGAGCCCTCTACGGTGGACGCAGGCCACCAGGAGGAGGAGAAATGGGCTTCGTCAAGCAGTCTGAGGAGATCACCCGTATAGAGCACGCTCTGAGCCACCCGCGCTTCGTGGGCGGCCAGATGCTCAGCGTCGAGTTCACCAGCGACGAGGACTTCGTCGCGGCGGTGCTGCCGCCGCCGCTGGAACCAACCGACACCCCCGCGGTGCGGGCGATGGTCGGGCGCTGGCAGTCGAACTGCGTCGGTGACTTCTACGGTGGCTCGATCTACGTCGCCGCCCAGCACGAGGGCGTCGTCGGCGAGTACGTGCTGGCGATGTACATGGACAACGACGTGCCGACGATCTACGGCCGCGACCTCTTCGGCGAGCCGAAGAAGGTCGCCGAGTCGGGCGTGATGCGGCGCGGCGACAACTTCCGCGGCTGGGTCGAGCGCAACGGGGTGCGGATCATCGAGCTGCGGGCGGAGATGAACAACGACACCGGCCCGTTCGAGGTCGAGGGCTACAACTTCAACTTCAAGGCGCGGCCGGCCGCCAACGGGGTCGGGCTGGAGGAGGACGCGATCCTCACCCGGGCCAAGTTCGAGGTGATCGCGACCGCCTCGCTGGAGGGCGCCGGCTCGGTCGTCCTGCGCGGCACCGTGCACGACCCGCTCGACGAGATCCCGATCCGCTCGGTGCAGAAAGCGACCTACATGGAGTGCGACCTGATCGGCGCCTGCGAGGCGGTGGCGACGACCCCCGCCGACGTCTTCCTCCCCTACCACTACGGCCGCCACGACGACTGGAGCGCCCTCGACACCGAGGCGGCGGGAGTCGTGCCGGTCGCATGAGCTCCGGGTTCGGTGATGCCGCGCCGGTGACGATCGCCGGCGCCGGCATGACCCGCTTCGAGAAGAGCCAGCTGAGCCTGCGCGAGCTCGCGGTCGCCGCCGTCTCCGAAGCGCTCGGCGACGCCGGCCTGCAGGTCGGCGAGGTCGAGGCCGCCTACGTCGGCAACGCCGCCGCCGGCCTGGTCACTGGCCAGGAGATGATCCGCGGCCAGGTGGCGCTGCGGCCCCTGGGGATCGAAGGGATCCCGATCTTCAACGTCGAGAACGCCTGCGCCTCGGCGGCCTCCGCCCTGCACCTGGGCTGGCAGGCGGTCTCCGCCGGTGCCCACGACGTCGTCCTCTGCCTCGGGGCCGAGAAGCTGACCCACGAGGACAAGACCGTGGGGATGAAAGCGATCGGCACCGCGATCGACGTCGAGCGGCGGGCCGAGCTGGCTCTCGAGGTCGGCAGCGGCGAGGAGGACGACGGCCAGCCGCGCTCCTTCTTCATGGACCTCTACGCCGACATGACCCGCCGCTACATGGCGGCGAGCGGGGCGAGCGCCGAGGACTTCGCCCGGGTCGTGGTCAAGAACCAGCACAACGGCGGCCTCAACCCGCGCGCCCAGTACGGCGGCGAGCTCTCGATCGAGGACGTGCTCGGGAGCCGCGAGGTCGTCTCCCCCCTGACCCTGCTGATGTGCTCGCCGATCTCCGACGGCGCCGCCGCCGTGGTGCTGATGAGCGAGACGGCGGCGCGCCGCCTCGGCGCCCGCGGCCCGAAGATCCGCGCCTCGGTCGTTCGCTCCGGCAACCGCCACGACCGCGACGACCCGACGGCGGGCTCCACCGGCCTGGCGGCGGCAGCCGCCTTCGAGCAGGCCGGGATCGGCCCCGAGGAGCTGAGCTGCGCCGAGGTCCACGACGCCTCGGCCCCGGCCGAGCTGATGGTCTACGAGCAGATCGGCCTCGCCGCCCCCGGCGGCGGCCCCGAGCTGATCGAGTCCGGCCGCACCAAGCTCGGCGGCGAGCTGCCGGTCAACACCAGCGGCGGGCTGCTGTCCAAGGGCCACCCGATCGGCGCCACCGGCATCGCCCAGATCTGCGAGTCGACCTGGCAACTCCGCGGCGACGCGGGAGCGCGGCAGGTGGACGGGGCCAAGGTGGCGCTGACCCAGAACGGCGGCGGCTGGCTCGAGGGCGACTCCGCCGCGATGAGCGTCCACATCTTGAGCGCGGACTAGGGACGAGAGGGCCACACCGCACACCCACAGGGCAGGTAGGTGTGCGGTGTGGCCCTCTCGCGTCTGGGGTGGGTCGAGTTTGCGTCCCCTCGGGACGTAAAGTCGCCCCACCTACCGGCCCGGCGTCCCGCGGTCCAACTCCTCTTCCATCTCGTCGGCCAGCTCTGGGTGCTGGTACGGGCCCGGAGCGCGCAGGGCGTCGATCACCTGGCGGCGGGTGGCGTCGCTTTTGTTCTGGCTCAGCTTGCGCTTGCAGACGAAGCGCTCGACGGGGATTCGCAGGCCGACCGTCCCTCGCGCGATCTGGGCGCCCTCCTCCTGATCGAGCAACGCCGGCTCGGGCAGCTCGCGCTCGAAGCGCTCGACCAGCTTGGTCAGCACGGCGAGGTTCTCCTCGGCGTCGAGCAGCTGCGGCGTCCCGTAGCAGTGCGCAACCGTGTAGTTCCAGGTCGGGACGAGGCGCTCGCCGGGCTCGTACCAGCCCGGCGACACGTAGCCGTGGTTGCCCTGGACGATGACCATCACCTCGGCCTCGCCCAGTCCGTGGACCTTCTCGTCGGGCCGGCCGACGTGGGTCAGCAGGGCCAGGCCCTCGGCCTCCTCGTCGAGCAGGACCGGATAGTGCGAGGCGACGAGGCCCTCGGGCCCGGTGCTGACGATCGTCGCCCAGGGGTTCGCTCGCACCAGCTCGCGGACGACCTCAGGGTCGGTGACCTCGAATTCAGGGTTCGGCCGCACCGGGGAAGTATCCCCGGCACAGCCGCCTCAGGAGGAGGAGTCAGGAAGCTGGGGTGCCGGCGCCGTTGCCGCCGGCGCTGGTCAGGTAGGCCTGCTCGACCTCCTGGATCGACTTGCGGGCGTCCTCGCCGCTGAGGTCGAGGCCGACGCGGCCGCGGCGGATCACGATCGCGTGGTCGGTGTAGCGGAGCGCCTTGTGGGCGTGCTGCTCGACCATGATCACGGCCGTGCCCTGCTCGTCGGCGGCGCGGCGCACCGCCTGCAGAAGGCGGTCGACGACCAGCGGCGCGAGGCCGAGCGAGAGCTCGTCGGCCAGCAGCAGCCGCGGCTTGCGGGCCAGCGCCCGGCCGAGCGTGAGCATCTGCTGCTCACCGCCGGACAGCAGGCCGCCGCGGGTCGACATCCGTTTCTCCAGCTCCGGGAAGAGCTCGATCACCTCGTCGGCGTTGACGCCGCCGACCCGGAGGTTGTCGCGCAGGGTCATCCCCTTGAAGACCGAGCGCTCCTCGGTCACGTAGGAGAGCCCGTTGCGGGCGCGTTTGTAGAGCGGCGCCTTGCCGCCGACGCCGGCGAACTCGACCTCGCCGGAGAGCAGCGGGAGTTCGCCCGCCAGGGCCAGCATCGTCGTCGTCTTGCCCGCCCCGTTGGGGCCGAGCAGGCAGAGGACTTCACCGGCTTTGACGTCGAAGCTGAGGTCGTGGACCACCGGGTTGCCGCCGTAGCCGGTCGACATCCCGCGGACCGAGATCACCGGCCCGCCGCTGCTGGCGCCGTTGCCGCCGTTCTCCGCCATCACGAACCCTCCTGACCGGTGATGCTCGCCGGCAGCGAGCCCCGTTTGGCGACCGCCGCGTCGTCCTCCTCGGTGCCGAGGTAGGCGGCGATCACGGCCGGGTCGTTGCGGACCACAGACGGCGGCCCCTCGGCGATCTTGCGGCCGAAGTCGAGCACGACCAGCTCGTCGCAGACCGACATCACGAAGTTCATGTCGTGCTCGACCAGGAGCACGGCGATCCCCCACTCTTTCGCCAGGCGGCCGACCAGGTGCGCAAGCTCGGCGGTCTCGGCGTCGCCGAGGCCGGCGGCCGGCTCGTCGAGCAGCAGCACGCTGGACTCGGTGGCTACAGCGCGGGCCATCGCCAGCAGGCGCCGGCGCCCGTAGGAGAGGTCCTCGACGGTCGCGTCGAGGTCGTCCTCGAGCTCGAACTCGTTGATCGTCGAGATCACCCGGTCGGGCAGCGGCACGTCGACCGGCCAGACGAGGTCACGCACGTAGGAGCCGAAGTCACGCGGGTCCGAGGCGGCGCGGAGGTTTTCCATCACCGTCGAGTCCTCGAACAGCTCCAGCGACTGGAACGAGCGGCCCATCCCGGCCCGCGCCCGCCTGGTCGCCGACCAGCGGCTGATGTCGTTGCCGTCGAGCCGCAGGACGGTCTCCGGCGAGGCTTTGGTGAAGCCGGTGACGGCGTCGATCAGCGAGGTCTTGCCGGCGCCGTTGGGGCCGATCAGGCCCAGGACCTGGCCCGGCTTGACGGTCAGCGAGACGTCGACGACCGCGACCGTGCCGCCGTATTTGACGGTCAGGCGCTCGACCTCGAGCGTCTTCGCGGTGACTTTTTTCTCGTGCGTGGCGCTCGGCTTCGGCAGCTCTTCCTTCGGCTTCTCCTTGATCGCCAGGAAGGGCAGAACCCCGGCCAGTTTCGAGCGCAAGAAGGCGAGCTGGGCGATCTGCTCCTTGACGATCCCGTTCTGGTTGACCAGCAGCAGGACGACGAGGAAGACGCCGCCGATCAGCGGGATGTACTTGCCGATCCCGCTGTCGATCTCGTTCAGCAAGCGTTCGGAGAAGGCACCGGGCGCCAGGGTGGCGCCGATCACCGGGCCGAACAGGTAGCCGAGGCCGCCGATCATCGCGTAGGCGACCATCGTGATCGAGGTGAAGGAGTCGAACTGGACGAAGCTGATCGACGGGGTGCGGAAGGCGATCAGCAGCCCGCCGAGGCCGGCGATCGCCGCCGCGACCGCGAAGGCATAGAGCTTGGCGCCGGGGACGCTGATCCCGAGCGCCGCCGCGGCTCGCTCGTTGGTTCGTACCGCGATCAGCCTCCTCCCCGTTCGCCCGCGCCTGATGTTGCCGACCACGAGCGTCGCCACCAGGAGACAGGCGAGCGCGATCAGCCCGTAGCGGGTCGGGTGCGAGGCGGCGTTGATGTCCCAGCCGAAGATCGCCGGGTCGCCGATCTGGGTGCCGCCGAAGCCGCCGGTGAAGTCGGTGTTCGAGAACAGGACCAGCTCGATCGCGCTGCCTAACCCGAGCGTGACGATCGCCAGGTTGATGCCGCGGGTGCGGACCGCCGGCAGCCCGAACAGCACCCCGAGCGGGATCGTCGCCGCGATCCCGGCCAGACAGCCAAGCAGGAACGGAATGTCGGTCGTCGCCAACAATCGCCCGCCGACCCAGGCGCCGAACCCGGCGAAGGCGTACTGGGCCAGCGAGAGCTGGCCGGTGTAGCCGGTGAGCACGACGATCGAGAGCAGGATCACCGCCACGCAGATCGTCACCGTTATCGCGTCGATCCAGATCGGCGACATGATCGAGAGCAGGACGACGCCGACGATCGCGCCGATCGCCAGCCCGACCCTGTGGATCTGGCCGGTGCCGATCGTCGGCAGCTTCTGCAGAAGGTAGTCGCGCAGCGGCAGCGCCTGGCCGCGGATCACCAGCCAGAGGACGATGAGGACGAACGGGACCGCCGTCCCGACCCCGGTCTGGTCGACGTATCTGGTCACCTCGGTCTGGGCGATGCCGACGACGAGGCCGGCGATCAGGGCGATCGGGAAGGAGCGGAAGCCGGCGACCAGGGCGGCCGCGGTCGCGGCGAGCACGAGGTTGGTGAGGACCGCCGGCTGCAGGGTGACGATCGGGACGATGAGGATCGCGGCGAGGCCGGCGAGGCCGCAGCCGAAGGCCCAGTTGAGGGTCGCGACCCGGTCCGGCGAGAGCCCGAGGGCCGAGGCGGAGCGCTCGGACTCGGACACGGCCGCGGTCGCGAGGCCGAATTTCGTGTAGCGGTAGAAGAGCCAGAGGCCAACCGTGAGCGCGACGGCGATCCCGAGCAGGATCAAGCGGTCGGCGGAGATCACGATCGTGTTGTGGATGTGGACGATGTCCGTCGGCAGATCGGAGGGGACGAACTTCGCCGTCGCCGTGTAGCGCAACACGGCGATCGACTGGATCGTGATCAGGACGCCGAGCGTCGCGATCACGCGAACCAACGGCGCCGAGTGTCTCAGCGGCCGCATGATCAGGAGGTGCACTAAAGCGCCGATTACCGCCGAGAAGGCGACGCCGGCGACGAGTGCCGGCAGGAAGGCCCAGTCCTGGTTGGCGGTCAGCTCCCACCAGGCGTAGGCGCCGGCCATGCCGATCGCGCCGAGGGCGAAGTTCAGCACCCCGGAGCCGCGGTAGATGATGATCAGACCCTGCGAAGCGAGCGCGTAGGTAGCCCCGATGCCGAGGCCCAGAAGCGCAAATCGAATTACTTCCTCCACGAGTGCTCTCTTTCGGTGCTAGGGGTCCTGATTACGGTCAAGCGGTACTGCGGTGAAGCGGCAAAACGAGGCCACCGACCCCGGGCGAGCGCCCGGGGTCGGTAAGCCAGGTTGGGATCAACCAAACGGAGGACCGCAATCCATCGGTTTGGTGCCACCCGCGATTTCGGATACGTCGGTGAATTCGGTACCGAGGGCTTTGAGCTTGCCTTCGGCGTCGAATTCGCTGAACACGACGCAGCGGTTGACCAGGCGGTCGTAGCCTTCCGGACCACCGTCCTCGCCCCAGTTGAGGGCGAAGTCCTCAGGCGGAACCATGCCCGGGAGATCGATCACCGCGGTTTCAGCCGCTTTCAGGAACGTTTCGTTGTTGAGTTCTTCCGAACCCATCGATTCAACGACCTGTTTGAACCCTTCGTAAGCGGCCCAGGTGCCCATCCCGCCGAGACTGTTGTAGTCCTGGCCGGTATCGGCGTCGAATTCCTCCAGCGCTTCCCGGTAGGTGTCCCACTGCGGGAGCGAGATGTCCGGGTACATGCCGGCAACGACGTCGCCCTCGACGACTTCTCCGAAGCCCTCGACAGCGATTTCGTTGAAGTTGCCCTGTGGCCCGTACATGCGGGCTTCAGAGCCGGACTGAGCGAAGGCCGGCATCCAGGCGATGTAGGGCGTCTCGGAGACGACCATCACCAGACAGTCGGCATCGCCGGAGGTGGCTTCCGCTACCTGCGGCGCGTAGTCCTGCGCGGTGGCCGGCAGGGTTACGAATTTGCCGATGCTCGTGCCTTCGGCTTTGGCCGCGTTTTCCATCAGCGGGATGAAGGCTTCCGCGCCTTCGATGATCACGCCGTTGATTTTTTTGCAGCCGTCTTCGACAGCTTTTTTGACGAGGCCGACCGCGTACAGCGGCTGGTTCCCCATCGGGAAGCTGATCGGAGACACCAATTCAGAAGGCGCGATCGCGCAGCAGTTGCCCCACTGAGCGGTTTTGCCTTTTTCGAGAATCGGGATGATCGCGTCACCGGTGAAGGTGAAGTTGCCGACCACGGCGACAGCGCCGCCGGCAACTGCTTCACGGCCACAGGCCGCGACAGCCGTCGGGGTACCCCGGGCATCGCAGAAGTTGGCTTCGAGCGGACGACCGCCGATGCCACCGTGCGAGTTGATCCACTCTTCGTAGACCCGCGCGGTTTCTTCGATGTTTTTGTACTGCGGACCTTCGGTGTTGACGTCGGTGTAGGTCCAGGTGACGATCGGCTCTCCTTTGGCTTCTTCGCCACCGCCTCCACCTTCACCTTCGGTGGTTTCGGCCGCCGTGCTCTCGCTCGACGAACTGTCGTCATCACCGCCACACGCGGCGAGCGTAAATGCGCAGACGCCGAGCGCGAGCAAGGCCATCAGCAGGGCCCATTTCGAACTCGTCGCACCGCGACGGTTCCCTTGCTTCATCGACTCTCCTCCTCGATAGCAAAACCGGACTTGTGGCAAGCGTAGGCGCGGGGGTTTTGCCGCGGGCGGGGATGGCCAAACGCCGTTGGAGATTCACCAATCGGCTCTGTAGAGCGCTAGAGGAGCCGATTTTCGTCGCACGGTTCCTTTGTCCGGGCAGACAGGACAAAGGAACCGCGCGATGCTCAGACGACGCGGTAGACGCGGTACTCGACGACCGGGCCGGGGTGCAGCCGGCCCTCGGCGACGAACAGCGAGCGGTTGACCCACTCGTAGCGGGGGTCGCCGGTCTCCAGGCGGGGAGCGGTGCGGAAGTAGTGATCGGGGTAGTCGCTCGATCCCTTGCCTTCGTTGGCACCGACCGCGGCCTCGTTGTACTCGACGATCCCGAAGTACTGCACGTAGATGTCGGCGCCGTCGTCGGTGTGGATCTGCAGGCGCACGTCGAGCCGGCCCCAGCCGTCTGGGCCGACCAGGATCCAGTCCCCTCCCCCGGTCCCGATCGTGCCCTTGATCCGCTCGCCGGTCACTTTCCCACCGGTCACCTCGCGCACGTGGCGCTTGCCGAACGGCCCCTCGCCGACCGGCACTTTCGGGGCGAGGACGGCGTCGAAGCTGAACTCGTAGGCGAGGTCCATGGGCGATCCTCCTAGCGCCTCAGGGTGACGCTGACCGGGCCGCGGCTGGCGCGGACGCCGCGGGTCGAGCCACCCGCCAAAAGGTCCTTGATCCAGTTGAGCCCGGCGGCGCCGCCGATCGGGTAGATCGGCTCGATCGGGTTGTCGGCCGCGTACATCTCGTCGACGTCGGCGCCGGGGATCAGGTAGCGCAGCAGCAGCTCCTCGTCGGAGAGGTTCTCGCCGTACTCGGCGCGGATCTCCTTCAGGCTCGGCTGCGGGGCGTGGCCGACGTCCATCATCTCCTTGCCGCGCGCGGTCGCCGCCGCCTTGTCGAGCACCTCCTGGTCGACCTCGCCCGGGGGCTTGCCGTACCAGCCGGCCAGGTACATCAGGTTCTCGTCGGGGATCGTCGCGTAGCGCTCCCCCTGGACCACGTTGAGCAGCGCCTGGATCCCGACCAGCTGCGAGAACGGCGTCGCCATGATCGGCCAGCCCAGCTCCTCGCGCACCCGGATCGCCTCCTCCAGCACCTCCGGGAGCCGGTCGCCCATGTTCACCTGCTTCAGCTGTTCGCGCAGAGTCCCCATCATCCCGCCGGGGAACTGCTGCTGGATCGCCGCCACCGAGTACTCGACCGGGGCGCCGGTCGGGAAGCCCTCGTCGGCGGAGAGGCCGGCGAAGTGCTCGGCGACCTCGGCCAGGCGACTGTCGTCCAGCGGCACCTCGTGGCCGAGCCGGCGCAGGTTGTCGACGGTCATCTCGGTCGAGGGCATCGAGACCCCGTTGGCGAAGGTCGAGATCGCGCTGTGGACGATCGTCACCCCCTCCTCGACCCCGATGATGTGGTTGAGGTTGGCCATCGCGGTGCGGTTGTGGAAGTGCATCTCCAGCTGGGTGCCGCCGGCGGACGCGCGCTCCTGGCTCTGGCGGATCCAGCGCCGCGCCCGCTCGGGCCCGAGCACCCCGGCCTCGTCGCCGAGCAGGATCGTCGCGGCCGCGTCGCCGGCGATCATCCGGTCGATCACGTCGGCGTAGTACTCGTCGGTGTGGACCGGGGACTCGGAGAAGTTGAGCTGCGGCGAGGGCGCGAGGCCGGCCTCGCGGGCGACCTTGGCGACCCGGATCATGTTCTCGGCATCGTGCAGGCAGTCGAAGATCCAGAGGCTTTCGATCCCGTGCTTGGCCAGGGTCTGGATCCAGAGCTCGACGATCGAGTCCGGGGTGACGCCCATCCCGACGACGCCGTTGGAGCGGGTGCCGGCGCGCAGGACCGAGTTCGGCAGCGCGGCGCGGATCGCGTCGAGCCCCTTCCACGGGTTCTCCTGGCGGAAGCGGACCATCACCTCGAAGATCGAGGAGCCGGTGAGGTCGACTACCCGGTAGCCGGCGCTGTCGATCGCCTCGGCGACCGGCAGCAGCTGGCCGGCGCGCATCCGCATCCCCCAGTAGCTCTGCTGGCCGTCGCGCAGCGTCTGGTCGATGATCTCGATCCGGGCCATCAGGCGCTCTCCTCCTCGGTTGGGTCAGACGGGGCGGCGCCCCACTCGGGCATGAAGGTCTCCTCGACCCACTTCGTGTGGACCTTGCCGGCGACCACGTCGGGGTGCTCGAGCAGGTCGAGCGCGAAGCCGGCGGTGGTCTCGACGCCCTCGACCCGCAGGTGGCGGAGGGCTTGGCGGGTGCGGGCCAGGGCCGCCTCGCGGTCGGGACCGGAGGCGATCAGCTTGGCCAGCAGCGAGTCGTAGAAGGGCGGGACCGACCAGCCGGGGAAGCAGGCGCTGTCGACGCGAACGTCGCTGCCGAGCGGCGGCGCCCAGACGGTCAGGGTGCCGGGGGTCGGGGCGAAGTCGCGCTCGGGCGACTCGGCGTTGATCCGGACCTCGACCGCGTGGCCGGAGAGCTCGACGTCCTCCTGGCTGACCGAGAGGCCCTCGCCGCCGGCGATCCGCAGCTGCTCGCGGACGATGTCGACGCCGGTGACGACTTCGGAGACCGGGTGCTCGACCTGCAGGCGGGCGTTGATCTCGAGGAAGCCGGCGGTGCCGCGCTCAGGGTCGACGAGGAACTCGCAGGTGGCGGCGCCGCCATAGTCGAGGGCCGAGATCAGCCGCGTCGCCGCAGAGGTGATCTGCGCGTCGAGCTGCGGCGGCAGCCCGTAGGCCGGCGCCTCCTCGACCAGCTTCTGGTAGCGCCGCTGCAGCGTGCAGTCCCGGTGCCCGAGGTGGATCGCGCCGCCCACCCCGTCGCCAAGCACTTGGACCTCGACGTGGCGGGCGTGGCGCACGTAGCGCTCGACGAACAAGCGCCCGTCGCCGAAGGCGGCCTGCGCCTCACCATGCGCCGCGGCGTAAGCCCCAGCCAGCTCCGACTCCTCCTCAACGAGGCGCATCCCCCGGCCGCCGCCACCGGCCGAGGCCTTCAGCAGCACTGGGTACCCCACTTCCGCCGCGATCTCCCGAGCCTCCCCCTCGCTCTCGATCACGTCCGACCCCTCGTTGATCGGCACGTCCAGCTCTTTCGCCAGCGCCCGCGCCGTCGCCTTGTCCCCGCTCCGCTTCATCGCCTCGGCCGACGGGCCGATAAAGGCAACCCCGGCGTCCGCACACTCGGCCGAGAGCTCGGCCCGCTCGGAGAGAAACCCATATCCCGGATGCAACCCGTCGCAGCCGGTGACCTTCGCCGCCGCCACAACTCGGTCGACGTCCAGATAGCTTTCCGCCGCCGCGGCCGGCCCAATTACCACGGTCCGGTCAGCAAGCTGCGCTCCGAGACTCCCTTTGTCAGCCTCCGACACCGCGAGCACCGACTCGATCCCCTCGTCGAAGCAAGCTTTGATCACCCGCACGGCGATCTCGCCACGGTTGGCGATCAAGACCCGGCTGAGAGCCACGCGCCTACCTCAACCCTCGGGATCGACGACCACGATCGTCTGCCCGTACTCAACCGCCCCACCGTTCTCAACCAATATGGCGGTGACGACTCCATCCACGGGGGAGGCGACATGGTTCATCAGCTTCATCACCTCGACGATCGCGACCGTATCCCCGGCAGCGACTTTCTGCCCCACCTCAACGAACGGCGGCGCTCCCGGCGACGGCGCTCGCCAGAACAGCCCTACGGACGGCGATTCGATTGCAGTCCCGTCCGT
>Ga0081539_10004718_pt1 | contig 14759 bp, 11 predicted proteins | sample TabmetS4T2R2_FD_71023 | JGI IMG/M metagenome (GOLD analysis project Ga0081539, IMG submission 71023) | Tabebuia heterophylla rhizosphere microbial communities from the University of Puerto Rico - S4T2R2 | ecosystem: Host-associated > Plants > Roots > Rhizosphere ...
GCACCCGCCAGAATGAACGGCTTGTCTTCGAGAAGGAAGTCTTGCTAAAGACATTCATCAACCAGGTGGCGCTGGTTATCGAGCGCGAGCTTCTTGATGAAGCCGCCGAGCAATCCGCCATGCTCCGTGAGTCGGAGCGTCTGTCAACGACGCTGCTCAATTCGATTTCCCACGAACTGCGCACGCCGATTTCGACGATTAAAGGTGCGACCAGCAGTCTGCTCGATCCTTCGACCAGCATCAGTGCTGATGCGCGGCTGGAACTCACGCATGACGTGCAAAGCGCCGCAGACAGGCTGAATCGGTTGGTCGAAAACCTGCTCGATATGTCGCGGCTGGAAAGCGGACGTTTGCGGCTCAAGCGCGAATGGTGCGACATCAGCGACATCATTGGCGTTGCTGTGAAGCGTATCGATTATTGTGCCGCTTCACACTCGATTCAAATTCAGATTGAGCCGAATCTGCCCTTGATTGAGGTCGATTTTGTGCTGATCGAGCAGGTTTTGGTCAATCTGCTTGACAACGCTTGCAACTATACCCCTGCGGGCAAGACAATTACCATTGAAGTGCATACACGGCAAAAACAAATTGAAATCGTGGTTGCAGATGAGGGACCGGGTATTCCCGCGAACCTCATCGAGCGCGTCTTCGACAAATTTTATCGGCTGCCTGGCACAGCAACAGGTGGCACCGGGTTAGGGTTATCCATTAGTCGTGGCTTGATTGAAGCGCACGATGGCACAATTGTGGCAGAAAACGCGCCCACAGGTGGGGCGCGTTTTATCATCCGGCTGCCAAGCGATGGCGTACCACCCCCGGTACAGGAGGCAAAACATGAATGACGGTGCGCATATCCTAATTGTCGATGACGAAACCCAAATTCGGCGCTTTTTACGCATTAGCCTGGAAGCGAATGGTTATCACGTCAACGAAACCAATACCGGGCTGGATGCGATCACCAAAGCGGCACAGCTTCGTCCAGACCTGATCATTCTGGACTTGGGATTGCCGGATATTGATGGTTTGGAAGTGCTCAAGCGGCTGCGGGAATGGACGATGACCCCTGTCATCGTGCTTTCGGTACGTGACGCTAACCGAGATAAAATTTCGGCGTTGGATGCAGGAGCAGACGATTACCTGACCAAACCGTTCAGCGTCGAAGAGTTGATGGCGCGGATTCGTGTTGCCCAGCGGCACGCTCAGCCCGACCCGGAGGAACCAATTTTCGAGAGCGGCAACCTTCGGGTTGACCTCGCACATCGCCTGGTTACGGTCAGAGGGCAGCCAGTCAAATTGACGCCTACGGAATACGCTTTGCTCCGCCTGCTCATTCAGCACGCGGGAAAAGTGCTCACGCACCGCCAGATTTTGCATGAGGTCTGGGGGGCAGAGTACGTCAACGAGACGCATTACCTGCGCGTCTACTTTGCGCAGCTTCGGCAGAAGATCGAAGACGACCCGGCGCTCCCGCAGATTATTCTGACCGAGCCGGGTGTGGGCTACCGCTTGGTCGAAAACATTAAAACTTCACGATGATGTATTAGACACGTCGTATTGATGCTGGCAACAAAAAGCGCCTGAGACCGCAATGCGTCCGGGCGCTTTTGTTTTGTGCCAAGCTTCTTGCTGAGGGACCTGGATTCGAACCAGGATCAATGGATCCAGAGTCCACTATTCTGCCGTTGAACTATCCCTCACTATGGCGAGGGCATTGTATCATGCGCTCTCGGCGCAATCAAGCCTGTTTCTCGGTAATTGAATGAGGCATGGCAGCGCTAACCCCTACAAACGTGTCCGCGACGTTCGCTGCTCCCTTTCGGCTTAGCTGCTGCCTTGTGCAAGCGCGTATGCCACGCGCTTTTGAATCCGAACTTGCCCGAATGTTCGCAGGGTTTCGTATAAGTCTGGTGTGTTTGTTCGTCCGGTCAGCGCCACGCGCACGACCATCATCACGTCACCGAAATGTCCCTTGTACATGCCAGGATTTTTCTTAAAGGTTTTGGCATCGCGGGAAAAATTCAGGCTTTCGGCAAACGAACGCATGTCTTCCAGCCACACGTCTTTCGGCACTTCTGGATCGAACTCGGCAATATGCTGGAGAACTGCCACAATGTCGGCGGCATCAAATGGCGGCATCGGGTAGCCGTTCGCTGCGATGCTGGCTTCGTAGAGTTCGTCGAAGTAAAAGCCGCAAGCGCGCTCCACGTCTGACCAGTTGATAATATCCTTGCGCGGCGCGGTACCGGCGCGCTCGACGTTGAAGACGCTCGTGCTGTAGGCTGGGTCAGCCTGAAGAATAGCGGCGAGCTGCGAATTATATTGCACCGCCCACTCGACTGCATAGTTGTACACCTGCTCGGCGCTGTAGCTGGCAATCACGTCTTTGCTAATATCGTTCAGCTTCGCCAGATCAAACAAAGGCATGGCAACGCCCATGTCTTCCAGCCGCAAGGTGAATTCGGTATAAGATACGCCGGGGTTCGCCTCCCGCCAGTCGTAAAAGCTGGAATTGGCGAGGTTGAGAAGATATTCGGTCACCGCTTGCGCCGGATAGCCTGCTTCGTAGTAATACGCCATGTTCGCTTCGGGGTCTTTCCGCTTGCTCAGCTTGCGCTTTGAGCTACCGTCCATCGTCGCAATCGGCGCGACATGCGCGAAGTCGGGCAGGGGGATGCCGAGAAAGTTGAAAAGCTGGATGTGCAGCGGCGCGGAAGGCAGCCATTCGTCACCGCGAATCACAGTAGTCACACGCATCAGCGCGTCGTCCACGACGTGCGCGAAATGGTAGGTTGGCAGGCTGTTGGATTTCAGCAGCACCGTATCCTGATCGTTGGCAGGCAAGCTCAGGTCGCCCCGGATGATGTCGTGAAAGTTGACGCGCTCATCATTCGGGTAGGGCGCACGCACGCGAATGACCGGGCGATTGCCTTTGTCCAGTTCCGCTTTCACCTGCTCCAGCGAGGCATCCCGCCATTTTGCCCATTCGCCGTAATAGCCCGGCTTCACGTTCTGCGCTTCTTGCTGCTGGCGGAGCGCCGCCAGTTCTTCTTCCGAACAGAAGCAGGGGTATACTGTGCCTTGCTGGATCATGTATTTGGCGAAGGTTTCGTAAATTTCCACGCGCTCGCTTTGGGTATAGGGACCATATGCGCCGACTTCGACGATGGGGTCAAAATCGATTACGCCTTCGTCCGGCGGAAGCTCGAAGTTGTGCAGGGTCTGCACGATCTGCTCGACGCTACGATCCTTCTCGCGCTTCTTGTCGGTGTCTTCGACGCGCAAAATGTAGAGTCCCCCCGTCTGCCGGGCGATGCGGCTATCTATAAGCGCCGTCATCAAATGCCCAATGTGGACGAATCCGGTTGGGCTGGGCGCGAAGCGTGTCACCTTCCTGCCCTCTGGCAGTTCGCGCGGAGGGTATTGACGGTAATAGTCTTCAGGCGTTTTGTCGATATGTGGAAACACCAGTTGCGCGAGTTGGGCGTGAAAATCGCTCATCGTGTAGGGAAATACTCCTGTTTGTTAAAGGCGTCGGCGGCGCATGATCACGCTTTCGGCAAGCCCAATGCCTGCCAGCGTCGAAAGCAACGATGTGCCGCCGGAACTCAAAAATGGCAAAGTTAACCCGGTGACGGGCATCAGGCTCAAATTCATGCCAATCGAGACGACTGTTTGAAAAAAGATAAACGTGGCAACCCCATAACAGATCAGGCTGCCGAGCGGATCAACCGCCATCCGCGCCCCGCGCAGAATACGCAAAATCACGAAGCCCAAGCCGCCCATCACCAGCACGCCACCGACCAGCCCGAATTCCTCGCCGATGACGCTGAAGATGAAGTCGGTGTGGCGCACGCGCAGGAAACGCCCGATGTTCTGCGGTCCCTGCGCGTAACCCTTGCCGTCCAATCCGCCGGAGCCAATGCTGATGCGCGCCTGAAGGATGTTGTAGTAGGCATCCGGGTCGCTTTCCGGGAAGATGAAGGAGGTGATGCGCGATTTCTGGTAGTCCTGCATCTGCGACCATGCCACCGGGACGACCACAGGCGCGGTCAGCAGAATTGCCAGCCCAAACATAGCGATGTGCTTCAGCCTCAGCCCCGCTGCCCATACCATCACCACCCACATCACACCGAAAACAATCGCCATACCCAGGTCCGGCTGGATGAAAATGATCGCCGCTGGGACACCGATATGAATGAGCGATTTGAGAATCGTTGTGATCCGATCCATCTTTTCGTAGTTGTTGGCAAGCAACTGCCCAAGCGTGATGATGATCAGCACTTTGGCGACTTCAGAGGGCTGCACGCGGATGCCGATGTTGATCCAGCTTTTTGCCCCGGCGTCGCCTTCCACCCCGAAGAAGAAGACGAGTACCAGCAGCGCCACCATGATCAGGTACAGCCATATATGCAGTCCACCGAGCAGGCGGTAATCCAGCGCGGCTAAGCCAAACATCACGAAGATGCCGAGGATGGCGAAGCGAATTTGGTCGGGCACGCGGTTGATCAAGTCGGTGTCGATGGCGTTCAGCGTGGCGCTGCGGATCATCAGGATACCGAAAACCGTCAGCAGGATCGTGGCGATCAATAATGGAACGTCAAATTGACGCCAAATGCTCCCGGTGTGGCTCATGCAGAGGTGTCCAAAAATTAAGCGTTAGTTGTCATTATAACAACCGCTTCGCTCAAATTGAAGGACGAGCGGGAGGGTTAGCGTCTGCGTTTCGAGGCGCTGGCAGGTTTGGCAGGCGCGGGCTTGGCAACTTCCTCGATGGCGGGCGTTTCGTTGCTGGCAGGCACTTCCTCGACAGGCTCAGCCTTCGTTTTAGCAGAAGGCTCGGTTTTTGCTTCAGCGGCGGGGGCTGCTTCAACTTCGGCGTCATCCGGCACAATCAGCGAAACCGAAGCAGGCTTGTCGTCAGGGTCTTCAAATTCAACGCCTTCGAGGGTTTTCAGGAAGGGGATTTCAGCCACTAGCAGGCTCGCGCGCTCACGCTTTTGCAGCGCAATATCGACGTTTTCGTTATCGACCGAGACGTATTTGGCGATCACTTCGAGGATTTCTTTCTTCATCGCCTCCATGCGTTCCGGCGGCAGGTTTATCCGGTCGTGAACCAGGATAAACTGCAAACGTTCTTTCGCCATCGTGCTGCTTTTCTTGGCAGGCGCGCGCCCTAAGATGCGATCAAGGAATTCAGGCATAGTCGAATCCTCTCATCATCCATTACGGCCGCGAAACATGCGCGCGATCCGCTGAAAAAAACCGGTCGGCTCTGTGAGCTGCATGAATGGAACTTTCTCCCCCATGATTCGCCGGGCAATGTTGCGGTATGCCAACCCTGCTCGTGAATTCTCATTCATCGTAACGGGAACCCCACTATTTGACGATGGGACTACAGTATCGTCTTCAGGCACAATCCCAATTAATCGAATCGCCAACAGGTCGGTCACATCTTCAGGGGAGAGCATTTCACCCCGCCGCACCATTTCCGGGTTCAAGCGGTTGATGATCAGCGCGCCGGAAGCTTTGTTTTCGGTCTCAAGCAAGCCGATAACGCGGTCGGCATCGCGCACCGCCGAGACTTCGGGGTTGGTGACGATCAGCACCTCGTCGGCAGGCGCAACCGCGTTGCGGAAACCGCGCTCGATGCCAGCCGGAGAATCGATCATGATAATATCGAAGTCTTCACGCAGTATATCCGTCAACTGGATCATATCTGCCGGGCTAACCGATGATTTATCGCGGGTTTGTGCCGCAGGAATAATGTAGAGTTCCGGAAAGAGTTTGTGACGAATCATCGCCTGGCGCGGTTTGCAGCGTCCTTCCACAATGTCTACCAGGTCAAAAACGATTCGGTTTTCCAAGCCCATCACAATATCCAGGTTACGCAAACCGATGTCCGCATCGATCAGCACGACTTTCTGACCGATACGCGCCAGGGCAACCCCAAGATTGGCGGTTGTGGTGGTCTTACCCACGCCGCCTTTGCCTGACGTAACGGTGATGACTTTTCCCCCCACGTGCATTCCTCTCTTGGCACTAACGCCAGGTTTCCACGACGATCCGGCTATCGCGGATCAGCGCAATTTCCGGTTTCGGCTTATGGCGTTTGTCCGTCGGTGAAATACTAATATACCCCGCTATCCGCAGTTGTGTGGGAGTCATGTCGAGCGCGCAGACGAAGGCGCTTTCGTCGCCGTGTGCGCCTGCGTGGACATTGCCTCGCAAGCGTCCCCAGACGACGATGTCGCCGCCCGCAATAATTTCCGCGCCAGCGTTGACATCGCCAAAGATGACGACGTGCCCATCGCTCCGCACCGTGCGCCCCGAACGCACGGTGCGCCGAATCATCACTCCAAAAGTCCCATCTTCTTCAGGTGGAGCAGCGGGAGCACCATTCGACTGGGGCGGTGTAATCAGGTTTGCGCGCAGGTCGAGCGCGCTTGCGGCATCAATGGTTGTGTTGCTCTCGCTGAGAACAGCATAAAGCGTTAAGCCGCGTCGTTCAAGTAAAGCTTTTGCGGAACCTAACTCATCTTTGCGCACGGGGCGCGCACCAACATCGAGTGTGATGCGTGCGCCGACGAAAAATGAGTTCTGCTGGTCAATACGCGCGGCAAGGTCAGCCATCACGCCCTGCCATTCTTCGGTTTCGTTCAACGAGACGAGCAGCCCGTCTTTACCACCTTTGATTGCAACTGTTTGCATGGAGCGGTTACCTGGTTGGCGAAATAATTTCTAACATTTAATATACTATATTGGATCATTGATCTGCGCTACCTGATCCGTAAGAAATTGCAAGCGGCGTCACTTATAGCGAATTTGATGCAAATTATTGCTTTGACGGTGAGGCAACCAGATGCTTTTAAGCGATGCCCACGATTCGCAGGAGCATGAAGAAGGGGAGAAGCGTGAAGAGAGCGGTTGCGAACCAGCGCAGCCGCACCGAATTGCGGCTTTTTTGCAGCCATTGACCAAACGTGTACATCGCGTAGGTCATCCACAAAAGCTGAATCATCAGCAGGGGCAGCAGTAGGATCGGGCTATCCGCTCCAAAGTAAATCAATCCAAAGGCGGCATAAGTCCCAAACGCGATCATCGTGACGACTCCGACGGGTGGGTGCCAGCGCGAAAGCCGAGCCAATCCCAGGACGCCCAGCACCAGCCCAAATGCCGTGAACTGCCCGACGATTAAACCCATCAGTTGAATCCAGCGTTCCGGTTCACGCCAGACGCCGCCGATCAGATAGGGAATGCGGTAGGACAGGCTCATCGCTTGGTCAACCGGGAAGTTCCACCAGAACTCCGAATAATACGTCTGGCTGATTCCATATAAACCGTAGGCAAAGATAGCCAGCAACGCCACCCAGTAGCCGAGCGAAAGACGTTTGCGTGAAAGGAAAAGTCCCAGCCCACCCGCAGGCACCAGCAGCACGAAAAGCGGATCGTTGGCGACTCCCACTGCCAGCAGCAGCAGGAGTCCGAGCGTGTGATGCCCGCCAAGCGCACCGTTGGAAGGCTCATCGGCGCGGGGGTTGCTCACCAACAGCCCATCGACCATCAGGTAAAGCGTCCAGGCGGTTAAAACGGTGGTCAGGCGCAGGCTGCGCGGTGTGCCGACAGTGCTGAAGAATAGGGCGGCAAACAGGATAAACCCAACCGCTATGCCAATGATCGGGCGCTTGCTCAAGAGCAGAATTGCGCCTGCGACAACCGCTGCCGCGATCAGCGCGATCAGAACATGCAGCGGATTCAGAATTTCCGCACCACCCGCCTGAAGCCAGAAGGAGGGGCTAAAAGCCAGTGCCAATCCGCCGATCACCGAGAGGGCGGCACTCATGGGACGCAGCGCCAGCGCCATACCCACGACGGTAAGCGCCATGCCGGACGCGCGAATAATCGGCGTATGACCAATGACCAAGAACGCGATCCAGGCGATCAACCCGGCGGCGAGCGCAGGCATCCAGTAAAGGGCACGCTGGCGCTGCTGCGGCGTGAGAGCGATAGCTCCGCTGCACCCAAAAGGTATCACGGGGTGTCCGTCTCCTCAACCGTTGCTTCGGTAGGCGTTGCGTCGGGAGTGGCATTGGTGCCAACGCCGATTTCAGTCGTGGTCTGTCCCCTCAGACGCAGGTAGGCTTCCATCGTCTCCATCACGATGGGCAAGGCATTCGCAGACCCTTCGTCGCCGTTATAGATGAAGCCGAGAATCAGAATTTCAGGGTTTTCGTAGGGCGCATATGCTGTGAACCAGGCGTGGGCGGGCCAGTTCCCAGGACGGCACAGCCCAAGCGGACGCGCAATCTCGTCGCAGTATTCCGCCGTGCCGGTTTTCCCAGCGACTTCAATGTATGGCAAATCGGCGGTTTTTGCCGTTCCTTCCGTCACTGCAAGCCGCATCCCTTGTCGAACGATGCCGAGATTTTCGCTGCTCACGAACGGCGGTCGGTAATCGGAGTCGAACCGCACCTCATTGCAAATGGTGTCGCTCCAGGTGTAACCGTCCGGCACCATGACGGTATAATTGCGCGGCGTGTAGAGGTTTTCAACCGGGTTCACGTTGACGGTGTTCATGTACGTGTCCGGGTTGCAGCGCAGCGGGTTGTAGAACTCACTGTCCGATTCGCAGACGCAGGCGAGGCTGTCCTGCCCCTTCATGATCATGTCTTCAAGCATCATCAGCCTGAGCGGTTCAGTCGGTGCGATGGTATCAAGATTGATAGTGCGGTCAATGTCAGGCTCGAAAGGCTCGACCACGTTGCCATTCACGTCGAGCACATCGTGAATGAGGGTGGGGCGGTACAGCGTGCCGCCGTTGACAATCGCCGCTACTGAGCTGACCAACTGAAGCGGGGTTACTCTGAGATAGCCTTGACCGAAGGCGGCGTTATACGTATCTCCGGTTGACCAGTTCTCACCGTAGAGGCGGCGTTTCCAGTCTGCATCCGGCATTCGACTGGAGTTTTCGAAGGGCAGTTCGATGCCGAGCCTCGATCCGATTCCGAAAGCGGTCGCGTAGCGGAACAGGTCTTCAATCCCTAAGCCGCCGTCCCGCAGCACCTGCGTCGAGACTTCTGGATTGCCGCCGCCGACCTGATAAAAATACACGTCGCAGCTATGGGCGATTGCGCCGATCATGTTCAGGTTGCCGTGTCCCTGTGAAAGCCAGCACACGAACCGCTGCGCTGCCGCGTCGTCGTTAGGCGCATATTTGTTTGGCAGCAGGAGTTGCCCCGGATCATTCAGCGTTGAGCGTGGGTCAATAACATGTTCCTCCAGCGCCGCCGCCGCCGTGATCAGCTTCCACACCGAGCCGGGCGGGTAGAGCGATTGAGTGACGTGGTTGACCAGCGGTGTCAGCGGGTCGGCAGCCACATCCAGGTAGTAATCCACGTCGATGTTACGGGCGAAGCGTGAATTATCATAGCTGGGGTAGCTGACCATCGCCAGCACTTCGCCGGTTTGTGGGTTAATGGCGACGATGGAACCGGTTTGCGTGACGATTTGCCCGGCTTCCGCGTTAATCAGCGAGATGCGGTTCCGCAGCGCAGTTTCAGCGGCTTCCTGAAGCTGTGAGTCAATCGTCAGGCGCACGCTAAGACCAGGCACAGGCGCAATATCGACGACCGGATCGCCGATTTCGCGTCCGGCAACGTCCACTTCGCTGACGATGCGCCCGCGCTCACCCGCAAGCTGTTCTTCGAGGTAGGCTTCCAGCCCAGCATAGCCAACCCGGTCATAGGCGGGGTCGTAGCCCTGTTCGATCAATTCAAGCTCGCGTTCGGCAGGAATACGCCCCATGTAACCGACAATCTGTGAGGTCAATTCCCCGGTTGGGTATTCACGCACCGATGCTGTGTCAATGTCAACCCCCGGCAGCGAGTACGATTCTTCCAGAATCTGCATCGCCGTTTCCTGCGTCACGTCGTAAGCGATCACCACCGGGCGATACGGCGCAATCCCTTCGCCTTCAGCCACCAGTTCTTCGATACTGCGCACATCCTGCCCGGATGCCAGCGCAATTGCGCGGGTGGGGGGCACACGGGTGAGCGCCGAAAGGCGGTTGTAAATACGCAGGATTTCATCCTGTGAAGTGGGCAGGGCAGCCGGAACAACCCGAACGTTGTAAGCAGGAACATTCACTGCCAGCGCGACGTTGTTCCGGTCACGGATCGTCCCACGTGGCGCGGCAACCGGGAGTTCGCTCAAACGATTATCGTTGGCACGGGTTTGGTATTGATCGCTTTCAACAACGGTGAGCTGGTACATGCGGAGACTGAAAACGGCGAAAACTGCGAAGACGATCCCTTGCAAGAATGACAGCCGCCAGCCTTGAAACGGGAGTAGGCGCTGCATGGGTACTGCTCCTCAAACTCTCATAACGTTAAAGCGTGCTGCTTTGAAGTGCTGCGCCGTTGTATACGCCGCTGTAAGCGCCGGATCAGCCAGTAGATGGGTCCGATGAACAACAGATTATAGGCGATTGTGGGCAGAATGACGTAGGTCAAGTTTTCCAGGGGGTAAACGGCGAAGCCACTGAACGCTAAAACCACCATGAAGACCAGCTTTTGCAGCAGTGTTCCCATAATAACGAGCGCGATGATCAGCATGAAGCCGATACGGTAAACCTGCCGCTGAATTTGTTCGATGCCAAATGCCAGCAGCAGCATTCCCAGCACAGACGCTCCTGTAGGCGCAGCCGACATCAAGTCCTGGGCGATGCCGCCGACAAACGCCCAGATCACATTCTGTTCCAGTCGCCCGTGTATTGCCCATGAGAGCATCATCAGAAAAACCAGGTCGGGCTGCCCGCCAAAGATACGAATTTGCGGGAGGACGGTGGCTTGCAGAATGACTGCGAAGATAATGAGCGGAAGGCTCCAGTAGGTTCCCATTCACTACGGCGCGGGCGTCGCCTGCTCGAAGATCGAGAGATCAACAGGCTGGAAGTTGGTGATAATGAGGGCGAATTCGAGCGTGTCAAAGTTGATCAGGCTGCTCACCTGAGCGATCTGGTTCAAGCCGCTGTCCGCCAGTCGGAAACTGGTCACCTGCCCGATGACAATATCCTGCGGGAAATTGCCACCTAGACCGGACGTAATCACCAGCGTGCCGCTGACGATTTGGGCATCCAGCGGCAGCAAATCCATTTCCAGCGTCCCGGCAACCTTGCCGCGCACTGTGCCTTCGACGCGGTTGGTTTGTAGCCGGGCGCTCACGGCGCTGGAAGGATCAGTTACCAGCATGACCCGCGAGGCGTTGGCACTGACACGAATCACCCGACCGACCAACCCCCCTTTGACATTTGAACCCGCAACCCCCGCAACGACCGGCATCCCAACCGCAATCCCGTCGCGTGTGCCACGATCCAGGGTGATGGTGCGGAGGGAACTGTTCTCATCGACGGCGATCACATTGGCAGTGACAAATTCCTGGTTTTGAACCGAGGTCGTGTAGCTGAGTAAATTGGCAAGGCGCTGGTAGTCGCTGTTGATCTCGCGCAGGTCAACCAATTCCGATTGATAGAGCGCCAGCGCGGTTTCCAGGTCAGCAATCCGTTGTTGAAGCGTTTGCACGTCCGAAAACCGGGAGACGTTGTCGCTCACCGTGAGCGATACGCGGTTGAATACACCAGATACTGCGTTCAGAGGAACGGTCAGCAGGTCTTCAACCGGGGCGAGCAGTCCTGCGCGGCTGGCGATGATCATACCGGCGGTGAGTAGGACACAGACAACCAAAAACAGCGCGCGGTTAGAGCGCCAGCTTCGTCTGAAGCCAGAACCTTGATTCATGGTTACCTCCGGCGCAAATTATAGCACTTCGCGGTTTGATTGTGAGGGCTGTCGAAGGGCAGCACCACGCGGACTTGGTTGCACATGCCCAATTCACGCTTGCGCCGCGCGCCCGCATCGGCTTGATAGGGGCACGACATGAGCGTGTTTAAAAAGACGGTGGTTATCCAATCGCTGTAGGGGCGCATGGCGCGTCGCGCGTTGCGAAGCAAGGAGTGACGAGTGCGCCCGCGTTTCTCCCCTCTCCATTTTATGGGGAGGGGCGGAGTGAGGTCACTTTCCCTCAATGTGGGATAATTTTCGTCGCCCACGCGAAGCGCAAATATGTCTGAACATTACAAGGCAAAAATAACCCACATTTGGCGTTTTTATCCCACACTTGTACCTTTTTTCACATGCACATTAAAATCTTCCCTCAAAAAGTGATCATTTGTGATCACATTTGTGACTAGACAAATCGAAAAAGTGTTCTATGATAGAGGTATATCCAAAGACACAGCCGCGCATTGTAATATCGCGCTGTGTATCCCCGCTTCAAAGCGCCGTCTGGCAAAAAGCAGCATGGCGTTTTTATTTGCGCGGCGTCCGCTGCGCCTTTGCGGAGCTTCTGGTTCCGCCACCATGACAAATGAATAGCACTGAGGCGAAGCGTTTCTAAAGCAGCAGCCGTTCCCGCCGACACTTTGTGTCGCTGACGCGGAGATGAGTTTGATGAGGACGCGAAGCATAGGGCGAGCCAATCCGCTTGCTTGTCTTTCCTCGGAAGAGACAAAACCGGGCTGGATCGATTCGGAGTCGACAGTCTGGCGTCCTGAGCCAGCGTCCAAACTTGCCCACTCCCTCAGCAGGAGCGGTTTCTATGTGTCACCATAGGCTGAGCGTAGGATCGCCATGCCGGATAATGCCCGGTTCGCCTCAGTGCGATTTCCATAAATTGTTGGCTTTTGCTGCGAGCTTAATGGCGGGTGCTGCCGCGTTCGAGACCAACCAGCAGGCGGCGCAGTTTGTTGTAGTCTTCAAGAACGCGCCCCGCCCCGCGTGCGACACAGGTCATGGGGTCCTCAGCGACCCACGCGCGAATATTAACCTCTTCACTGATGCGCCCCGCCAGGTTGCGTAGTTGACCGCCGCCGCCCGCGAGACAGATACCACTTTCCATCAGGTCGCCAACAAGTTCTGGCGGGGTATCGTCCAGCGCATCCTTGATCGTGTCGATGATAATGCCGACCGAACCAGAGACCGCTTCGCGTACCTCAATCGTGCTGACTTCGATCACAGAGGGAAGACCCGTAACAAGGTTGCGCCCTTTGACGGGAATCATGCGCTCTTGCGCCATCGGAAATGCCGATCCCATTTCGATTTTGATGCGTTCAGCGGTTGGCTCGCCGATGAGTAGATTGTGCTTGGTACGCATATATTGAACCAGGTCTTCGTCCATTTCGTCGCCCGCTACTCGAATCGAACGGCTAATGACAATTCCGCCGAGCGAAAAAATGGCGACTTCAGTTGTGCCGCCGCCAATATCGACGATCATGCTGCCACGCGTTTCCTGTACGGGCAGCCCCGCGCCAATCGCAGCGGCGACAGGCTCTTCAATCAAATAGACTTCGCGCGCGCCGGCGCTGACCGCCGCGTCGTATACGGCGCGTTTTTCAACTTCGGTGACGCCGCTGGGAATACCGACGACGACGCGCGGGCGGGGAATAGGCACCCAGCTTTGCTCATGCGCCTTGTGAATGAGGTGGTTGAGCATCGCTTCGGTGACTTCAAATTCACTGATCACACCGTCGCGCAGCGGGCGGACGATCAGAATGTCTTTCGGATTTTTGCTCCACCTTTCCTTCGCGCGAGCGCCGACTTCTATCGGGCGGCGAGTTTTCCGCTCAATGGCGACGAACGACGGTTCATTGATCACAATACCCTTGCCGCGTACACTTACGAGCGTGTTGGCTGTGCCGAGGTCAATGCCGATGTCCAGTGAAAACAAGCCAAAGAAGTAATCGAGCGGACTTAACACACAGGCTCCTAACGGCATGAATTGCGCGCGGCATTATAACATGCGGGAAAGGGAATACAAAGCAGGGATGAACTTGCAGGATCGGCTGTTTTCTCACCTTCAGGATCATGATTTGCTCCCTGAAAATGCCAGTCTGGTCGTCGGCGTTTCAGGAGGCAACGACTCACTGGCGTTAGTGCATATGCTCGCTGTTTTACGCGAGCGTTTTCCTCTGAAGCTGCATATTGCGACACTGGATCACGGGCTGCGGGGCGAGCTTAGCGCGGGGGACGCACATTTTGTCGCTGAACTAGCACGGGCATGGGAGCTGGAGGTGACGGTTGGCACCGCGAATGTGCAGGCGCTGGCGAGTAAACGCCACCTGAGTATTGAAGCGGCGGCGCGAGTGGCGCGGTACGACTTTCTGGCAGAGGTGGCGCGGGAGGTGGAGGCGCGGCATATTGCGGTGGCGCACCAGGCGGATGATCAGGTCGAGACGATCCTGCATAACCTGCTGCGGGGCGCTGGCTTGAACGGCTTGAGCGGGATGACGATCAGCGCGCCCGTGCCGGGTCATCCTGATCTGACCCTGATTCGCCCGCTGCTGGGCGTGACACGCGCTGAACTTGAAGCCTACTGTCGCGAGCATGGGTTAGAGCCACGCGGGGATGCGACCAATGAAGATATTACACTGACACGCAACCGCCTACGGCACGAAACACTTCCTTATTTACGCGAATTGTCATCACAAATTGACCGACACCTGCTTCAGCTTGGGGAAATTGCTGCGCTGGAAAATGATTTTGTAGAGGCGGCTTTACATCGTGCGATTGATTCGCAGGTTGTGCACGGCGAACGGCGTATTAGCCTGCCACGTCAAGTTTTCGCTTCGTTGCATTCGGCTTTGCAGCGGCGCTTTGTTGTATGGGCAGCCTCTACGCTGGGGCAGGGTATGGATGTTGGCTACGTTC
>Ga0081539_10004719_pt1 | contig 14756 bp, 18 predicted proteins | sample TabmetS4T2R2_FD_71023 | JGI IMG/M metagenome (GOLD analysis project Ga0081539, IMG submission 71023) | Tabebuia heterophylla rhizosphere microbial communities from the University of Puerto Rico - S4T2R2 | ecosystem: Host-associated > Plants > Roots > Rhizosphere ...
CTCGACGCGATCGGCTCGCCGACACTCCGCAACATGGCGACGGTCGGCGGCAATCTTTTCGTCAAGCAGCCCTATGGCGATCTCGCCGCCTGCCTGATCGCGCTCGGCGCCGAAGCCACGATCGCCGGGCCTGCAGGACAGCGCTCGGAACCCGTCGAGCGGACGGTCGCGGCAACTTTGGACAAAGGCGAAATCGTCACCAGCGTTTCCTTCGCCCTGCCCGCTGCCGGCACGTTCAAATTCCGCAAGGCGGCGCGCAAGGCCTTCAACTCGGCGGCCATCGTCACGGTCGCGGCTGTCATCGGGACGAGCAGCGGGGCAATATCCGCATGCCGCATCGCGCTCGGCGGCGTGGCGAGGTCGGCGATCCGGGCGTCTGCGGTAGAGGCTGCGCTGGCCGGCAAGCCGCTCGACCGCGCCAGCGTCGAAGCCGCGGCGAAGGAAGCAGCCAAGGACATCGCCCCTTTCGACGACGCCTATGCCAGCGCCTGGTATCGCGCCCGCGTGACCCCGGTGCATATCCGGCGCGCGCTGCTTGGCGAATAGGCGCATGATCCCGAAAAGTTGCAGACTTTTCGGACAAGATCATGCGGGAGGAAACAACAAATCCGAGCTACCCGGGAGGCAGCCATGAAAAAATCGGTCGTATCGCTCACCGTCAACGGGTCCGAGACACAGATGCTCATCGCCCCGGGCGCCACGCTGCTCGAGGCGCTGCGCGAGAACCAGGGGCTCATGGGCACACGTCGCGGCTGCGAACAAGGCGCCTGCGGCACCTGCACCGTGCTGGTCGACGGCAAGGCGATGCTCTCCTGCCTGATTCCAGTGGAGACGATCGAGGACGCACAGGTCGCGACGATCGAGGGCATGACGCCGGCTCAGGGGCTGCACCCCATCCAGGAGGCCTTTCTGGAAGGTTTCGCGACGCAATGCGGTTTCTGCACGCCCGGCATGATCATGGCCACGGCGGGGCTGCTCGCGATCAACCCGAGCCCGACGCGCGAGGATGCGGTCCGCGCCATCTCCGGCAATGTCTGCCGCTGCACGGGCTATGAAGCCATCATCGACGCCGTGCTGGATGCCGCCGCGCGGGTACGGGCCCAGGCGACGCAAGCCAAGGCGGCGTGAGGGAGTCGAGCATGGAAAAGATCGACACGTCCTTCTTCGCCAAGGAACGCGCGGCCGAGCTTTCCGTGGTCGGCGAGAGCGTGCAGCGCGCCGACGCGCGTGGGCATGTGACGGGCAAGACGCAGTTCTACGAAGACGTGACCTTCCCAAACACGCTGCACCTGAAGATGGTGCGTTCGGCGCGCCACCACGCGCTGTTGAAGAAGGTCGATGTCGAGCCGGCGCTAAAAGCGCCAGGCGTGGTGCGGGTGCTCACATACGAGGACGTGCCGAACAACTGGTACACGATCCTCAAGCTGATCGGCGTCGGTCCAGACGACGAACCTGTACTGGCCGAGGATCGCGTGCGCTTCATGGGCGAGCAGATATGCGCCGTGCTGGCGGAGAGCCCGCAAGCAGCGCTCGAAGGCGCGCGCCGGGTGGTCGTGGACTACGAGGATCTGCCGCCGGTGTTCGATGTCGAGGAGGCAATGACCTCCACGCCGTTCACGGCGCACGGCACCAACTACTTCGTCTACGAAGGCCATAACTGCCGGCGCATACGCTTCGGCGACGTGGACAGGGCTTTTGCCCAGGCCGACCACATCATCGAGCACCGCTACGAATCTTCGCCCATCGAGCATGCGCCGACCGAGCCGACCGGCTGCACGGCGAAGCCCGAAGGCAACGGCCGCATAACGATCTATTCCAACACGCAGGCGCTTTATTTCACGCTGGACAACATGGCGCTGATCCTCGGCGTGCCGTTCAACAAACTCAGGCTGGTCGGCGGCACCGTGGGCGGCGGCTTCGGCGGCAAGGTGGACGTGATCGTCGAGCCGATCGCGGCCCTCGGCGCGATGCTGACCAACCGGCCCGTGAAGTATGCATATTCCCGCGCCGAGGAGATGCAGGTTTCGTCGCCGCGCGCCTCCGAGCGCATCTACATCAAGGACGGCGTGATGAATGACGGGAACGTCATCGCGCGCAAGATCACGCTCTACGTGGATGCCGGCGCCTATTGCCGGCACTCGACCTACGGCACCACCAAAGCAGCCGCGCACATGCCGGGGCCGTATTCGATCCCGAACGTCCATGTCGACGGCTACTGCGTCTATACCAACCGCACGCCCTCGTCGGCGATGCGCGGCTTCGGCGTCACGATCGGCGATTTCGCGCTGGAATCGCAGATGGACCAGGTGGCGCGCCACCTCAACATGGATCCGATGGAGCTGCGCCTGATCAACGCCTATCGCGACGGCGACATCAAGGCGCATCGCAAGAAGGTGGAGGGCGCGGCCCTCGTCGAGGTGATCCAGGCGGCGGCCCGACAGGTCGGCAAGACCTTGCCGCCGCGCTTCGCGGCAATGTCGTCGATGGCGAGGGAGGGATGACGCACATGAAGGGTCTGTGCCTTGGTACCCCCGCCCCTAACCCTCCCTTTTTGTGGCAGAGAGATCGTATATTGGCTGGTCGGCGTGGCAAGTTCCGGCTCCGTCATCCTCGGGCTTGTCCCGAGGATCTGCCCGCATCGACCTTTTCGTGGTCCTTGGCAGCGCATATTCCGTCGCCCGAAGCAGATCCTCAGGACAAGCCCGAGGATGACGTCCGCGCAGGTATGCCGGTTGTCCGGACTGCCGAGCCATATGCGATTGCCGCCAAGGACGAAGGAGGGCTGACGTGACCTGGCTGAAAGGGCGCGGCGTCGCCTCGGTCAACTATCCGACCGGCATGAATTTGGGCGGCGACCCGTCGCAGGCGCTGATCCACGCGACGACGACCGGCAGCTTCGTGATCACGCTGTCCTCCACCGATCTCGGCCAGGGCATCAAGACGGTCGGCGCGCAGATCGCGGCGGAAATGTTAGGCGTTCCTTACGAAACGGTGATGATCGACACGGCCGACACCGATACCGGTCCGCATTGCATGGGCACATTTGCCAGCCGTGGCACGCACCGCATCGGCAATGCCATCATGATGGCGGCGCGCGAGGCGCGCGAGGTGATGATGGAGGTCGCCTCGACCGAACTCGAGGTCGACGCCGGCGATCTCGTCACCGACGGCAAGGGCCGCATCCACATCAACGGCGCGCCGGACAAGGGCATCTCCGTGCTAGACGTGGCGCTGGCCGCGCACTTCAAGCATGGCCGCACCATCTCGGGCCGCGGCATGTACATGAAGCCGAAGAGCACGGTCGTGCCCGAGACCGGTGAGATGGATCCGGACTCCTGCCAGGCGCATGCCTGCACCGTTGCCGAGGTGGAGGTCGACGACGAGACCGGCGAGGTGCGGGTGATCAAGATGACCAACGCCTATGAGATCGGCCGCGCCATGAACCCGGCGCTGGCCCACCAGCAGATCGTCGGCGGCGCCTGGATGGGCATCAGCCACGCGCTCTACGAGACCACCGAGCCCTACTATCCCGACCGCTCCCACGGGCCGCTGGACTTCTCGCAATATTTGATGCCGGGACCGGGCGACATCGCCCAGATGGATTCGGTCATCATCGAGCGGCCATCCGCGAACGGTCCTTACGGCGCCAAGGGCATCGGCGAGATGACGGCGAACTCGCCCATCCCGGCGATCGCCAACGCCATCTTCGACGCCACCGGCGTGCGCGTGACGACCATGCCGATCACGCCGGAGAAGATCCTGCGCGGGCTGGATGCGCTGCGCGGAATTCCGAGCTGAGACAACATCCTCCCGACCTGAAAGGACAAATGATGATTAAAGTGATGTCGTTGATGAAGCGCAAGGAAGGCATGGCCTTCGAAGATTTCCGCCAGTGGATCCTGGTCGAGCACGTCGAATTCGCGCGCAAGATTCCGGGCATGCGCAGATACATCTCGAACGTGCTGCGCGCCGAAAACCCGGATGCTCCCTTCGATGGCGTCTCGGAGATGTATTTCGACAGCGAGCAGGCGATGGCCGACGCCTTCGCGACTGACGCCGGCAAGGCCGCCGGCGGCGATGCCGCCTCGCATTGTGCAAATCGCTTCAGAATGGTGTGCGAGGAAAAGGTGCAGTTCTAGGTTCGCAGCAAGCTCACAGCTACAAGGTTTGATGCTCTACGTTGCCCCCCTCCGTCCTGCCGGACATCTCCCCCGCAAGGGGGGAGATTGTCTGTCATTGTGGTTTTCGCCAATCGCCAACATAGCAGAGGAAGTGCCGTCAGAGCGGCCGGCCAATCTCCCCCCTTGCGGGGGAGATGTCCGGCAGGACAGAGGGGGGCGGGAAGGAGCGCCTACCTCCCAGAGCAATCCCCGCGGAAGGTGGCAATGCCCTCCCCCTTGACCCACGACGCGCTGGATGCGGAGCTTGCCGCCTCCGGCTACTTCGCCGACGAGACGCTGGTGACTGCGCTCTACCTTGCGCTGCAACTCGGCAAACCGCTGCTGCTTGAAGGCATGCCGGGCGTCGGCAAGACCGAGGTCGCCAACACGCTGGCGAGGATCCTCAGGCGCGAGCCGATCCGGCTGCAGTGCTACGAGGGCATCGACGCCACCAAGGCCCTCTATGACTGGGACCATGCGCGACAATTGCTGCATGTGCGGGTCGCGGAGCGCGGTGGCAAGGTCAAGACGGCGGACCTCTATGCGCCCGAGTTCCTGATCGAAATGCCGCTCCTGAAAGCACTGCGCAACGCCGGCACCTCGGTGCTGCTGATCGACGAGATCGATCGCGCCGACGACGCCTTCGAGGCGTTCCTGCTGGAGTTCCTGTCCGATTTCCAGATTTCCATTCCCGAAATCGGCACGGTGCGCGCTACCGAGCCGGTCGTCACGATCCTCACCTCGAACCGCACGCGCGAGCTGCACGATGCGCTGCGGCGCCGCTGCCTCTATCACTGGATCGACTATCCCGAGCCGGCTCGCGAGCGGTCGATAGTCGAGCGCCACGCACCGGGCATTGCTGCGGAGGCCGCCGAGCGGCTGGTCAAGGCGGTGGCGGCAATCCGCCGCCTGCCGCTGATCAAGCTGCCAGGCATTGCCGAGTCGATCGACTGGGCGCGGGCTGCCGACGTGCTGCATCGCGACGGCGCGCCCTGGCCCGACGCGCTGAAGCGATCGCTCGGCCTGATCGTCAAGGATCAGGAAGACCTCGATACGGTGCGCGAGGCGGAGCTGATCTGATGGCGACTGGAGCAACGGTGGCGCGTGCGGCCGAGCTCCTGGCGGGGTTTCCCAGCGCGTTGCGCGAGGCGGGCCTTGCCGTCGATGCGAGCCGCGCTGCAACCTTTCTGCTTGCGGCGCGCATCGCCCCGCTGCGCAATCTCGCCGATCTTTCCCGCGCCGGCCGCGTGACGCTGGTCGGTTCGCATGAGAATTTTGCGACCTACGACGCCGTCTTCAGGGCGTGGTTTGCCGACGATCCCCTGTCCGACATCGTCGAAGCGTCCGACGAGGAGAAGGCGCCGCCGGCCAGCCGCCGCCGCGATCACGATGCAATCCGCGATATCCTCGAAGGCGAGGCGGCGGGAAAGCACGCCTCCGACGACGCGGCGCTCGGTCGCAAGGCTTTTGGCCAGACGAGCGAAGCCGACCGGGCCGCACTCGCAAGGCTGAAACGCGGCCTTGGCCTGCTCCCGGCGCTGGAAGCGCGCAAATTCGTGGCTTTCGACCGCGGGTCGCGCATCGACGTGGCGCGAACGGCGCGCGCCGCGCGCAGCACGGCGGGAGAGACGCTGCGGCTGTTCAGGAAGATGCGGCCCGACAAGCCACGTCGCCTGCTGCTGCTCGCCGACGTGTCCGGCTCGATGAAGGCGCATTCCGAGGCCACGCTGCGCTTCGCGCATCTGCTTACGCGGTCGCGGCCGAAGGTCGAGACCTTTTGTTTCGGCACACGGCTTTCGCGTGTCACTGCCACGCTGAGGCACCGCCTGCCCGACGAGGCGCTGGCGCGGCTTTCCGGCCTCGTCTTCGACTTCGATGGCGGCACGCGCATCGGCGCATCGCTGGAGGAGTTCCTGTCGGTGTCGCGCTATGCGGCGCTGGTGCGCGGCGCGGTCACGCTGGTCTTTTCCGACGGGCTGGAGCGCGGCGACCCGGCGGCGATGATTCACGCCGTCAGCCGCCTCGCACGATTGAGCCAGCGCCTGATTTGGGTGACGCCGCTCGCCGCCGACCCCGGCTACCGGCCGCTGACCAGGGGCATGGCCGGCATGCTGCCGGTGATCGATGCGGTTGTCGACGGCAGCGATCTCGCGGCGCTGGGGCGCCTCCTGCGGGCCCTTCCCGCAATCGAGACTGCGCCGCGCGGCGAGGCAGGCCGCCGGTTCGGAGCACCAACGAGGAGCGCATGATCCCCATCGTCGATGCCCATCACCACATCTGGCGGCAGGCCGACCTGCCCTGGCTGCAAGGGCCGATGGCGCCGCGCATCTTCGGGCCTTACGAGCCGATCCGCCGCGACTACCCGATCGAAGAGTTCCTCGCGGACCTGGCCGGCTCCGGCGTCGAAAAATCGGTCTACGCCCAGACGAACTGGGCGAAGAGCGATGCCGTCAAGGAAGTGGCATGGGTGCAGGGCGTCGCCGACGAGCACGGCTGGCCGCATGCGATCGTCGGCTATGCCGACCTGCTCGACGATGGCGTTGCCGACACGCTGAAACGCCAGGCGCTCTGCCCGCTGATGCGCGGCGTGCGCATGCAGCTTCACTGGCACGAGAACGAGATGTACCGCTTCGCGGCCACGCCTGACCTGATGAATGACGGCCGCTTCCGCAGGAATATTCGTTGGCTCGCCGGTCAGGGTTGGTCATTCGACCTGCAGGTCTTCACCTCGCAGATGGCCGATGCCGCGCGGCTGGCGAGAGACAATCGCGACATCACCTTCGTGCTCCAGCATGCCGGCATGCTGGAGGACCTGTCGCCGGCCGGCCGGGCCGCGTGGCAGCAGGGAATGAGGCGGTTGGCGGGCGAGGAGAACATTGTCTCGAAGCTGTCAGGGCTCGGCACGTTCATTCATCGCAACGACCCGGCCCATGTCGAGGACGTGGCGCTGCGGACGGTCGCGACGTTCGGCGCCGGACGCTGCCTCTTCGGCAGCAATTTCCCGATCGAGAAGCTTTGGACGAGCTACGGCGATCTGGTTGCCGCGCACCGCAAGGCGATTGCGTCGCTTCCGGCCGCCGACCAGGAAGCGATCCTCAGCGGCACGGCCAAACGGGTGTACCGGCTGTAGATGCGGAACCGACCTTAGGCGCGTCGCGACCTTTCAGATTGGCTTTCGCGCTTTCGGTCTTTGTCTTAAGCGTGTCTTTATCCCGAAACCGGTTCCCACTTTCGCGAGACATGCGTTAAGCGGCGATGCTGTTCTCCACGCCAGGCACGGCAAGCGTCAGCGCATAGACCGGCGTGTTCATCAGCCCCTTGAGCGACAGGCACTCCCGGATAGCCGAATGGCTAAGCGCTGCCGTCGGGCAGGCCGTCAGCCCGTTCTGCGTGGCGGCGAGCATGATGTTCTGGCCGATATGGCCGGCTTCGATGAGCACCACGCGATAGCCGTTTGGATCATCATACTTCCACATCGTGCGCTCCAGCGAAGCGCACAGCAGGATCATACAGGGCATCTCGTCGGCCCAGTCCTGTCCGCCGACCAGTTCCGAGGGCTTCGGCATGCGGTTGGTCTCGACCAGCCCGAGATCATGGTCGGCGGCCGAATAGTGGTAGAAACCGGGCGCCAGCCCTTCGACATTGATCGCATAGACATAGGCTTCGTAGGGATTGCGCGCCCCGCCCGAGGGCGTCATGCCGAGCGGCAGCGTGACGATGCCGTTGGTTGTCTCGCCGGTTATGCCCATGCCGGCGAAAAGACAGTCGGAAAGCTGCTTGAGCGTGATCATCGGCCGGCCTGCGCTGCGCACCGTGCGGCGCCGCGCCATCAGCTCGATCAGCTCGTTGCCGTTGCGCGCACCGGGCAGGGGTTTGACGATGCGGTGGCCGCCGCCATTGCGCGTATGAAGCACAGGATGCTGTCCGGTCGCCGCCTTCTGGCGCTGCAGCGCCTGCGATTCCTCCAGGCCCATGTGGTCGGGGTTCTGGACACAGAAATGCATCATCGCGGCCGGCAGCCCCCATTTCCAGCCCGAGCGGAATTCTTCCTCCGCCTCTGCCAGCACCGAACCTTCCTCGACGATCGCGCAAACCTCGACCAGCCGCTCGATCGTGGCACGCGCATCGTCCGTCGTCATGCCCATCGGCTCGGCTACCGAGTCGAAATCGGACCACTCCGTCAGTCCACCGAGAAAGGAGATCAGATCGGGGTCGCAGGCAAAGACGCTCTTGGCGAGGAAGTTGCAGCCAAGCAGGGCCTCGCCGTCGCGGGAGTACACCAGCGTCTGCGCCGCACGATATTTCATGGATTGGACACCCGGCCTTGAAAACGAAAAGACCGCCGGCCGAAGCCGGCGGTAAGGCGTTTGGGGCTGTTTCGCGTCAAGCCTTGTTGAAAGGCATGCCACGCGAAACGAATGCCGTCGCAGCGATGCCCGCGGTCGTCACCTTGAGGTTAATCGCCTTGCCGACGGTGAGAGTCTTTACATTTTTCTTCATGGAAGTCGCCCTTTTTTTGCAGCATCCAACGCCGGATGCAGAGTACAAATAGCTATTTTCGGGTTAACGCCTCGTTAGCGAGGCGTAGTCAAAGAGAACATGGTTACGCGGATTTCGCTGAAATTTCATAAATTTTGCGCTAAATCCGCGAAAAGACTAAAGATTGCATGAAAAATATAAGTGCCCGATACGAATCAGCTACGGCAGCGGCAATTGCACTAAGATATGTTAGAGTCCACCCAACAAGCATTCACATTTAAGCTATATAGGTAGCAAGCTCGGCCTTGCCGCACCAAAAGTTGAGGGTACAGTACAAGTCTTTCCACAAAGTTCCCGGACGCGCGAAATTCCAACGCATCGGGCCGTGCGAATATGGACAAATGAAGATTGCCGAGGGCGGCCTAAAGCGGCGGTACTGCCATGTATCGCTTCTTCAAGGCACTTTCGACCAAAGGCCCGACAAGCGGATCGGATGTCGAATAGACATGAGCCTCGCGCAACGCCTTCCGGAGCGAAACGCCTTTCGGAACAGCGCGCATGGCGACGGTCGTAACGGAGGGTCCGGACGGCGTGACGATCATCGCATGACCGACAAGCATAGGCTCTGAAAACGGCCCCCATTGGACGGCCATGGTTGTCGGCTCCCTGGGTCCACGTCGGTTGAGGCCGAGGAAATAAAACCAGTTGAGCCGCTCGAGGACCACGCCTTCGTGGTCCCCCATGTAATAGGACCATGTCGTGCCGCGCCCTTCCGCAATGCCGGTCAGCCGCCGGAAAGTCGTCCGCTCGCCGTCGACCCGGATTGCGGTCAAGGAGCAGATGACCTGGTCGCCGATATCGGGAATGGAGAAGAAGGTCTGGTAGAAGCCGGCCGGGATTGTCGGCTGCGGCGGCGCGAAGATGCGGGCGGCGATCGGCCCTTCCTGACCGCGAAACCTGGTAAGCTTGGGCCTATCGCCATTGCCCCCCGCGTCGGGATCGCGATAGAGATCGGCTTCCTCGATGCCGAAATATTCGCAGATGCGCGCCGTCGTCGCGCGGTTGGGCAACGCGTCCATCGACAGGTAGCGGTCGAACTGCTGTCGGTTGACCCCCATCTCCCGGCAAACGGCCGCTATCGACCCACGCTCAGCGCAAAGGCGCCGCAGATTTACGGCAAGATTCTCACGCAGACTCATCACCATTCCCCGCCGCGTGAATCCACATGACAAAACACGCTTGACGTCAATGGTTTCCCGACATGACCTTTGGTCGTCCCGATAGCCTGCGCGGCCAGGCGCCGTTCAGCGCACCTCGAGCGCGGCCGCTGCTTCCGCGACCAATTCGTCGACAGTTTGCGTCCCATCGAGCCGGACAGCCAACTCGTCTGGGCCGGGCGGCTCGAGATCGGCAAACTGGCTTTCGACCAGGCTCGTCGGCATGAAGTGTCCAACGCGGGACGCGACGCGGCGGAAGGCCGTCGCCTTGTCGATATCGAGATGGACGAACAGCAAGCGATGGCTGTAGCTCCTCAACCGGTCGCGGTAAATGCGCTTCAGTGCCGAACACGCCGCGACCGCACCGACGCCGCCGCGCTCCGCCTCGGCAATCTTGGCACCGATGGCGTCGAGCCATGCCCAACGGTGTTCGTCAGTCAGCGGGAGACCGGCCGACATGCGCTCGATATTGGCCGGCGGATGCAGGCGGTCGCCCTCGATGAAGCGCGAGCCGAGCACCGCCGCCAGCGCCTCGCCGACGACAGTTTTGCCGCAGCCAGCCACCCCCATCACCACCACGGGACGCGGGCTTTGCCGGCCTTTGGTCGCCACGCTCCGGTTGTCAGGCACGGCCGTCACCGGCTTGCGGCGCCGCGGCCATAGAGTAGCAGCATGGCCACGATGACGATACGGTAGATGATCTGCGGCCGGCTTCTGGGATCTGTATGACCGACAGGATCGACCGAAGCAGCGTGATCAGGATCACGCCGGCGCTCGTGCCCAGATAGATTCCGCGCCCGCCGAGTATCGAGGCGCCGCCCAGCACGACCGCCGCGGCCGCAGACGACATCATGCCGCCCACAGCCACCACCCACGGTACGGACAGGTCGATCTGGCCGAGCAAAACGACGATCATCATGCCCGTCGCGATCACTACGCGAAATTCGCACGGACTGTTAAGATGGGCGCCCGATGTCGTCGGGAATAACGTCACGGAAGTATCAACTTCGACGCGTAAATGAAGTTTGGAGGATAATCCTCGTCGAACCTTGGAGGGGCAAATGAGCGGCAGGAAACTTGCTGTTTTGGGATTGGTGTCGTCACTAAGCTGGCCGATGTTAGCGCACGCGGCCGGCGAAGAGCTGATCGGGACTTGGAAAGCGCCGAATGGTTGGCTCACGGTGAATTTCAACAAGGACGGCTCCTTCACCGGCGAGTTCCCCGACGGCGGCGTCTTCGTCGCCAAATGGACCGTCGATCCCGAAAAAGTCGTCAAGCTCTACGAGTTCGCCAGCGAGGAGGACGACTCCCATTGTGCTTACACGATCGCTGAAGGCAAGCTGACTTTTGCCAATGTGGACGCCGATGCCCCTTGTCCACTTGTAAACGACGCCAAGTCAACAGATCACCACTTTGAACGTGTAAAGTAACCCCAACGCGGCCTACCTAACCGGCGGCACCGGGATCGGCCCGGGCGGCGGCGTTGGCTGCGGCATCGGATCTGGGTCAGGGCCCGGCTCGGGAAACGGCGGCGTCGGCCGCGGTGGTGTGGCGAAATTCATCGCTTCTCCTCCTCCTCCTCGAGGTGCAACTACCCATCAGCCATTGGCCAGAACGCCCGCGTGGATCGCGAACGCTTCGAAGGCCTCTCGCGCCTTCTCAGGCGATTCGGACCCGTCGAGAGCTGCCTGAATGATCGCCATTGTGTCCTGATAGACCGGTCCACGCCGAGCGTGGGGCCAGTCAATGAGCACCTCGTTCGCGCCATTCACCGATTTGACCGTGCGCACAGTGTTGTTGTTACCGGCATCGCGGATCGAGATGGGACGTGAGAACGGTATCTTCTGGCTCTGTTGCATGAGCTTGCTCCCCGTTGGCTGCGTTCCCATCAACGCGGCAAACCCAGTGCCGTTCCTGACGCGAGGGTAAACCATGTTTGGAAGGGACCGTCCCGCATCCAGCGAGGATCGGAACGCTTTTGCCAACTGCCCGTTCCGGTCACGGCTTACTGCGAGCCTCCCTGCAGCGCAGCCAGACCACAAGAAGGAACTTGTCATGACATCGAAACTGCTTGCTGCCACTGCGTTCTCGATCGGCTTTCTCGGCGCCTGCCTTGCGCACGCGCAGACCGCCGGCACAGGTCAAGGCGGAGGCACATCAACTCCCCAAGTCATGAGTCCGGACAGCACAAATCCGGGTGGGATGGACCTCGGCACGACCAGGTCGACATCGCCCGACATCGGGGACCTTTCGTCCTATCTTAACGGCTCCAATGTTCGCGCTTTCTACAGCGACGACAGCCTGAATGCGCTCCGCCCGGAAGGTGAGGTCAGGGAAATGTTCAACGCGATGAGCCTCGACCAGCGTGTGCAGCTCAGGGCCGCATGCGCCGTGAACCGGGATGCGAAGTATAACGGCCTTTGCCGCTCGGTGAACACGTTCCAGTAGCGAGCCGAAGCTCACTGCAGCCGCTGGTCGGCATTAACAATTGGATAACCTTGCTCCGCGCGGGATTTGCTTGCGTGGAACCTTTGCGTGGTTCGCGCGTTAGGGGCGGTTGCGCGTCAAGCATATGGGAGGAATACCGTGGTCCTATTCGACTTCAATGAAATGAAGATCCACGAAATCATGCAGGACGATGCTCTCGGCCGTGACGAGAAGATCGACATGCTGCGCGATATCGAGAGCGAAGCGCGCGCGTTGCAGCGGACCGCCTCGGAGGGCCCGATGAACGCCGAGGACGGCTGGGAGACCGACCTGCGCGAGGTGCGGCTGGCGCTCTTCCGACTCGGCGCCGACGAGCCACGGAAAGGCGCGGCCTCGCTCTGACGCCAAACGGTTGAAGGCCTCAGCCTAACCCAAGGCAATTCCAGCCCTCTTCGCCTCCTCTTTGAGAAAAGGGAGCCCGACCTCGATGACGTCGTCGGGCCGCTCCGCGACGGGTCGCCAAACGGCCAGTCCGCGGGCAATGTCGAGATCGACGTGGTTCGTGCTTTCGAGCGTGACCGCGCCCTTGTAGTCGATGTCGGCGAGAGCCTTCATCATGGCAGGCCAGTTGAGCATCCCCCGCCCCGGCACGCCGCGGTTCGCCTCCGAGACATGCACGTAGCCGAGATAGGGCTCTGCGGCCTTGAAGCCGGCCTCGAAGCTCTCCTCCTCGATATGCATGTGATAGGTATCGAGATGGATGAAGATGTTCTCCGCGCCGATACGCTCAATGATGCGCGCGGCGTCGATGCCGCGGTTGATCAGGTGGGTCTCGTAGCGGTTGCATGGCTCGACGCCGACCTTGAGCCCGAAGGTCCTGGCGAGTCGCGCGGCACGATCGAGGAAGCGGCAGACGCCGTCGATCTCCTTCCTGGTCGCCGCCCTGCCCGTGGTCTTGCCGATCGTGCCATAGGTGACGCCGCCGAGCCCGAAACTGCCGACTTCGGCGCATACCTTGAAGGCCGGCGTCAGGAAGTCGAGACCCTCGTCCGGTCGCTCCACCACATCGAGCGCCCATGGCAGGCCGAGTGACGGAACGAGGTCGACACCCCAGCGGCTGGCGAAGGCACGGCTTCGCTTCGTGTCGATCTCCTCGGGCCGCAGCAGCGGAATTTCCAGCAAGCCGATTCCGTATTCCTTGAGTTGTTCGATCCTCCGCTCGATCCGGTCCAGGTCCCAGACAGGCGCGATCGCGAAAGTATGCAGTCCAAAGACATTCATGGGCTCAACCTCCCTGTTCGTGTGCAGCGGCAATGCTGGCATCGCTGCCGACAATCCGGGCCAAAGACATCATTCATGTGGACTTTGCCGCTGACGAGATCGGCCGCGGCGGCCCAACCGATTCCCGCATCAAAACCTGGCATCTCTCCAGAAGCGCGGCCGGCGGCCCCTCCTCGCCGTCGATCCGGCGGAACAGCATGTCCATTGCCTGAATAGCCATCTGCTTGACCGGCTGCACGACAGCCGCGATCGAGGGCCATGTCACCTGCATCCATTCGGCGTCGTCAAAACCGACCAGCGACACATCGTTGGGGCAATGCAAGCCGCGGCGCCGGAACTCGGATAGCGCCACCAGGGTTCCTTTCAGGAAGAGCGGATAGACGGCCGTCGGCCGCTCGCCCTTGGCGAAATAGTCGGTAAGCAGATTGCGCAGCGGCTCGACCTCGCTCTCGGAGAGGATCACGTCGATGCGGACCTCGGGTGCGAGCTGCTGGGCCGTCATGCGGAAGCCGTCGAGGCGCGAGCGTATCGCGGCCGCCAGTTGGCCAAGGCCGATCACGAGGACGTGCCTGTGGCCCTGGTCGATCAGCGCGCGAGCCACTTCCGCGCTTGCGGCCGCGCCGTCGGCCGACACGGTGTCGAAGGCATCGTCGGCCAGCACGCGGTCGATCATCACGCCCGTCATGCCGTAGGTCCTCATCAGATCGGCCGGAACATGCTCGTTGCGCCCGGGCGCCAGCACCACGCCGGAGACCCGCCAGTCGTGCATGCGGGCCAGGATATCGCGCTGCCGACTCTCGGACTCGCGGCTCGATGCCGCCGCCAGCGCGTAACCGCGCTGCTCGGCAAGCCTTTCGAGTTCGGCAATCAGCGAGCCGAAGAATTCGCTCTCGAATTCGGGGACGATGGCGCCGATGATGCGGCGCCGGGCGCGCCTCAGGTCGGAGGCGAGCGGGTCGATGCGATAGCCCAGCAACTCGACGGCGTCGAAGACACGCTGCACGTTTTCGGGGCGGACCGTCGCCACGCCCTGCATGACCTTGGAAACTGTCGCGGCAGAAACGCCGGCGCGGCTTGCCACGTCATGGATCGACGGCCGGCGCCGCTCGGCCCTCTTCTGCACCATCCTCACTCCTCGCCTGGCGCTCCGGCGACACCCCACTCACGAGCGATAAATCGATTTTCCAATGTT
>Ga0081539_10004720_pt1 | contig 14755 bp, 1 predicted proteins | sample TabmetS4T2R2_FD_71023 | JGI IMG/M metagenome (GOLD analysis project Ga0081539, IMG submission 71023) | Tabebuia heterophylla rhizosphere microbial communities from the University of Puerto Rico - S4T2R2 | ecosystem: Host-associated > Plants > Roots > Rhizosphere ...
AGTCGAACGGGAGGCTCGCTTCTACCTGCGCCAGGCGCCGCATCTCCGCTTCCCGCGCTTCCTCGTCCAACGCGCTCAGGTCGACTACTTCCAACCTCAATGGCGCAGCCGCATCGATCACCTGCACCGGTTCACCATCGATGGCGATGAAGCGCGTCCGCAGCACTTCATGACGCCGCACTACTTCCGACAGCGTTCGCTCCAATACTTCGATATTGAGCACGCCACGCAAACGCACTGCTGCCGGTATGTTGTATGACGAGCTGCCCGGCTCCATCTGATCGAGGAACCATAGCCGCTGTTGCGCAAACGACACTGGCAACTGCGCGTTACGCGAGACACGAACTATCGCTGAAGCACTCAATCCATATCCCGCTCGTTGTGCTTGCTCGATGGTCTCGGCCAGTCCCGCCACCGTCGGCTGCTCGAACAAACTGCGCACCGCTACTTCCTGTCCGAACGCATCCCGCACACGCGAGATAACCTGCGTCGCCAGCAGCGAGTGTCCGCCTAACTCGAAAAAGTTGTCGGCTGCCCCGATGCGCTCCACTCCCAGCAACTGGCTCCAGATACCCGCCACGATCTCCTCTACCGCAGTACGCGGCGCCACAAAGTCTGTGCCCAGCACTAAACTCTGCGCATCAGGGGCCGGCAGCGCGCGCCGGTCAACTTTTCCATTCGCGGTTAGTGGCAACTGGGCCAACATCACAAACGCCGAGGGCACCATGTACTCCGGCACGCGCTCCCGCAGATACTCGCGCAAACCTGTCGTTTCCTCGCCCACGACATAGGCCACTAATCGTTTATCCCCGCTCTGATCCTCCTGTAACACCACAACGGCTTCACGTACCGCCGGATGACTGGCCAGCAGTGCTTCGATCTCACCGAGCTCGATACGGAAGCCGCGCAGCTTCATCTGATCGTCGAGCCGGCCCAGATATTCGATGTTGCCGTCGCTCAAATACCGTCCCGCATCGCCCGTCCGGTACAGTCGCGCTCCCTCTTCGGCGCTGTATGGATGCGGAATGAAGCGCTCCGCCGTCAGCGCCGGCTGCTGCAAATAACCACGCGCTACTCCTTCACCACCGATATAGATTTCACCAGCTATCCCGATCCCCACCGGTTGCTGCCGCTGGTCCAACACGTACACCTGCACGTTCGGCAGTGGCCGCCCAATCGTCGACGCCGGTAACTCTGCACGCACCGCAGTCACCGTTGCATCCACGGTGCACTCTGTTGGTCCATAGATGTTGAAGAAACGTGTTTCCTCACGGTCAGCCAGCTGCGGCCACACCGTCTCTTCGAGCGCTTCACCGCCGACCAGCACCAACTTCGGCCTCAGCGCCAATAGCTCCGCCACTCCATCTGGTCCTAACAGTTTGAGATGTGAAGGGGTGCAGTCCAGGCTATCGAGTTGGTAGCGTTTGATGTAATCGAGCAGTTGCCGCGCATCGCCACGTGCTTCTTCCGGCAGGATACAGAGCGTATGACCATGCAGTAGTTGCACCACTTGCTTGACAGACGCATCGAAGGCGAGCGGCGCGCTCAAGCCGATGCGCAACCCTGCGCCATACTGCTGATAGATAGATTCCTGCAGCGCGGTGGCGAGATTGATCACTGAGCGCTGTTGAATCATCACGCCCTTCGGCCGTCCCGTCGAGCCGGAGGTGTAAATGACGTAGGCCAGACTCTCCGGATGGGCAACGCTCCGCAAATTGTCGACGCTCTCGCCGGCAATTGCATCCCACTGCTGGTCCAAACTCAGCGTTTGGCCCACGTACTCACCGGGAAGTTCGTTCAGCAGCTCTTCGTGTGTCAGCAACATGCGCAGCCCCGCATCCTGGACCATAAACGCGAGGCGCTCGCGTGGATAGCTCGGGTCAAGCGGTACGTAAGCGCCGCCCGCTTTCAGAATACCGAGCACCGCCACGATCATCTCCACCGAGCGATGCATGAGAATGCCGACCAACACATCAGGATTGACGCCATTGCGCTGTAAATAGTGAGCCACCTGATTGGAGCGTTCATTCAACTCACGATACGTGTACGCGGTATCTTCAAAGCGGAGCGCCACCGTCTCTGGCGTGCACGCGGCTTGTGTTTCGAATAACTCGCTCAGCAACAACTCTCGCGGATATGCTGCTGGCGTCTCGTTCCATCCGTGGAGGATCTGGCGTCGCTCGTCTTCGCTCAACAACTCGATCTCAAAGACTTGCTGCTCCGCGTCAGCCACCACCGCCTGCAACACCCGCTCGTAACTCGCCACCAGTCGCTCAATCGTCTCCGGCTCATAGAGATCACGGTTGTACCCGATTCCACCCACGATCTCGCCGTCGCTTTCGACCAGTCCGAGCATCAACTCAAACTTCACCGTGTCGCCTGCGCTGTCCATTGCGCTCAGGGTCAAACCCTCCAACTCCAACGCTTCGCCCGGTGCGTTCTGCAACACAAACATCACCTGGAACAACGGCGACCGGCTCATATCTCTTTCCGGCTGCAACTCCTCGACGAGCTTTTCAAACGGCAAGTCCTGATGCGCATACGCACCCAATGCCGTCTCTCGCACGCGCCGCAGTAACTCGCGGAAACTCGGATTGCCGCGCACGTCACCGCGCAGCACGAGGGTGTTGACGAAGAACCCGATCAAACCTTCCGTCTCCGAGCGATTGCGATTGGCGATCGGACTGCCGACTAACACCTGTTCCTGTCCCGCATAACGAGACAGCAGCAGGTCGAAGGCGGCGAGCAGCGTCATGAAAAGGGTCGAGCCGTGTTGGCGGCTGAGATCTTTGAGCTGTGACGACAGTTCTGGTGAGAGCCGCAACGGATGATGAGCGCCACGATGGGTTTGGACGGGTGGACGAGGTTTGTCGATCGGCAGGTCAATGAAAGTCGGCGCGCCGTCCAACTCGTCATGCCAGTACTCAAGTTGCGCCGCGAGCACTTCGCCTTGCAGCCAGTTGCGCTGCCAGTGCGCGAAGTCGGCGTATTGAATCGGCAACTCTTCCAGGGGCGACTCTTCGCCACGCACATACGCGCTGTAGAGCGCGGCTACTTCGCGCACCAGGACACCGATGGACCAACCATCACTGATGATGTGATGCATCGTCATCAACGCCACGTGCTCGTCTTCGCCCAGCCGCAGCAAACTCATCCGTAGCAGCGGCCCGCGCGACAGGTCGAAAGGTCGCGCACTCTCCTCTGCTACTAACCGCTGTGTCGTAGCCGTGCGCTCAGCTTCATCCAGCATGCTCAGGTCGGTGACGGCTAAGCGCACCTCCTGCGGCGGCTCGATCACCTGCACTGGTTCGCCATCCACCACCATGAAGTGCGTCCGCAACACTTCATGACGACGCACCACTTCCGACAACGTCCGCTCTAACGCTTCAACATTGAGCGCCCCGCGCAACCGCACTGCTGCCGGGATGTTGTAGGACGAGCTATCCGGCTCCATCTGGTCCAGGAACCACAACCGCTGCTGCGCAAACGACAGCGGCAGCCGCTCTGCTCGTTCCACTCGCACCAGCGGCGGCGCTTGCAACTCCGCTCCGCGGCCCATTTCGATCTCACCTGCCAGTCCGGCAACTGTTGGTTGCTCGAACAAGCTGCGCAACGCCACTTCCTGCCCGAACGCATCACGCACGCGCGAGATCACTTGCGTCGCCAACAGCGAATGCCCGCCCAACTCGAAGAAGTTGTCATGCACGCTGACGGTTTTGCGCCCTAACACTTCCCCCCAGATTGCCGCCAGTACTTCTTCAACAGGCGTGCGCGGAGCGATGTATTCCCCTGCCAACACAGGCGACTGCTCCGGCGCCGGCAGCTTGTGTCGGTCCACTTTCCCGTTTGGCATGAGCGGCAACTCATCCAACACAAAGAATGCCTGCGGCACCATGTACCCCGGCAGTCTTTCACGCAGGTAGACATACAATTCGCTCGTGGAAGGCGACTGTGAAGGCTGCGCTACAACATATGCGACGAGGATTTTTTCATGCGTCTCTGTCTCACGCACAACCACGACAGCACTTTGCACTGCCTCATGCGTGTTCAGCGCCGCCTCGATTTCACCCAGCTCGATGCGGAAACCGCGCAACTTGACCTGAAAATCCGCCCGCCCCAGAAACTCGACAACGCCATTCGGTAAATACCGTGCGATGTCGCCGGTCCGGTACAGCCTCTCGCCTCTGTTATTGAACGGGTGCGGAATGAAGCGCTGGGCGGTCAACTCAGGACGGTTCAGGTAGCCACGCGCCAGACCTTCTCCTCCGGTGTACAGCTCACCCGCTACCCCGATGGGCACTGGCCTCAGGTTGCTGTCCAATATATAGACCTGCGTGCCCGGGATGGTTTGACCAATAGGGACGCTCCGCTGCAACTCACTCTCCTCCGTCACCACATGGCAGCAGGTGAAAGTGGTGTTTTCAGTCGGCCCGTAGCCGTTGATGAATCTGCAACCAGGAAGTTCCCTCACAACCCGGATGACGTGGTTTACAGAGAGAACGTCACCACCCGCGAGCAACTGCCGGACTCCGCGCAAATCCTCCAGCCCTTGATCCACCATTAGATGGAACAAGCCTGCTGTCAGCCACAGCGTAGTCACGCCTTGTTCTCTGATGACTCGTCCCAGTTCCTCAATTGAAAGTATGCCATCACCGGGTATCACCAGCCGTGCTCCATTCAGGAGACTTCCCCAAATCTCGAACGTCGAAACATCGAATGCCAACGGCGCATATAGCAACATCACTTCATCGGCGCCTAATTCGACGTAGTTAGCGCCTTTGACAAGGCGTATGACACCGAGCTGATGAACAGCGACGCCCTTCGGTGTTCCCGTGGAACCGGAGGTGTATGCGACGTAAGCAAGATTGTCGGGCGCGGCGTGACAAGCTGGATTGTGCGGACTCTCAGAAGCAATTCGCTCACGCTCAGTATCGAGTTTGATCACCTCCACACCCGACGGGACCTCGCGCGGTTGCAATCGTTCCGTCGTCAACAAGACACTGATCTGCGCGTCCTCCAGCATGAAGCGCAAACGGGTCGCAGGCCACGCTGCATCCAGTGCGACGTAGGCCCCACCTGCCTTCATGACGCCCAGCAGCGCCACCACCATATCCACTGAGCGCGACAGTTGGAGACCAACGAGCGTGTCAGACCCAACACCCCGCGCCAGCAGATAGTGCGCGAGGCGATTAGCGCGCTCGTTAAGCTCGCGGTAGGTCAGTTGCTCGTTCTGATGAACGACGGCAACCGCTTCGGGAAGGTGCTCAACCTGGGCCTCGAAGAGTGCCTGTAAGCAACTCTCGCGCGGGTAGTCGGCAACCACGTCATTAAAGTCGAAGAGCACCTGGCGGCGTTCGATCTCAGTCAGCAACTCTAACTGCGAGATCGCGCAGCCTGGATCTGAGACGATGCTTTCAAGGAGCCTCACGAAGTGTCCAGCCATGCGCTCAACAGTCGAGACGTCGAACAACTCCGTGCTGAACTCGATCGCGGCGCTGAGCCCGCTATTCCCCTCTTCTATATTCAGCGTCAGGTCGAACTTCGCAGTCTGTGTCGCGGAGCCGCCTATCAGGCTGACGCCCAGCCCGTCCACTTCCGATGACGACAACTGTTCGGCAGGCGCGTTCTGAAGGATGAAAGCAACCTGGAACAACGGCGAGTGGCCGGAACTGCGATCCGGCTGTAACTCTTCGACCAGCCGCTCGAACGGCGCATCCTGATTCGCGTATGCGCCGAGGCACACTTCACGTTCGCGCGCCAATAGCTCTTGAAAAGTCGGGTCGCCTGAAAGGTCTGTGCGCAGAACCAATGTGTTGACGAAGAAACCGATCAAGCCTTCGAGCTCCGGACGCTTGCGGTTGGCGATCGGCGTACCGATAACGATGTCTGTCTGACTCGTGTAGCGATGGAGCAGCAGCTTGAACGCCGCTGAGAGCAACATAAACGGAGTGACGTCTTCGTTGCGTGCGAGCTGCCGCAACTCTTGCGTGATACTCTCCGGCAGCGAAAAAGAAGTGGACGCGCCGCGGTATGACTGCTCTGCGGGACGCGGTCTGTCGGTCGGCAACTCCAATTCACTCGGAATGCCCGCCAACTGTTTGCGCCAGTACGAGAGTTGTTCTTCAAGCGTTGGTCCCTGGAGCCAGCGCTGCTGCCACACAGCGTAGTCTGCATACTGGATGGGCAACTCCGGCAGTTGCGGCTCGCGTCCGGCGGCATACGCTTCATAGAGTCTAGTCAGCTCGCGCACCAGTACTCCCAGCGACCATCCGTCCGAAATGATGTGGTGCATATTCAGCAACAACACATGCTCGTCATTGCTGAGCCGGAGCAGTTTCGCGCGCAGCAGCGGTCCAGCGGCGAGGTCGAAAGGTCGCCGCGCCTCTTCACCAACGAGGCATGCGACTTCGGCCTCGCGTTCGCTCACGCCCAGGGCAGTCAGGTCTATCAACGGCAAGGGCAGCGCGGCGTGTTCGGCGATGACCTGGCGTGGCTGCCCATCGACGGATTTGAAGGTCGTGCGCAGCGTCTCGTGGCGGCGGACCAGTTCATCGAAACTGCGCGAGAGCGCGGAGGCGTCGAGTTGACCGCTCAAGCGCACCGCGGCCGGTAGATTGTAGAGGGCTTTACCCGGCTCCAACTGGTCCAGGAACCACAGCCGCTGCTGCGCGAACGAGAGCGGGTAGGCGTCGGCTTTCTCGCAGCGCGGAATGGTCTCGGTCTGCCGCACGTTGATGCCCTTCTTTTTGAGCAGAGCGTCGAAGACTTTGTTCTTGTTGGATGTGAGCAAACTCGATGGCATTAATAACTTCTCCAGCGCGCTTCGTTGGACCAGCTAAATGAAGCGTGTACCTGTGCGAGATTGAAAGTGTTTTCCAGCGGGCGGGGGATTACGACGTGATCTGGAGCGCCAGCGGCGCATATAAGCGCCAACGGCGCATATAAGGGAGCGCCAACGGCGCATATAAGCGCCAACGGCGCGAGATATGAAAGCCCAGGGCAAGCGCGAAGCGCGTCGCCCTGGGTTTACGACGAGCACGCGAGATCAAGGCCTGAAAGGCCGAACTAACACCAACCAAATTACGCCCTTTCAGGGCTGGAACATTTTTGATTATCTGTTACCAGGGGCGACGCGCTTCGCGCTTGCCCCTGGCTGTCATATTCCGCGCCGTTGGCGCTCCGTTCCGTAAACCAGACGCACGTTTTACGAAGATTCCTGTGCCTCGAGCAAAGCCTTCACTTCTTCGTCCGAAAGCTGTTCGAGCTCGAGATTGGTGCGGGCGATTTCCTCGAGAACTTCACGGTCACCCCACGCGCGTGCGAGGGCGTCGGCCAGTCCACGCGGCGTCGGTGACTCGAAGAGCGCGCGCAGCGGCAAGTCGACGCGTAGCGCTTCGCGCAAGCGAAAGATGACCCCAGTAGCCGATAGCGAGTGACCGCCGAGGTCGAAGAAGTTGTCGTTGACGCCTATCCGTTCAACCTTGAGCACCTCGGCCCAAGCGCCGACCACCACCTCTTCGACGGCGTTGCCTGGTGGTTCATATGCAGCCTCGAGTTTGGGGCGCGACTGCTCCGGAGCAGGCAGCGCCCGGCGATCAAGCTTGCCGTTGGCCGTTAGCGGCAGCTTCTCCATCGTCATGAAATGTGCCGGGATCATGTACTCAGGCAGCCGCTCCGCGAGGTACCTGCGCCACTCGCTGTGATTCGACTCGTACCCCGGTTCACAGACGAGATAAGCCACCAGTTGCTGCTCGCCGTCTGCGCCGGCACGCGCAAGCACGACAGCTTCGAGCACCGACGAGTGCTGATCAAGCACGGACTCAATCTCGCCCAGCTCGACACGGAAACCGCGTATCTTGACCTGGTGATCGATTCGACCCAGGAACTCGATGTTACCGTTTGGCAAATAGCGCGCGAGGTCGCCTGTGCGGTAGAGGCGCGATCCGGCGCGAGTGTGGAAGGGATCGGGAACGAACTTCTCCGCAGTCAGAGCCGGGCGATCAAGGTAGCCACGCGCCAGGCTATCGCCGCCGATATAGAGCTCGCCGATCACGCCGAGGGGCACTGGCTGCAAATGGGCGTCGAGCAGGTAGATCTGCGTGTTGAATATGGGTCGTCCGATCGACGGCTGGGCTGGCCAGGTATCAGGCGCGTCGCTGGTCACGAGCGCTGTGACGCCGTGGGTTTCGGACGGGCCGTAAAGGTTATGTAAACGGCAACCCCGCAGCGCCTTGAAAAGCTGAACCATCGGTGGCGTGATTCTTAGTTGCTCGCCTGTACTTATGACAGTGCGGAGACTACTCAAGATCTGCGGCCCTGCGCTACATATCTCGGCCAACTGCTGCAACACGACAACGGGCAGCGTTACCCTCTCGACGCGCTGCTCGGAAATAAAGTGGGCGAGCCCTTCAATGTCCATGCGCAGCTCGTCTGACACGATGAAAAGGGTGCCGCCCGTGCCCCACGTCGAGAACATCTCGAGGAAGCTGACATCGAAGCTGAACGAAGCGAATTGCAGCGTGCCCGCTGCTGCCGGCACGCTGGCGCGGTCCCACTCGATCAGATTGACGAGTACGCGGTGTGGCATGCAGATGCCCTTCGGCATGCCGGTAGAGCCGGAAGTGTAAACGACATAAGCTGGATTTTCGCGCGCAACGCTCGCGCGCGGGTTTAGCTTGCTCTCGCCGGCGAATGCCTCAGCGTCGCTGTCGAGGCAGATCACTTTCACGTGATAACTGGGCAGAACGTCGCGTATGCCTTCGTTTGTGAGCAACACTTGGACCACCGCGTCTTCCAGTATCAACTGCAAGCGCTCGCGAGGATAGGTAGGGTCGAGAGGCAAATATGCGCCGCCGGCCTTTAGCGTCGCGAGCACGCTAACGGCCATCTCCACCGAACGGTCGACGCAAATGCCGACTACCGATTCAGGTCCGACGCCGTGTCTTTGCAGGTGATGCGCGAGTTGGTTGGCACGCGCGTTCAGCTCCGCGTAACTCAGGCGAACTCCCTCGAAGAACACGGCGCAAGCGTCGGGTGTGAGCTGGGCCTGCTTTTCGAACAGCTCGTGGACGCATGCGTGTTCAAAGCCGGTCACCTCCGTGTCATTCCATTCGACGAGCAGTTGCTGCCGCTCGGCCGCTGACAGCAACGGCAGCTCCGAGAGCCGCAGGTTGGGTTGCGCCACTGCCGCTTCGAGCAAGGTTAGAAAATGCGTGTAGAAGCGATCGATCGTCTCAGCATCGAAGAGGTCAGTGTTGTGTTCAATAAGGCACGACCAATCATCCAGTGACTCGCGAATTGAAAACGTGAGGTCGAACTTCGCCGTGGTACGGCCCAAACGGAACGGGCTCATTGTGATTCCAGAGAGTATTTGCGTCCCGCCGCTCTCCCACTGGGCCACGTTCTCGAGCACGAACATCACCTGAAAGAATGGCGAGTGACTCATATCGCGACGAGGCTGCAACTCTTCGACGAGCTTCTCGAATGGTATTTCCTGATGCGCGTAGGCGCCGAGGGCCGTCTCTCGCACACGTCCGAGCAACTCGGCGAAGGTCGGATCGCCAGAGAAATCTGTGCGCAGGACAAGCGTGTTCAGGAAGAAACCGATTAGCCCTTCCGTCTCCGCCTGGCTGCGGTTGGCGACAGGCGAGCCGACGACGATGTCAGTCTGATTCGTATAGCGTGCAAGCAGTGCTTTGAACGCGGCCAGCAATGTCATGAAAGCCGTCGTCCCCGTCTGTCGACCAAGTGCATTCACTTCAACGCCGACTTTGGCGGGCAACTCGAACAAGCGGTTCTCGCCGACAAACGTCTGCATGGCGGCGTGCGGACGGTCGGTGGGCAATTCGAGGGTTACCGCTTCTTTGAGTTGATCCCTCCAGTAGGCTAATTCCTTGTCCAGGACTTCGCCGCGAAGCCACTCTCGCTGCCAGCGGGCATAGTCGATGTATTGAACAGGTAACTCCGCGAGTGGGGACGGCCGGCCTTGTGAGAACGCGTCGTAGAGCGCACCGATCTCCTTCACCAAAATCTCGGTGGACCAGGCGTCGCAAGCGATGTGGTGTATGGTCAAAACGGCGACGTGTTCGCGCGCTGACAGGCGCAGCAGGAGCCCGCGAATGATCGGACCGGTCGCGAGATCGAATGGGCGCCCAATCTCCTCGGCCGCGAGCCGTCGCGCTTCGGTCTCATGGTCCTCGCCGGGCAACACGCTCAAGTCGATGAACGGCAGATCGGTCTCCGCGAACGGCATGACGGTCTGAACGGGTTCGCCGTTCACAACACTGAAAGTGGTGCGCAGCGCTTCGTGGCGGCGGATGACTTCGGCAAAGCTTCTTTCTAACGCTGCTATGTTGAGTTCGCCTGTGAGTCGCACAGCGGCTTCGATGTTGTAAAAAGGACTGCCCGGCTCGAACTGATCGAGAAACCAAAGTCGTAGCTGCGCGAACGAGAGCGGGTCGGAGTTTGTCCTGGGCCGCCGGACGATTCTCGGCTGCGTGACCGCTTCAACTCCTGCTTCGCGAAGCAGCTTTTCCAGCAACGCACGCTTCTTTTCAGACAAGTCAAAAGCCGATGCACTGCTCATCTCGCTTCCCCTTCCGATGTAGAGACAAATACTTCCTCCAACATCTGCCCCGCCTCGACTTCAGTAAGCCGTTCGAGCTCCAGCAGCACCTCCGCCGTTTTCTCTATTCTGCCGCGCTGCCCTTCCTGCTGAAGCACGGTCTCACTCAGGTCAACGAGCGTGGGCGACTCGAAGACTGCGCGCAGCGGCAACTCGATGGACAATACCGAGCGCAGCCTCGCGACCAGTCTGGTCGCCAATAACGAATGTCCGCCAAGGTCAAAGAAGTTGTCATTGAGGCCAACGCGTTCGACGTGCAAAAGCTCGGCCCAAATGCGGGCCAGGACCTGCTCCACCGCGCTGCGTGGGGCTACATACTCTGTCTCGGCCACCATACTTTCCAGCGCCGGCAACGCACGCCGGTTGAGCTTGCCATTAGGCAGCAGCGGCAGCTCGTTCAGTGCCACAAAGAACGAGGGCACCATGTAGTCAGGCAACTGCGCTTTCAAATATTCACGTAACGCACCAGCCTCAGCCTCACTGACAACATAGGCCACCAGCCGCTTATCCCCATCCACCTCGCTCAGCACCACCACGGCTCCACTCACCTGCGCGTGCCGCCGCAGCACCGCTTCGATCTCGCCCAATTCGATGCGATAGCCGCGCAGCTTCACCTGCTGGTCTACCCGGCCCACAAACTCCAGCTTGCCGTCAGCGTCATACCGCACCACATCTCCCGTGCGATACAGCCGCGCTCCGGCCTCAGCGCTGAACCGATCCGGCACAAACCGCTCGGCCGTCAACTCCGCCTGCCCGGCGTAGCCGCGTCCTACCCCCACACCTCCGATGTAGAGTTCTCCCGCTACTCCCACCGGCACCGGCTCCATTTGTCCATCCACCACGTACACCTGCGTGTTCCCAATCGGCCTACCCATCAAGACCCGCTCCGCTCCGGCCTCGCAGGTCCACTCCGTCGCCGCAATCGAGGTCTCCGTCGGCCCATACGAGTGATGCAACTCCGCTCCGCTCCGTTCCTGAAACTCCCGCATCACGGGCAGCGGTAACTTCTCGCCACCACTAATCACATATCGTAGTCGCTGGCAGTCACTCAGTCCTCGTTCCTGCACCAGCATTCCCAACTGCGACGGCACAAAATAAGCGCACGTCACTGCGTGCTCCGCCATGTAAGCCAGCAACGCCCTGCTCTCCAGCATTCCGGCGGGGGCAAGCACCACGCACCCACCCACCAGCAGCGGCCAGAACACTTCCCATACGGACGGATCGAAGTTCAGCGACGTGTGCATTAAAAACACATCCTGCTCACTTAGCTGATACCGTCGCTGCATCCACTGCACACAGTTCAGCATGCCGCCACGCGTGACCATCGCTCCTTTGGGAGTGCCACTCGAGCCGGACGTGTAAATGATGTAAGCGAGATTTGCCGCACTGGCCTGCAGCGGCAGCTTGTCCGCGCGCTCGTTGGCAATCTCCGCCCAATCCACGTCAACACGAATGCTCTGGACCACCGTATCGCCCAGACGAGGGGTGAGTCTCTCCTGCGTGACTACCAACTCCAGTCCAGCATCACGGATCATGAAGCGCAGCCGCTCATCCGGATACGCCGGCTCCAGCGGTACATACGCGCCACCAGCTTTGAAGATCGCGAACAGCGTGACCACCGTTTCCAGCGAGCGTTCCAGCAGCACTCCCACCGGCACGTCCGGGCCGACGCCCATTGCTTGCAGGTAACGGGCAAGCTGATTGGCCCGCTCATTCAACTCACGATAGCTCAGCGTCGTATCTTCAAAGCGGAGCGCCACCGTCTCTGGCGTGCGCGCCGCTTGCTCCTCAAACAACTCGGTCAGAGTCAACGCGGGCGCGTACTCGCATGCCGTCGCGTTCCAGCCTTCTATGACCTGCCGCCGCTCGGCTGCGCTCAACAAGTCGATCTCAAACACCCCTTGCTCCGCGTCTGCCACCACCGCCTGCAACACCCGCTCATAACTCGCCACTATTCGCGCGATGGTTTCCGCTTCATACAGATCGCGGTTGTAATTAAAGCCTCCGGCAACCGTTTCCCCGACTTCCTGCAACGCGAGCATCAACTCAAACTTCGCCGTGTCGTCTGCGCTCTCCACTCGACTCAGGCTCAAGCCCTCTAACTCCAACGCTTCGCCCGGCGCGTTCTGCAACACAAACATCACCTGAAACAGCGGCGACCGGCTCATGTCTCTGTCCGGCTGCAATTCCTCCACCAGCTTCTCGAACGGCAGGTCCTGATGCGCATACGCACCCAACGCTACTTCCCGCACGCGCCGCAGCAACTCACGAAAACTCGGATTGCCGCGCACGTCACCGCGCAGCACGAGGGTGTTCACGAAGAACCCGATCAACGCTTCTGTCTCGGAACGATTGCGGTTGGCAATTGGACTGCCCACCAACACCTGTTCCTGATTCGCATAACGACACAGCAGCAGCTCGAAAGCAGCGAGCAGTGTCATGAACAGAGTCGAACCATGACGACGGCTAAGGTCTCGCAGTTGTGCCGACAGTTCAGTCGAGAGCTGGACCGGATGATAAGCGCCACGATACGTTTGTATTGGTGGACGAGGTTTATCGATTGGCAGGTCGATCACAGTCGGAGCCTCAGCCAACTCCGCCCGCCAGTAAGCAAGTTGTGCGTCGAACACTTCGCCTTGCAGCCAGTTGCGTTGCCAGTACGCGAAGTCGGCGTACTGAACCGGTAGTTCCTCGAGCGGCGACTCTTCGCCACGCACATAAGCGCTGTAGAGCGCGGCTACTTCGCGCACGAGGACACCGATGGACCAGCCATCGCTGACGATGTGATGCATCGTCACCAAAGCCACGTGCTCGTCTTTCTGCAAACGCAACAAGTTCACACGCAGCAGCGGCCCGCGCGACAACTCGAAGGGCCGCGCACTCTCCTCATTGATTAACCGCTGTGTCGTAGCCGTGCGCTCGACTTCATCCAGTACGCTTAGATCAAGTACTTCCAACTTGATCGGCGTGGCCGGCTCGATCACCTGTATGGGTTCGCCATCCACCGCCATGAAATGCGTCCGTAACACTTCATGCCGGCGCACCACTTCCGACAGCGTCCGCTCCAATGCTTCCACATTGAGCGCCCCGCGCAAGCGCACTGCTGCCGGGATGTTGTAGAACGAGCTGCCCGGCTCCAACTGGTCCAGGAACCACAACCGTTGTTGCGCAAATGAGAGTGGCAGCCGCTCTGCTCGTTCCACTCGCTCCAGCGGCGGCGCTTGCAACTCCGCTCCCAGTCCTGCGGCGATCTCACGCGCCAGCCCGGCAACTGTTGGTTGCTCGAACAAGCTGCGCAACGCCACTTCCTGCCCGAACGCATCCCGCACCCGCGAGATCACCTGCGTGGCTAACAAAGAATGTCCGCCAAGATCAAAGAAGTTGTCATGCACGCTCACCGTCTCACGTCCCAACACCTCTGCCCAGATCGCCACCAGGATTTCTTCCGCGGGCGTCCGCGCCTGCACGGTTTGAGCACGTTCAACTTCCACTTCCAACTCTTGCAACGCGCGCCGGTCAACCTTGCCATTCGCTGTCAGCGGCATCTCTTCAACTTCAACCACCCACTGCACCTGCATGTACTCCGGCAACCGCTCCCGCAGGTAGTCCTTCAACTCTCCCACGCTGACTTCACTCTCTGCGTCCTTCACCACGTAGGCCGCCAGCCGCTTGTCGCCGCGCTCGTCCTCACGCACCAGCACTACTGCTTCTCTCACACCTGCATGTACCGCCAGCACGGCCTCGATCTCTCCCACCTCGATGCGGAACCCACGTATCTTCACCTGTCCATCTACACGACCGACAAACTCCAGCTCTCCGCTCTCGTGCCAGCGCACCATGTCGCCCGTGCGATACAGTCGTTCACCTGCTTCCGTGCTGTGCGGATGCGGTACAAAGCGCTCGGCGGTCAGTTCCGGTTGGTTGAAGTAACCGCGCGCCAACCCGGCGCCGCCGATGTACAACTCTCCCACTACACCCACCGGCAGGACCTGCATCTCTGCGTCGAGCACATAGACCTGTGTATTCGTGATCGGCCGTCCAATCGGCACGCTCCCAGTCAACCTCGTCTGCCGATCCATCACGTGGCAGGAGGTGAAGGTCGTGTTCTCTGTTGGTCCATATGCATTAGTC
>Ga0081539_10004721_pt1 | contig 14754 bp, 14 predicted proteins | sample TabmetS4T2R2_FD_71023 | JGI IMG/M metagenome (GOLD analysis project Ga0081539, IMG submission 71023) | Tabebuia heterophylla rhizosphere microbial communities from the University of Puerto Rico - S4T2R2 | ecosystem: Host-associated > Plants > Roots > Rhizosphere ...
CCGGGGGGAGGCGGCCGCGCGGGCGGGGGTGATCGGGGGGGTGATCCGGGAGCCGTAGGTTCCCCGCGATCGTGGAGTTGTGGTTAGTGGGCGACCGGCAACCACGGCTCCACGATCGCGGGAAGTGAAAGGATCAGGACACCGACCCGGGCTTGAACGTGTCGCACGACTTCGGGTCGCCCGTGTCGTACCCGGTCTTGAACCACTGCTGGCGCTGCGCGGAGGTGCCGTGCGTGAATTCGGCCGGGTTGATCGTGCCGCCGCTGCGCTGCTGCAGGGTGTCGTCGCCGATCTTCGACGCGGTGTCCAGCCCCTGCTGGATGTCCTCGGTCGTGATGCTCTTGAAGATCTTCTGCCCGCTGGCGTCCTGGGTCCCGGTCGCACCCTTGGCCCAGACTCCGGCGTAGCAGTCCGCCTGCAGCTCCAGCTTCACCGACAGCTTGTTCGCCTGGCCCGGGTCGCGTTGCTGGTCGCGGCGCATCTGCGCTTCGGTGCCCATCAGGTCCTGCACGTGGTGCCCGTACTCGTGTGCGAGCACGTACGGCTGGGCGAACTCGCCCGGCGCGCCGAGCTGGTTGGCGAGCAGCCGGTAGAAGGTGAGGTCGATGTACACCCGGTCGTCGGCAGGGCAGTAGAACGGGCCGGTGCCGGAGTCCGCGGCGCCGCACCCGGTGTTCACCCGGTTGGCGAAGAAGACCGTCTTCGCCGGCTGGTACGTGTCCCCGGAGCTCTTCGGCAGCTCGTCGGTCCAGAACGCCTGGATGGAGTTGACGAAGAGAACGTTGCGGCAGTCCAGCTGTTTGATCGCGTCGGATTGCGAGCACTCCTGCTGCAGCGAGGTGTTGTCGCCGGACTGCGGCTGGCTGCCGCCGCCGTTCAGATTGTTGATGCCGAAATAGCCGCCGACCACCGCGAGCAGCAGGGTGATGATGATGCCGGTCAGCCCGCCACCACCGATCGGCAGGCCGCCGATCCCGCCGCCACCGCCGCCGGCGCTGCGCTGATCATCGATCTGGCTGGTGTCGATCCTGGCGTTCTCGTTGAGTTCCATCTCGTCCTCACTCGCCCTCGCGGCACGTGCTCGGCGGATACCCGGTGATCTTGCGAATTAATCGGGTAAGGGCGGCCGTCGGCCGCCGAGTAGTATGGACCGGTGCTGCTCTGCGAAGGCTGACCTGCCCCGCGCCGACCGCGATCCTCCTCCGGCCGGCGTTTTCGTGTGCCCCGAGTCAGCCTTCAACCGAGAGCGAGTCGCTTCACATGATCACCGCCACCGGACTGGAACTGCGTGCCGGCGCCCGGATCCTGCTGTCCCCGACCACGCTGCGCGTCCAGCCGGGTGACCGCATCGGCCTGGTCGGCCGCAACGGCGCGGGCAAGACCACCACACTCAAGGTCCTCGCCGGCGAGGGTCAGCCGTACGCGGGCACCATCGAACGGCGCAGCGAGGTGGGCTACCTGCCCCAGGACCCGCGTACCGGCGATCTGAACGTGACCGCCCGCGACCGGGTGCTGTCCGCGCGCGGCCTGGACACGCTGCTCGCCGAGATGCAGAAGCTCGAGGTGCAACTGGAGGAGAGCGGCGACGAGAGGCTGGTCCGCCGCTACGGGGCGCTGGAGGATCAGTTCGCCAGCCTCGGCGGGTACGCGGCCGAGGCGGAGGCGGCCCGCATCTGCGCCAACCTGGGGCTGCCGGACCGGGTGCTCGCCCAGACCGTCGGCACGCTCTCCGGCGGCCAGCGCCGGCGCATCGAGCTGGCCCGCATCCTCTTCCGTGACGCGGCCCAGGGCGGCAAGGGCATCCTGCTGCTGGACGAGCCGACCAACCACCTGGACGCCGACTCCATCACCTGGCTGCGCGGCTACATGGCCCAGCACAGGGGCGGCTTCATCGTCATCAGCCACGACGTATCGCTGCTCGAGGCAGCGGTGAACAAGGTGTGGTACCTGGACGCGAACCGGTCGGTCGTAGATATGTACAACGTGGGCTGGCGGGCGTATCTGGAGCAGCGCGAGACCGACGAGCGGCGGCGCCGGCGCGAACGAGCCAACGCCGAGAAGAAGGCCGGGGCGTTGATGGCGCAGGCCGACAAGATGCGGGCGAAGGCCACCAAGACGGTCGCCGCGCAGAACATGGCCCGGCGCGCCGAGCGCCTGCTGAGCGGACTCGACGAGGTCCGGGTCGGGGACAAGGTGGCCAAGGTCCGGTTCCCGAGGCCGGCACCGTGCGGCAAGACCCCGTTGACCGCCGCGGGACTGTCGAAGTCGTACGGATCGCTGGAGATCTTCACCGACGTCGACATGGCGGTGGACCGGGGTTCCCGGGTCGCCATCCTGGGGCTCAACGGCGCCGGCAAGACCACGCTGCTGCGGATCCTCGCTGGGCTGCTCCAGCCGGACACCGGCGAGGTGCGGCCGGGCCACGGCCTGCGGCTGGGCTACTACGCGCAGGAGCACGAGACGCTGGATGTGGACCGCACGGTGCTGGAACACATGCGCAGCGCGGCCGCCGACCAGACCGACACCGACCTGCGGAAGATCCTGGGCGCCTTCCTGTTCTCCGGCGAGGACGTGGACAAGCCGGCCGGCGTGCTGTCCGGTGGCGAGAAGACCCGGCTCGCGCTGGCGACGCTGGTCTGTTCCGGCGCGAACGTGCTGCTCCTGGACGAGCCGACGAACAACCTGGATCCGGCGAGCCGGGAGCAGGTGCTGGACGCCATCACCCACTATCCGGGGGCGATCGTGCTGGTGACCCACGATCCCGGCGCCGTCATGGCGCTCAAGCCGGAACGGGCGATCCTGTTGCCGGACGGCGACGAGGATGCGTGGAGCGACGACCTGCTGGAACTGGTTGAGCTGGCCTGACTCCGGGCGCTGGGCCAGCTACCGGCGCCTGGCCGTTCGGACGGCGCGGAGAATCGGAAACCCCGAGACTGGATCATCGCCATCGTCGGTTGTCAACCGGTGCCCACACAGATAGTGCGACATCCGGCCGTACGAACTCTGGTGGTGAGGGTCGCACCGCGCCGGCAGCCGGTCATGCCCCATCGGCAGGCGCCTCTCCGTAAGCAACCCATCGACGGTGCGTCACCACCTCGTACAAGTGGTTCGTTGTGGATGTTTGTGCAGGTGATCGTGGGTCTTGAGACGCTCCGCGAGTCGCCTCAGCCGGTCTCGATGAGGTCGATCCAAGCGCGGAACAGTCCCCGATCTGGGCGCTCCAGGAACCGTCTGACATTGATGCGCGTGGTCACCGTCAGGTTCCTGACAGTGATAAATGGGCACGTTCGCTAACCCCGGATCCCTAGCGCATGATCGTCGGAGGCGGTCTAATAGGTGGGACCGTATCGAACCGTACAGTCTGGGACGTGAGGATTCAGCATGGCAGCCACCGGCACAGCCACCAGCACTGAGAAGGGTCGTCGAATCGTCGGCAGCGAGCGTCAGACCCTCGCCAAGGACCTCGTGAAGCGGTACAGCTCAGGCGAAAGCATTCGCGCGTTGGCCGCGTCGACTGGACGGTCGTACGGATTCGTCCACCGCGTACTGACCGAGTCGGGTGTGCAGCTTCGCCAGCGCGGCGGCGCCCGTCGCCGGAAGAAGGCGTGACGCCAAGCAGGGCAAACCCTGGTGCCGAGGTCGGAGTTCGGTACGAACAGACCGGGCCGATCGCAACGGTCACGTTGTGCCGACCCGACGTGCTCAATGCGCAGACTCCGGCGATGTGGAGCGAACTCGCTGCTATTTCCCGGAAATTGTCGGGTGATGTGCGAGTCGTCATTGTTCGAGGCGAGGGACGCGCTTTTTCCGCAGGCCTCGATCTCTCAGTGGCGCGCGGAGAAGGCGATTTCTCGCTGGCCGAACTGGCGCGCTTGTCGCCGGAAGAGTGCGCGCAACGCATTGCCGGCTTCCAGTCTGGGTTCACATGGTTGCGCAACGCATCCCTGGTGACGATCGCAGCGGTTCGCGGGCCCGCGATCGGCGCCGGTTTTCAACTCGCGCTCAGTTGTGACATGCGGGTGCTGGCCGACGACGCTCACCTTTCGATGGCAGAAGTGACGCTCGGGCTCGTGCCGGATCTGGGCGGCACCAAGCGGCTCACCGAGCTCGTCGGCCCGGCCCGGGCGCTGGAGATCTGCCTGACCGGGCGCCGGATCGCCGCCGATGAGGCCGACCGGATCGGTCTGGCCACCGCGATCGTCCCGGCCGACCAGCTCGACGCCGCGGCGGCCGATCTGGCCGCCGCAGTCCTGGCCGGCCCGCCGGGCGCGGTCGCCGAGATCAAGGCACTGATCACGGGTGCGTCCGGCCGGTCCTACCCGGACCAGGATCGGGCCGAGCGTGAGGCGCAGACGAGGCGACTGCGCGAGCTCGCCGGCACCGGCGAGTAAGGGCCCTCGCGGAATAGTCCCCTTACCGGCGAAGTTGTCATACCCGCCAGGCAGACTTGGTGCTGTCCGCGGGAGGTGACGCCATGACCGGTCCCATGTCCAGCATGTCGGGCTGGAGCATGCTGCGCTCGATCCGTGACTCCGAGCGGGTCGCCCAGCACGCGGTGAACCGCGGCACCACCCGCCGCATCCTGTCGTTCGCTCAGCCGTATCGCCGCGACATCGCGATCTTTCTGATCACGGTCGTCCTGGACGCCGGGATCGGCGTGGCCACACCGGTGCTGGCCGGTCACGTCGTGAACGCGATCACCGGCGGCGGCTCCGGTGCCGCCGCACTGGTCGTCCGGCTCGCCCTCATGATCGCCGGCCTGGCGATCGTCGACGCGTTCCTCTCTCTTGCGCAGCGGTGGTATTCCGCGCGCATCGGCGAGGGCATCATCCTCAATCTGCGCACCCGGGTGTACGACCACGTTCAGCGCATGCCACTGCAGTTCTTCACCCGCACCCAGACCGGCGCACTGGTCAGCCGGCTCAACAACGACGTCATCGGAGCGCAGCGCGCGTTCACCTCGACGCTGTCCGGCGTGGTCAGCAACGTCATCCAGCTGGTGCTCACGGCGGCCGTCATGTTGAGCCTGTCCTGGCCGATCACCGTGTTGTCGTTGCTGATGCTGCCGCTGTTCATCATTCCGGCGCGCCGCGTCGGAAAGAAGCTCGCCGACATCACCCGCGAGTCGTACAACCTCGACGCGAAGATGAACGCGACGATGACCGAGCGGTTCAACGTCGCCGGCGCGCTGCTGGTCAAGCTGTTCGGCCGGCCTGACGCCGAGGCGGCCAGGTTCGGTGAGCGGGCCCAGCGCGTGCGCGACATCGGCATCCAGTCGGCGATGTACTCACGGACGTTCTTCGTCGCGATGCTGCTGGTCGCCTCGCTGGCCCAGGCATTGACGTACGGTCTGGGCGGCTGGCTCGCGGTCACCGGCACCGTCACGGCCGGTACGGTGGTCACCCTCGCGCTGCTGCTCACCCGGCTGTACGGCCCGCTCACCGCGCTGAGCAACGTGCGGGTCGACGTGATGAGTGCGCTGGTGTCGTTCGACCGGGTGTTCGAGGTGCTCGACCTGCGGCCGGGCATCGAGGAGAAGCCGGACGCCGTAGCCATCCCGGCCGGGGCGGGCAGGGTCGAGTTCCGGGATGTCCGATTCCGGTACCCCAGCGCCTCGGAGGTGTCGCTGGCCACGCTCGAGGACGTAGCGACGCTCGACCGCACCGAGTCCGCGCCGGTGCTGAACGGCCTCGACTTCACCGTCGAGCCGGGCCAGATGGTGGCGCTGGTCGGCCCGTCCGGCGCCGGCAAGTCGACCACGTCGATGCTGGTCTCCCGCGTGTACGACGTCACCTCGGGCGCCGTCCTGATCGGCGGCGTCGATGTCCGCGATGCCACGCTCGATTCGCTGCGCGACACGATCGGCGTCGTGACCCAGGACTCGCATCTGTTCCACGAGACGATCGCCGAAAACCTGCGGTACGCGCGGCCGGAGGCGACCGAGGAGGACATGTGGGAGGCGCTGCGCGGTGCGCAGGTCGCCGACCTGATCCGGTCGCTGCCCGATGGCCTGGAGACAGTGGTGGGAGACCGCGGCTACCGGTTCTCCGGCGGCGAGAAACAGCGCATCGCGATCGCCCGGCTGCTCCTCAAGCACCCGTCGATCGTCATCCTGGACGAGGCGACCGCGCACCTCGACAGCGAGTCGGAGGCCGCGGTGCAGCGGGCGTTGTCGGCCGCGCTCGAGGGCCGGACCGCGCTGGTCATCGCGCACCGTCTGTCCACGGTCCGGGACGCTGATCTCATCCTGGTGCTGGACGATGGCCGGATCGTGGAGCGTGGCAAGCACATCGACCTGATCACCGCCGGGGGGCTGTACGCCGAGCTATACCGTACGCAGTTCGCGGTGGCGGGCAGCCCGGCCCCACCGTTCGCCGAAGACGTCGAGATCGTCACGATCCCGTCCACAGCAATCGAGCCCTGACCCACTCAGCCCCCGCGATGGTGGATCAGGGCGCCCGCCACCCCGCGATCTTGGAGTTGTGGTTGTTGCGGTTGTTGCCATTCCAACCACAACTCCAAGATCGACGAGGATGTGGGCGGTCGCACGTTAGCTGACGGTGGGCACCAGATCCGTGACGTCGTCGCGCAATTCGGCCAGGCCATGGTCGAAGGTGTCGCGAAGAGATCGGAACTGTGCGGCCAGGTCGGCGATCTGGAAGTGAGCGTTCAGGCCGCTCGGGTTGGGCAGCACCCACAGTGGGACGCCGCCGATCTGGTGATCCTGCGGGCCGATGACCGCCTTCGGCCGGCCGAACGCCGCCCGGTACGCGGTCACGCCCAGCACCGCGACGTACCGCGGCCGCCACCGGCGGGCCAGCGCGGTCAACCGGCGTCCGCCCGCCACCAGCTCGGTGAGCGAGAGCTCATCGGCGCGGGCGGTGGCTCGAGCCACCACATTGGTGATACCTACTCCGAGCCCGGGCAGCAACACCTGCTCCGACGGGTGCAACTGCCGCGGCGTGAACCCGGATCGGTGCAACGCCGGCCAGAACCGGTTGCCGGGGCGCGCGAAATGAGAGCCGGTCGCCGCCGAGTACAGACTCGGGTTGATGCCGGAGAACAACACTCGTAGGCCCGGACCACCAAGATCAGGAATGGTGCGGCCGGCGGCGGCCGCGATCTCGTCCCGGGTCGGCGCTGTCATGCCCGCACGGTATCCCTGAACGTGCGGACGCACTGCGGGGCGGCCTACCGGCGCACGGGCCGCCGGCGCTACGGTTACCGCATGACTGCCGGGTCGGCCCAGTGCCGGAAGTGGAAGGTTGCTCCGGCGCACGGTTGACCGTGCGCGGGCCCCCCTTCCCGACGAGAGTTACGACTCCGCCGAGGAAGGAGGTGAATCCCATGCCTGAGTCGCAACTTCCGCACGTCGGTGACGTGGTAGCCGCGCGGGTGACCCGCGTCGTGCCGTTCGGCGCACTCATCGAGGCCGCTGGTGGCGTGCCCGGCCTGCTGGTCACGGACACTCCGCCGGCCGCCGGCACCCGCCTCGACGTTCGCGTCGAGACGGTGGATCACGACAAGCAACGGGTCAGTGTCACGGCCGTCTGACCGGCCGGACGACCCGTACCCGGCCGGCGATCTGGATGGCCACGGACCCCGCGGCGCTCCGGATCGCCGGCGCGCGGCGGACGCGCGGCGCGGTGCCGCCGTCGTACCGCCAGCCGGCCTCACGGATCGCGAGCTCCGCCCCGGCGACCGCCGGAAGGTCGCCGCCGGCCGCGAGCTCGCGTGCCAGGTCCCAGCCGTCCCGTAGGGCACCCTGGGTGGGCCGCCGAGCGGCCCACCGGGCGAATTCCGGCACCCATCGCTCTCCGAATGCCGCCGCCAGCGACGGCCATTGCCGCGCGACCTCCCCGGCGCGCTTGCGCAGCAGCGCGACTCGCGCGGCGTCGACCAGACGAGCGTCAAATCCTTGCGGTACGGGGCCGCCCGAAGTGAGCGCCTCGACCAGCCCGGCTTGGCGTTCCCGCAAGCTCGCCACGCTGCCGCCGGGCTGAGCGTCGTGGTCCTTCATGTCACCGCGGGGTAGCCGGATGCCTTGGCGATGGCATCGAGCTCGTCCCGCAGCTCGGCGGCGGGCGGGTAGTCGCCGTCCCGTTCCAGCAGCACCGCCGGCGGCCGGTGCCGCGCGCAAAGCTCGGCCAACAGGTCGAGGACCGGCCGGGGCACGGCGTCGGTGTGCGTGTCGTGATAGAGCCCGCCGTGTTCCGCACCACCGGCTACGTGCACATACGCGACCCGGCCCAACGGCAGGTGGTCGAGCAGCTCGGCCGGGTCGGTGCCGCGATTGCGCGCGTTGGCGTACACGTTCGCGACGTCGAGGAGCAGCAGCGCGCCGGTCCGGTCCAGGATCTCGGTGAGGAACGCGCCCTCGTCCAGTTCGTCGTCGGGCCAGTCGAACAGCGCCGCGATCGGCTCGAGGGCGATCGGCACATCCAGCGCCGCCTGCGTCCGCCGCACGTTCGCCACCACTGCGTCGACGGCCTCCCGGCTACGCGGCAACGGCAGCAGATGACCGGCTTCGACTCCGGCCGCCCGGACGAAGGCGATGTGCTCGCTCACCAGGGGCGCACCCAGCCGGTCCGCCACCGCGGCGAGGTGTTGTACCCGTTCAGGTTCGACTGGGTCGGCGCCGCCCAGCGACAGCCGGACGCCGTGCGGAACGACCGCTACGCCGCGGTCGCGTAGCTCGTCCAGGCCGGGCGGCAGGTCACCGCGCGCCGGCACCGATTCGGCCACCACCTCGGCGAACCGCAGGCCGGGCAGCTCGGCCACGAAGCCGGCGATCTCGGGGCGCCAGCCGATACCGACGCCGTACTCCGACGAGGTCATCCGCCGCACCCGCCGCCGCCGCCCCCGCAGCCGCCGCCACCACCACCGCCGCCGCAGGAGCTGCCACCACCTCCGCACGACGTGCCGCCGCTGCTTCCTACCCATCCGGCGGCTGCGTTCGCCCGCTGGATCTCGGCCTCGGCAGCGAACGCCGGATCCATCGCGTACAGCGACGCGGCTCCGTACAACGCGACTCCCATCGCGGCGCCGGCCGCGCCGTACGTGGCGTACGACGGTGACTGCTTGGGGGAGAGGTACTGGTGCTGGCGGCGCAGCTCGGCCATGCCCCGGGTGGCGGCGCGGGTCGGCGCGCCGGAGGGGATCACCAGCATCGCGATCGTGACGAACACCGCGAGTATCACGGAGGGGATGAGGAACCCGACCGGCTTTCCGTTCTGGATGCCGGCGACGAGCCGGGCGATGCCGATCGCGACCAGCGCCACGCCGACCACCGCCCACAGCCGTGCGGTCCGGCGTTGCGCCGCCGTCCGCACCAACCCCCTGTTCTCCAGGCCCTCCCGCAACTGGCTCACGGCGCTCGTGACCCAGGGGTCCGAGCCTAGGTCACGAGCACGGATCCGGCGGCCGGCGGCGTTGTACACCGCCGTGTCCAGCGGGGTGACGCCACTGGGAAGTGGGCCGGTCTGGACCAGCGTCCGGTCCGGACCGCTGCCGATGGCGTCGGCGGCCCGCAGGCCACCGAGAGCGGTGTAGATCGCTTGGCGTTCGCGGCCGTTGAGGTAGGCGACCTGCTGTGGGCCGAGCCGGCCGACGTCTGTCCGAGCGTCCCCGGCGAATAGCACGTACCGGTGGATCGCGGCCAAGACCGCGGCCGCCACGACGGCGCCGAGGAAGATGATCAAGAAGGTCGGGCCTGGGATGCCCCAGGTGTCTGGCGTCATGCGGACCTCCTGCAGCGGAATCTGTCCTCATTGTGCAGACGCGTGCAACAAAATGGTCACGACCGCCGGACGGCGCCCTCGACCAGATCCAGGACGCGCCCCAGTTCGCCCGCCGGACGTCCGGTGGCCAGATGCAGCACCATCCCGTCGTACGCGAGCTCCAGGAACTGGGTCAGCACCTCGATCGGCACGTCGTCGCGGAGCACGGCGGCCTCGCGCTGCCGCTCCAGCCGCGAGCGGGTGGCCCTGGCGATGGCCGCGGACCGCTCGGCCCAGCGCTTGGCGAATGCCGGGTCGGTCCGCAGCCGCCGGGACACCTCGAGCTGGCTGCCCAGCCAGCCGGCGGTGTCGCCGTCGCTCCTACCGGCTCGGTCGAGCAGGTCGCGCATCACCTGGACCAACCCGTTGCGGGCCACGGTCTCCGCCATCGCGGCGGCGTCGTCCTCGGCCACCGCGAGGAACAACGACTCCTTGTCCCGGAAATGGTGAAAAATCGCGCCGCGGGACAGCCCAGTCGCCTCCTCGAGCCGGCGCACCGTGGCGCCCTCGTACCCGTACCGCGCAAAGCAGCTCCGGGCCGCCGCGAGGATCTCGTGGCGGCGGGCGTCGAGCTGGTCCTGGCTCACCCGGGGCATGGGCTTGATCGTGTCATGCCGCGTCGCGGGCTTGCAATCCGTACGTACGGCTTGCCATCGATCGGGACGCACCGCCCGTGACCATGGCCTGTTGACACCCGTGGGCTGTTCGGGTCCCTGCCTGCTCCCGTAAAGTGCGGCGGTGCCCCTCGTCTTCCTCGCCCTGGACGACACCCTGCTGGACCGCAGCGGTGCGTTCACGTTGTGGGCGAAGGGCTTCCTCGACGAGATCGGGGCGCCACAGGATGATCTCGCCTGGCTACTGTCCGTGGACGCCGACGGCTTGACGTCGCGCTGGGATCTCGCCGACGCGATCCGGGGCCGGTACCGGCTGGACATGCCCTCGATCGATCTGATGGAGGAGTTGCACGAGGGCCCGTTGGCGTACGAGCGGCTCGACCCGCTGGTGGCGTGCGCGCTGCAGATCGCGCGCGACGCCGGCTGGGTGCCGGTGGTGGTCACCAACGGGCCGCACCTGCAGCAGGAGAACCGGATCCGGCGCACCGGCCTGGACCGGTACCTCGCCGACTGGGTGATCTCCGAACAGGCCGGCGTCAGCAAGCCGAATCCGCGAATCTTCGCAATGGGCGCCCAGCGCGTGCGGATGCGGCTGCGCGACGCGTGGGTGGTGGGCGACAGCCCTGAGGCCGACATCGGCGGTGCGGCCGCGATGGGATTGCCCAGCGTGTGGCTGCACCGCGGCCGGGAGTGGCTGGACCAGCGGTATGCGCCCACGCGCGTGGTCGGAAACGTGATTGAGGGCCTGTCGGCCGTCATCGCCTCGCGGTAACCCCCACTTCTTCCCGCGATCTTGGAGTTGTGGTTGGCCTTGTGCGAACTATCGCCCGGTTTGTTCCAACCACAACTCCAAGATCGCGGAGTCAATAGCGCCGCGGTAAATCACTTGCGCGGTCGGGGCGCGCTTGGGCAGAGTGCTGCGCGTAGGTGACCGCCGGAGGAGAAGGGGGTGGAGACCATGGCCGTCGTTGTGCTGCGCCGTGCCCAGATCCGCGTTCCTTCTTTGTCCGAGGAGACCCTCCAGTGCGTGAGCACGATTTCTCCGGTCCCACGACCGTGCGCCGGGACCGCCGCCGATTCGATGACGACGAACCGCATTTCCTGAAGCGTGGCCGGCTCGAGCCGGCCCTCACCGAAGAGCCGGACCTGCCCGAGACCGGCGACCGTTGGTCCACCTGGGATGGTGCCCTGCACGGTCCACACCCCCGGCCCGATTGGGTGCGTACCGAGCACGCAGCCGTGGACACCGAGCTCGGCATACTCAAGACCGGCAAGGAGGCGGACGTCTTCCTGGTGCGCCGTGCCGTGCCGGGGACCGACCGCACCAGCATGCTGGCCGCGAAACGGTACCGCGACGGCGAGCACCGGCTGTTCAACCGCGACGCCGGATACCTCGAAGGGCGCCGGGTCCGCCGGTCCCGCGAGATGCGCGCCATGGCCAACCGCACGTCGTTCGGCAAGGAGCTCATCGCCGGTCAGTGGGCCGAGGCCGAGTTCGCCGCGCTGTCCCGGCTGTGGCAGGTGGGCGCCACGTCCGGGTTGGTCCGCGTGCCGTACCCGGTGCAGCTCGCCGGCACCGAGCTGATGCTCGAGTTCGTCGGCGACTGGGAGACCGGCGCGGGCGCGCCACGGCTCGCCCAGCTACGGCCGGATCTCGACGAGCTCACCGTCCTGTGGGGTCAGCTGGTCGACGCCGTGTCCGTCCTGGCCCGCGCCCAGGTCGCGCACGGTGACCTGTCGCCGTACAACCTGCTGGTGCACGACGGCCGGCTCGTTCTCATCGATCTGCCGCAGATCGTTGACGTGATCGCCAACCCGCGGGGTGGCGAGTTTCTGGCCCGCGACGTGCGCAACGTGGCGTGCTGGTTCACCGCCCGTGGCCTGCCGGTGGACGCCGACGACCTGATCGAGCGGTTGTCCGTCGAGGCGGGTCTGCGATGAGCCGCGCTGCCTCTGCCGGCGCCTGGACCTTTGGTCAGCGCGGAGAAACACCGAACACCGGGGGTGCACGCGTCCCGGTCCGCAGCCGCCCAGTCCGGTACGGCCGCGGCCGGGTGCGCGTTACTGGAGGTAGCCCTCGACCTCACCGGTGCTGTGCGCCCGCTCGGCATCCGGGTCGTTGCCGACCTCGCGGGCGGCCCGGCGCCGCCGCAGCAGGTCCCAGCATTGGTCCAGGGCCACTTCCAGGTCCTTGAGCCGGTCGTGTTCCTCGGTGCCGGAGATCTGGCCTCGAGTCAGCTGCTGCCGCAGCCGGTGCTCCTCATCCACCAGCTCGGAGATCCGGCTCAGTACCGCCTTGTCGTCCATGCCCCGAGCCTATCCAGCATTCCGGACCCGTTCGGGACGGGCCCACCTGCCCCGCGATCTTGGAGTTGTGGTTGGAACGAATCAGGCGCAACGTCGCGAAAGGGCAACCACAACTCCAAGATCGCGGGGGAGGAAGGGGTCAGGACTCGAGCATCTTGCGGAGGACGTACTGCAGGATGCCGCCGTGGCGGTAGTAGTCGGCCTCGCCGGGGGTGTCGATGCGGACGTCGGCCTGGAACTCGACGCCGGTGTCGGTGCGGACCGTGACGGTGTCCGGGATGTCGCCGTCGTTCAGCGCCGTCACCCCGGTGATCGTGAACGTCTCGGTGCCGGTCAGCTCGAGTGTGTCGGCGTTCGTCTTGGGCGGGAACTGCAATGGCAGCACCCCCATGCCGATCAGGTTGGAGCGGTGGATGCGCTCGTACGACTCCGCGATCACCGCCCGGACCCCCAGCAACATGGTGCCCTTGGCCGCCCAGTCACGGGACGACCCGGATCCGTACTCCTTGCCGGCCAGGACGATCAATGGCACGCCGGCTTCCTGGTACGCGACCGAGGCGTCGTAGATCGTGGTCTGCTCGCCGGTGAGGTGGTTGACCGTGACGCCACCCTCGACGCCCGGGACCAGCTGGTTGCGCAGCCGGATGTTGGCGAACGTGCCGCGGATCATCACCTCGTGGTTGCCGCGCCGGGACCCGTACGAGTTGAACTCGTGCCGGGCCACGCCGTGCTCGGCAAGGTACCTGCCGGCGGGGGAGTCCGGCCGGATCGAGCCGGCCGGCGAGATGTGGTCGGTGGTCACCGAGTCGCCCAGCTTGGCGAGCACCCGGGCGCCGTCGATGTCCGGCACCGGCTCCGGTGAGGCCGACATGCCCTCGAAGTACGGGGGCTTGCGCACGTACGTCGAGTCGTCGTCCCACTCGAACGTGTCGCCGGTCGGCGTCGGCAGCGACTGCCACCGCTCGTCGCCGGTAAACACGTCGGAGTACGCCGAGCTGAACCCGGTCGCGCCGATCGTCGACGCGATGACGTCGTCGATCTCCTTGGCGGTGGGCCAGATGTCGGACATGTAGACCGGCCCTTCCGTACCGGTGCCGAGCGGCTCCGACGTGATGTCCAGGTCCATCGTGCCGGCCAGCGCGTACGCCACCACGAGCGGCGGCGAGGCGAGGTAGTTCATCTTGACGTCGGGTTGGATCCGGCCCTCGAAGTTGCGGTTGCCGGACAGCACGCTCACCGCGGTCAGGTCGTTCTCGTTGATGGCGGCCGAGATCGCCTCGGGCAGCGGGCCGGAGTTGCCGATGCAGGTGGTGCAGCCGTAGCCGACCAGGTTGAAGCCGAGCTTGTCCAGGTACGGCGTCAGCCCGGCGCGATCGTAGTAGTCCATGACCACCTTGGACCCGGGCGCCAGCGTCGTCTTCACCCACGGCTTGCGCGACAGGCCGCGCTCGACAGCGTTCCGGGCCAGCAGCGCCGCGCCGATCATGACCTGCGGGTTGGACGTGTTGGTGCACGACGTGATCGCGGCGATCACCACCGCGCCATGGTCCAGTTCGAACTCCGTGCCGTCCTCGTCCACCACCCGGGTGGGCTTCGACGGCCGCCCGTCCGCGCCCGCCGCAGCGCTGACGAGGTGGAAGGGCTTGTCGGCCTCGGTGTCGTGGTGGATGGCCGGCGAGTCGGAGGCCGGGAACGACTCGGCGCTGGCCTCGTCGGCGGCCCCTTCCACGTCGACGTAGTTGCTCAGCGCGTCGCGGAACATCGACTTGGCCAGGTTCAGCGGCACCCGGTCCTGCGGCCGCTTGGGACCGGCCAGCGACGGCACGATCGTGGACAGGTCCAGCTCCAGCCGCTCGGAATAGTCCGGCTCGGCGTCCGGCTCCAGCCACAGCCCCTGTCGTTTCGCGTACGCCTCGACCAGCGCGACCTGCTTATCGGTCCGACCGGTGAGCGTGAGATAGTTGATCGTCTCGGCGTCGATGGGGAAGATCGCGACGGTCGAGCCGTACTCGGGGGACATGTTGCCGATGGTGGCGCGGTTCGCCAGCGGCACG
>Ga0081539_10004722_pt1 | contig 14748 bp, 13 predicted proteins | sample TabmetS4T2R2_FD_71023 | JGI IMG/M metagenome (GOLD analysis project Ga0081539, IMG submission 71023) | Tabebuia heterophylla rhizosphere microbial communities from the University of Puerto Rico - S4T2R2 | ecosystem: Host-associated > Plants > Roots > Rhizosphere ...
GGATTTAATAGTGAGAGAGCGTAAAAATACCCGACCATTTTGATGGTCGGGTATTACAAAGCTGAAACGTACTACTGTGTACCACGCATCCGTGGATCTAGTGCGTCGCGCAGACCATCACCTACGAAGGTGAACGCTACCACAACTAGCGCCACACAAATGGCTGGCGCTAGAAGAATATAAGGCTGTGCATTGATAGCTGTCTGTCCATCCAACAAAAGTGAACCCCAACTGGTAATAAAGAACGCATTAGGATCTGTTGTCGGCCGCAGACCCAAGCCAAGATAACCCAGGATAGCCTCTGTAATAATCAATTGAGGGATTTGAAATGCAGTGAGAACGATGAGGGGTCCGAGTACATTGGGCAATAGATGACGGAACATAATCCGTGAATCCTTGACGCCAATACTGCGCGCCGCTTCAACGAATTCCTTTTCTTTCAAAGACAGCACCTGGCCACGCACCAGCCGGGCAACGCCCACCCAGTTCACGATAGCCAGGGCGAAAAAGAGCAGGAACAAGCCATTCATCAGTTGGCCAAGCCAGCTATCGCGCAGGGCAACCAAAACAATTATAAAGAACAGCAAGTCTGGGAACCCATACATAATATCTGTGATGCGCATCAGAAGATTATCCCAGTTCCCGCCATAATACCCAGCGATCATGCCAATCAGCGAACCAACCAGGATGATAATGATCGTGGGGACAAAACCGACGATCATCGAAACGCGCGAACCATAGATGACACGGCTTAGCACGTCACGGCCAAGCGTATCGGTACCAAGCGCGAATTCGGGGTCGCCTGTTTTCCCATTGGCTGACTTTTCAACCCAGGCCGGAGGTAAGAAACCCTTGCCGCTGTGTAACTGCAACGGATTATGAGGCGCAACTAGAGAAGCTGCAGCCGTCAAGAGCAAAAACAGTATAACAATAATCATGCCGGCCAAAGAAGCCTTATTTTTCAAAAATCGCTCCCAGGCTTCCTGCCATGGACTCCTTGATTTAACATTCAATTTTGTTGCGTTGATTGGCAATTGAGAACCAGCTATTTCAGCCATTGAAAACTCCTTACCGGAAATTAATCCTCCAAGCGAATTCGAGGATCGATTACTACATATAAGAAATCAACCGTCAGATTCGCTATCGAAACCAATAACACATAAATTAAAGTCGTACCCATGATCATGGAATAGTCACGCTGGCTGATAGCAGTCACATACGCGCGTCCCATCCCTGGGAAAGAAAACATGGTCTCGATGATGAACGAACCCGTCACTAATGCTGCCAGGGCAGGACCGAGAATGGTTACAACCGGGATCAAAGCATTGCGCATCATGTGACGATACACAACGACTCTTTCATGCAAGCCCTTGGACCGTGCAGTACGGACGTAGTCCTGTCGCAGAACCTCGAGCATGGACGTGCGTGTGAGTCGGGCAGCATATGCCATCGTCCCGAATCCCAATACGGCCCCAGGTAGAATCCAGGCTTTGATATTGTCCCACTCCTTGGGTACCACACTGACCCAATGCAGCCCTGTAGCGAAAATGATGATCATGAAGATTGCCATGACAAAACTCGGAAGCGAGATGCCTAGGGTAGCAATAAGTAAACTTACATAATCTACCCAGCTATTCTGTTTCAGCGCCGCGAAGACACCCACCGGGACACCTATAAGAGCCGCGAAGCTCAAGGCTAACAGGCCTAAACGCCAGGAATACCCAAAGCGACTGTAGAGCGCGCTTTTTCCTTTGGGTGGCTCAAAAAGAATATCCTGCACCGAACGGCCGCGAATGCGGTAGGATGGACCCAAGTCTCCGCAAACCAACCCACAATCGAATTTGCCTTCCTTAGTAAAATCACCTACCACATAGGCGACAAACTGCCGCCAGAGGGGCTTATCTAATCCATAATAGGCATTGAGTACCTTTTGCGTGGACGCGTCTACCTGGCGGGCACTGAGGTCACGATCCCAGGGGCCGCCGGGCGCAGCATGCATCAAAACAAATGTAATAAGTGCAACAGTGAACAGGACTGGGATCATCCACAATATGCGTCTGAGAAAATAAGTAGTCATAGGCGGACACTCCAATCAGAAAAACTTACTTCTTCCAGTCTAGCCGGCCCGGCGAAACCAGGCCGGCTAGGTTCGAACTATCGAATTGTTTAATGGGCTTCAAGGGTAATACTTGTTGGAACCCTGGCGCCTGGCCAGTCTGCATCCATAGCTGTTTGTTGAATGCCTTTCACCCACGGTTTGACCGTGTAGGTATTGACATTGTTCCACATGAAGGCTACATAACCGCCCTCAACCAACAAGTCTTGAGCCTGTTGATACAAGTCTGCGCGCTTCTCTTCATCCAGCTCAGCATCTGCCTGAGTCATGATGTCATCCATTTCTGCGTTGGAGAAGCCGATGCGCTCACCAAAAGCACCAGTCTTCCAATAGACACTCAGCCAGTTCTGCGGATCAGGATAATCTGCACACCAGCCGAGGATGAACATCTGTGGAGCAGTATTGACATCCTTTGTCAGGCTGGTATAGGTTGTAGGCTCAACTGGATCAAGTGGGATATCGATTCCTAACACCTCTTTCCATTTTGCCACCAGCCACTCATTGCGAGTGCGATTGCGTGGTGTGTCACTGAAGGTGTCTTTGATCTCAATTGCTTGCCCATCCTTCATCAACTGCCCGTTTTCAACTGTGTAGCCAGCATCGGTCAGAGTCTGCACTGCCTTTGCGGCATCGAAACCGAAACGTGTCTCACCCTCTTTATAACCGGGGAAGCCTTTGGGAATCCAGGTCAGAGTCGGGGAACCAAGACCTTGAAGGACATCCGTAACCCAGCCTTCACGGTCAAGAGCGTAAGCAAAAGCTTGGCGCACTGCCGGATCGGTGAAAGGTTCCTTCAACTGGTGGAACATGACGGCGAACGTGCATGAACCGGGATAAAGCAGATGTTGCTGGCTCAGGTCGGGATCGGCTTGGATTGTAGCCAGGTCTTCAGCAACTGCGGCATTGATATCCAATTCATCGTTCTTATAGGCCTCAAAGGCGACCGCACTATCAGTGATAAATTGATAGTCTAGCTCATAGGAAGGAGCGCCGGCCCAATATTTGTCATTAGGAACAAAATGAGCATTCACGCCCTGTTCCAGGTTGGTCATGACGAAGGGGCCATTGCCAAGGTGATTGGCGGGGTCAAGCCACCAGTTCTCACCACCAGCCTCGATCAGTTCCTGTTTGGCTGGGTAGCCGACCCATAGATAAGCAACTGTATGGAAATAGGGCGCCGGCTGTTTGAACTTGAGCGTAAACGTGTTACAGGCTGCATCATCATAACCTGTGCAGTCCGAGCCATCCTCATGGGATGCTTTGACACTATCGTCTACAACTGCCTTCTCATCATCGCAGCTTTCAGTACAGCCGCGCCATTCCGCTGCACCGAGGATATCGTCCGTGATCGCCGCATATTCGCCGGCGGTCGCAGGGTCAATATTGCGGTGGAATGAATATTCGAAGCGCGCGGCGTTCAAGGGGCTGCCATCGCTATAGGTCAAGCCATCTCGAAGGTGGAAGGTCAATTGGGTAGCGTCATCGTTGTATTCCCATGTATCAGCAGACGCTGGTACGGTTTTCAACTCTCCATCCAGGCGAGTCAAACCTTCGTAAGACATCTCGAGAAGGGCGATCTCATTGACGAATGATGACTTCTGCGGATCAACGACATCTGGGAAAGTACCAAGATTGACGCGTAAGACACCAGGCGTAGCCGGTTCTGTGGCGGCCGGTGGTTCAGTCGCCGCGGCAGGCGGTTCAGTCGCCGCAGGGGGTTCTGTAGCAGCAGGGGGTTCAGTAGCGGCTGGGGGCGCCTCCGTGGCTGCGGGCGCGCAGGCCGTAATGATCACACTCAGAACGACCAGCAACCCCAATAAATTGAAAAGTTTTCGCATGTTTCTCTCCTCACACAAATTAGTATTGTTTTGTTACAGACGTACTTTGATAGACGGTTTTTTATTTAGCCGAGAATGATCACCTCCTTTCAATGATAGGAACGAGCAGGAATTTGTTCATAAGAATCTTTCAGAAAAATGACAGGCAGTAAAGTGACCCGGCCTCAACTCACGGAACTCCGGCCGTACTTCGGCACATATTTGTTCCGCGATCGGGCAGCGAGTGCGAAAACGGCAACCTGAAGGCGGGTTAACAGGAGAGGGAATATCTCCCTCAAGAATTACACGCTGACGCTTCGAATCTGCAATCGGATCGGGAATGGGAATCGCGGAAAGCAATGCCCGGGTGTAAGGATGTAAAGGTTTTAAATAAATCTCATCTCGGCTGGCCAGTTCCATTATTACACCCAGATACATGACTGCGACGCGGTCGCTAATATGACGCACCATGGACAGGTCATGTGCAATGAACAGGTAGGTGAGGTTGAACTCTTCCTGGAGTTCCTCCAGCAGGTTCACCACCTGTGCTTGAATGGACACATCCAGTGCAGAAATGGGTTCATCACAAACAATGAATGAAGGTTGTAAAGCTAACGCGCGGGCAATACCAATTCGCTGTCGCTGACCACCGGAAAACTCATGTGGATAGCGACTAGCAAAAGAAGGATTTAATTTGACACGTTCCAGCAACTGCTTGACACGTTCGTTCGCTTCGGCCTCGCTGGCAACATTATGTACCAGCAAAGGCTCGCCGACGATTTCACCAACGGTCATGCGCGGATTCAAACTTGCATAGGGATCCTGAAAGATCATCTGCATCTTACGGCGCATTTTCCGCAACTCCTCGCCTTTGAGGTGAACGAGGTCTATCCCATTAAAATCCACCTTCCCCGACGTTGGACGACGAAGTTGTAAAATTGCACGGCCTGTGGTGGATTTTCCACTACCCGATTCGCCTACCAGACCAAGCGTCTCACCGCGTTTGATGTCGAAACTGACCCCATCTACAGCGCGAACGGCACCTACTTGCTTGCGAATGAGGCCGCGATAAATAGGAAAATGTACAAAAAGATCTCCTACATGAACGAGGGCATCATTATTGGTGCTCATTCACGAACCTTTCCAGTCCTGGTATCCACCCAGCAGGCGGCAGTATGCTCGGGTCCAACATTTAACAATGGAGGATTTATCTTCCAGCATTTCTCCACGACCCATTTACAACGCGGCGCAAAGGGACAGTACGTTGGCTTTTCGTACAACACAGGCGGTAACCCCTCAATTGATGTCAGACGATGATGCCCTGTCTCATCAACACGCGGCAGGCTGCCCATCAAGCCAAGCGTGTAGGGGTGTTCTGGATTTGCATATAATTCATTGATCGGGGCCTCTTCAATAATGAAGCCGCCATACATCACGATCACTCGGTGAGCAAGACCGGCAACGACACCGAGATCATGTGTGATCCAGATAATCGCCATCCCAAGCTCACTGCGCAGACGTTTGACCAAATCTGTGATCTGCGCCTGAATCGTTACATCTAAAGCGGTCGTTGGTTCATCCGCGATCAGAATTTGTGGTGCGCAGGCCAGCGCCATGGCGATCATCACACGTTGGCGCATCCCTCCGGAAAATTGATGAGGATAATCAGATAATCGTTCTTTTGCATTCGGAATACCAACCATGTCCAACAGTTGGGCGGCCCTATCTTCTGCCAGTTTTTTCGTCATCCCCAGATGCAGCATTAAAGGCTCTTGCAATTGGCGACCAATCGTAAGCACAGGGTTGAGCGATGTCATTGGATCTTGAAAGACGATTCCGATTTGAGATCCCCGAACGGCGCGAATTTCGTCCTTGGACATTTTTAGTAGATCTTGGCCAAAGAAATTTGCTTTCCCCGCTATTATCTTTCCCGGAGGAGTAGGAATCAAACGGAGGATGGAGAGCATTGACACGCTCTTGCCGCATCCGCTTTCACCCACTACCCCGAGTGTTTCACCTTCCTTCAATCCAAAGGAAACCCCATTTACCGCATGTAATTCTCCGTCCGGAGTCTTAAAAATCGTTTCAAGCCCTTGTACATCCAATAGCAAATCGGGCATGTGAGTATTCCTTTACGGCGTTGGAATATTTTTAGAAAAACAAAAGAAATTATACCTAATTCTTTAGGCGAGTCAATTATAGTATATTATATTGAGGCTAGTAATACATTAAATAAGGCAAAGACAGTTCTCCAGAACTGCTTAAAACCCCACTTATTACTGCGTAGTCGTATGATCGACCATTCATCTACTTGATTTGTTGACAACGAACACTCAAAAATGTAGAATACAAACGCCCAAATAAATTCAATCAAATGGTGAGGAGAGTGAAGAATGTTAAAAGAATTCAGGGAATTTGCCATGCGGGGCAATGTGATGGATTTAGCTGTTGCGGTCATCATTGGCGGTGCATTTGGCAAGATCATCACTTCACTGGTCGATGATGTTTTGATGCCATTGATTGGCCTCCTTCTCGGGGGAATCAATTTTAGCGAACAGGCTTTCACCGTAGGCGCTGCAGTTGTCAAGTGGGGTGCGTTCGTTCAGTCGATTATTGATTTCCTCATTGTTGCATTTGTGATCTTCATGCTGGTTCGCACGATGAACCGCTTCAAGAAAGAAGAGCCTGCTCCTGCACCGACGACAAAAGAATGCCCACATTGCTTTACCACCATCCCTCTCAACGCCACGCGCTGCCCCAACTGCACTTCTCAACTCTAAATATCAATTCATCGAACCGTAGAGAGTAGTTGTGATAGACTACTCTCTACTTTACTATTTCTTATGGACTTTCTTGACAAACTTAACAGACAACAAAAGAATGCAGTCACAGCGGGCAATGGACCCGTTTTAGTGGTGGCAGGCCCAGGGTCTGGTAAAACGCGGGTGCTCACGCAGCGGATCGCGTATCTGATCGCGGTGGAAGGAGTCCGCCCGTGGCAGATCCTCGCGGTGACGTTCACGAATAAGGCCGCGAAAGAAATGGAAGCGCGAGTCAAATCCCTTTTGCCCGACCAAGCCATTGAGGGAATCATGCTCGGAACATTCCACTCGATTTGCGCGCGTATCTTGCGAAGAGAGTCGGAACATTTGCCAATCGAATCCAATTTTGTGATTTTTGATTCGGATGACCAGGAAAGAATCGTAAAAGCGGTGATCCGCGAGTTGAACATCAACGAGAAGTTATATCGCCCTGCAAGTGTGCATGCCGCAATCTCGCGTGCAAAGAACGAACTGATCGGACCTGATGATTATCCAATCACTACCTATCGAGATGAAGTGGTCAAACGCGTGTATGTGGAATATCAGAAGCGGCTCATCTCAAGCAACGCGGTGGATTTTGATGACATTTTGGTTTACACCGCAAAACTCTTGCAGGATATTCCTAGCGTACGCGATAAGTACTCTCAAAGATTTCGTCATGTCTTAGTTGATGAATTTCAGGACACAAACATTGCACAATACGAACTTATCAAACAATTTTCCTGGCATCACAAGAATTTATTCTGTGTCGGGGATCCTGATCAATCAATTTACAAGTTTCGCGGCGCGGACTGGCGCAACGTACATCGCTTTGAACAAGACTTTCCTGATGCACAAATTGTCCTGCTTGAGCAGAACTATCGCTCTCATCAAAACATTCTCGATGCGGCCATGGGAGTCATCAACCGCGCTCGTAACCGCCGGCGCAAACAACTCTTCACCGAACGCGGCAAAGGCGAAAAAATATTTTTCTACGAGGCGCCTGATGATTATGCAGAAGCCGCGTTCGTTGTGGATGGTATCGCGCAACTCGTTGCTTCGCGTCAATTCGAACCTGGTGATTGTGCGGTGATGTATCGCACCAATGCGATGTCTCGTCTTCTTGAAGAAGCCTTCCTGCAGGCGCGGCTCCCTTATCGTCTGGTGGGCGCGCAACGATTCTATGGAAGACGCGAAGTTAAAGATATTATTTCTTTTCTGCGTCTCGTTCATAACCCGGCGGATGAAGCCAGCCTTGACCGCGTCATCAATGTGCCGCCACGAGGTATTGGTGATAAAACACTGCTTACCTTGCATAATGTTGCGCGTCAAAATAATACAAGCCCAGGCATCGTGCTTCTCGATCTGGCACGCGGTTCAGATTCTCCTTATTGGCCTTCATTCACAGGCCGCGCAACCATTTCCCTCGCAGATTTTGGTGGGATGCTTGCCAATTGGCGCGGCGCTGCACCGTCACTTACGACTGCCGAGCTCTTTGACCGCATCCTGAGCGACCTCAACTATAAGCAATACATTGATGATGAATCGGAAGAGGGTGTTGACCGGTGGGAAAACGTTCAGGAGTTGAGGCGTCTTGCCGTCGAATATTCTACGCGTCCGCTCGAGGAATTTCTTGAAAACGTGGCACTGGTCTCTGATCAGGACACAATTGCAGAAGGCAATGTTCCGACTTTGCTCACCCTTCACGCCGCGAAGGGACTCGAGTTTGGCGCGGTCTTCATCGTGGGTCTTGATGACGGTATTCTTCCTCATAGCCGCTCGTTCGATGAACCGGAAGAGATGGAAGAGGAACGGCGTCTCTTTTATGTTGGCATCACGCGTGCAAAAGACAGGCTTTATCTTATACGCGCGATCCAACGCGGCGGACGCGGCATGGCAGAAGAAACCTACCCGTCACGTTTTTTGGATGACCTGCCTGCGGATTTATTAGTAGGCAAGACGCGGACGGGACGTGCAATGCGCGGCGCGCCATCTGAAACCAAATGGCAGACGTATCGCACTCAACCTCAATCTGCTTCCGTTATGGAGGCAAAGTTCCGCGCCGGGACTCACGTCCGACATCAGATTTGGGGTGATGGCATTGTTCTCGACAGCCGCATCCAGGATGATGACGAAATCGTAGATGTGGTGTTTGAGTCTGTTGGAATCAAAAGGCTTTCTGCAAGTCTCGCGAATTTGAAAATCATTTAGTTTCATTCCAAATCCGTTGGTCGAGTAGGCGGTGGTTGTTCCGCCGTATCGAGACCAACATAAAACTAAAAGTATCTCTGTTATTGGTAGTCTCGATACGTCCCGCAACACCTGCCCTGGCGGTGCCAGGGAAACCATGCGAGACTACTCGACTACCGAACTCTGGAGGCAATATGCAATACACCAACCTCGGTAACACTGGAATGAAAGTTTCGCGTCTTTGCCTCGGCATGATGAGTTACGGATCCAAAAAATGGCGCACGTGGGTCCTCGAAGAAGAGGAGACAAAGCCGTTTATTAAACGTGCGTTGGATGTTGGCATCAACTTCTTCGATACGGCTGATGTTTATTCCATTGGCGAAAGCGAGCGTGTGACAGGAAACATACTCAAGGAATTCGGGGTGAAACGAGAGAACATCGTCATTGCCACCAAAGTCAATGGGCAGATGAGTGATGATATTAATGATAAAGGCCTCTCGCGCAAGCATATTCTGGATTCTATTGACAAATCGCTTCAACGCCTGCAAATGGATTATGTTGATCTCTACCAGATCCACCGCTGGGATTATGAAACGCCCATCGAAGAGACATTGGAAGCGTTGAATGATGTCGTGCGCGCTGGGAAAGCACGCTATATCGGCGCGTCCTCCATGTTTGCGTGGCAGTTTGCCAAGGCATTGCATACCTCGGAGAATCATGGCTGGACGAAGTTCATCTCGATGCAGAATCACTACAATCTTGTCTATCGTGAAGAGGAACGTGAGATGATTCCATTGTGTATAGATCAGGGGATTGGTCTTATTCCGTGGAGTCCCATGGCGCGCGGCTTCCTGGCCGGGAATCGCAAGCGCGGCGGAGGCGGAGATACGGAACGAGCCAATAACGATCCGTTTGGGGACAGCATGTATTTCCGCGATGAGGATTTCGATGTTGTAGATTGTGTTGCTGAAATTGCCAAAGAACGAGGGGTCTCGCAGTCACAAATCGCGTTGGCATGGGTTTTGAATAAGCCCTTTGTTCACAGTCCTATTATTGGCGCGACCAAAATGGAGCATCTTGACGAGTCCATCGCAGCGTTGGATATCAAACTCACAGAAGACGAGATGAAGCACCTCGAAGAACCCTACAAACCCCATCCTATTTTGGGGCATTCATGACCTTTATTTTACGAACATTGTATTGGCTCCGTAAAATTTATCAGTTCCTCGTACGTCCCATCAATTTGGGTGTACGCGTCATGCTAATTCAAGATGGAAACGTCTTGCTTGTCAGGCACGTTTATGAGGATGGTTGGTTCATGCCAGGCGGTGGGATGAAACGCAACGAAACGCTTGAACAAGCAGCCCGGCGCGAATGCCGGGAGGAAGTGGGTGTGGAGATGCGAAACATAGAGTTGTTCGGAATATTTTACAATTTTGCGGAATGGAAGAGCGATCACATTGCCCTCTTTTTATCGGAAGAATTCACGATGACTGACAAAAAAGATAGTGAGATCGCAGAAAAGAAATTCTTTCCGCTGGATAACTTGCCCGAATCGCTGGGCAACGGTCATCGCCGCCGGTTGAAGGAATATCGATCAGGTATAAGACCACCACAATATGGGGTATGGTAAGAAATGTTACAGCACACTACGTGTGTACATTTCACGCGGTAAAATTACATCATGACGAATACGATCAAGATTTTTATCCCCATGGCAGGCTGGGGGACGCGCATGCGCCCGCATACCTATAGCAAACCCAAGCCGCTGGTCAGTGTGGCAGGCAAAACTTCGCTGGAACACTTAATGGACATGTTCAAGACGCTGCCAGAAGGTCTGGATGTCGAATACGTTTTTATTGTGGGCCCATTTTTAGGCGAGCTGCAAATCCCAGCGTTCATCAAAGAAAATTATCCGAATCTCAAAGCGCATTATGTCGTTCAACATGAGATGAAGGGACAATCTCATGCGCTCTGGCTGGGACGCGAACACATGCATGGCCCCATGTTGATGTGCTTCTCTGACACATTGATGGAGACGGATTTTTCATTTCTTGGAAATGAGACTGCCGATGTGGTTGCCTGGGTGATGCCTGTCCCGGACCCGCGCCGTTTTGGCGTAGCAGAGGTCGGCGAAGATGGATGGGTGAAACGTTTCGTCGAGAAGCCGCAATCCATAGAAAATAATCTTGTAGTGGTAGGCTGCTATTATTTCAAGAGCGCAGAAAATCTGCTCGCGGCAATCGAAGACCAGATGCAGCGCGGCATTATGCTCAAAGGTGAATACTTCCTCACGGATACGATCTCGCTGATGATCGAAGGCGGCGCGAAGGTGCGGACTCAGGAAATCAGCACCTGGCTGGACACGGGAACCATCGAGGCCACGCTCGATACCAATAAATTATTGCTCAATAAGTTGGGTTCGAGTGTCGGAAAGTTCAATGGTTCAAATGTCGAAGTCATCGAACCTGTTGCGATTCACGAATCGGCTGAGATCAGGGATTCAAAGATTGGTCCGCATGTCTCCATCGGAGCGAATTGCAAGATAAGCAATAGCAGTGTCGCGGAAAGTATCCTCGAAGCGGGCTGTGAGATTCAAGATTCCGCGCTCGTAGGCTCCTTAATTGGCAAGCAGGCGAAAGTCCGCGGAAGAGGCGATGGGTATGTCACCCAATTGAATGTTGGCGATAACAGCGAAGTCCTTTTATTGTAAAATGATGATTATGGTAATAAATACAGTTGAATGTCGCTCAGATTCAGAATACGCGGAACGTCCGCTTTCTCTCACCTGGGAGGGAGTTCAGTATGAGATCGCGGAGATTGTAGCTCGCTGGCGCGGTCCTGGTGAAAAAGGATTCCGCGTAAAGACCGCTGATGGGCAAGCCTTTGATCTGACATATCGGGAACTCCCCGATGAATGGTTGATACAACCAATCTGATATGTCATTGCGAGGAGGAGCAAAGCGACGACGAAGCAATCCCCTCAAAACAGAAGATTGCTTCGTCGGGCTAACGCCCTCCTCGCAATGACATCCCCAATGGAGGCATAATGCAGGAAGTGACTGATGTTCAACGTCTGTCAAAACGAGTAGCAGGACTCAAGCCTTCGGGCATCCGCAAGTTTTTTGACATTGCCGCGACGATGAAGGATGTGATCTCGCTCGGCATCGGCGAACCAGATTTCACTACACCGAAACCCATCCTCGAAGCGGGAATCCGTTCTCTGCAGGAAGGTGAAACACACTACACATCCAACTGGGGAAAGATGGAATTGCGCCAGGCAATTTCTGATAACCTGATGCGCTTATATAAAGTGAAATACGACTCTACAAATGAAATCATCGCAACGGTGGGCGTTTCTGAAGCACTATATCTTACATTCACTGCCATCCTTGATCCGGGTGATGAGGTCATCATCCCCACACCTTGTTTTGTTTCTTATCAGGCGGAAGTGATTCTGGCAGGCGGCGTGCCCGTGGAAGTGCCAGCCCGCGAAGAAAATGATTTTATGATCGACCCGGCGGACGTCCGCAAAGCGCTCACGCCGCGCACGAAATGCATCTTTATCGGTTATCCGTCCAATCCAACTGGCGCAGTGGCAACGCGCGAAGTGATGCTTGAGCTCGCCAAGATCGCGGAAGAGCATGATCTGCTTGTCGTATCCGATGAAATCTATGACCGCCTGGTTTATGATTTTCAGCATGTCTGTTTCCCTGCATTGGATGAAAGCCTGAAACATCGCACGATACTGCTTGGCGGTTTCTCAAAAGATTATGCCATGACCGGCTGGCGCATCGGTTACGCCTGCGGCCCTGCGGATTTGATTCAAGGTCTTGTTCGCATTCATCAATACAGTATCATGTCCGCGCCGACGACTGCGCAGGATGCCGCCCTCGAAGCGTTGAAAAACGGTGATCCCTACGTGGAAGAGATGCGCCAGGAATATGACCGCCGTAGAAGATTATTAGTCGCAGGACTCAACCGCCTCGGGCTCTCGACCTTCGAGCCACGTGGCGCGTTCTACGCGTTTCCGAACATCCGGGCCTCCGGCATGGACGATGAAACGTTTGCAGAAAAATTATTGCGCGAAGAACATGTGGCAGTTGTGCCGGGCAATGCATTTGGTCCGGGAGGCGATGGGTTCGTGCGCATGTGTTATGCAACAGCGTATGAACAAATCGAAGAAGCCTTGCGTCGCATGGAAAAGTTTATGAGTCGGCATGGGTAGATAAAAAAATTAGAGATCGTAGGGGCGGCTTCGCCGGGCTGCCGCCCCTTTTTGATTCTTTCTGAGCGGGTAAAATCATTACCATGGCGACACAACCAAAGCTTCTCTGGGAACAACCGGACTGGCAAAAGCAAGCACAGGATTGGATTCGAACTGAGGCTGCGCGCCAGTCCATTCAAATCATTGGCGAGATTGAACAGCCGCACAAGTATGCCTGGTCAACGGTCATGCGGGCAATGACGAATGAGGGCCTGATATTTTTCAAAGCCACCGCGCCTGAGACGGTTTACGAAATCGCATTGACTCAAAAATTGAGCGAGTGGTATCCCGATTGCATGCCTGAATTGATCGCAGTCGATAGGGCGCGCGGCTGGATGCTGATGCATGACGGTGGTGAACAATTGCGCGTCGCCATTCGCCCGACTCAGGATATCGCGCTGTGGCGACCAGTCATTTCGCGTTATGCAGAAGTGCAGATCGGGCTGGCTGAACATATTTCTGAGATTCTAGCGCTGGGCATCCCAGATCATCGCCTTGAAGTACTTCCTTTGCTTTATGCTCAATTGCTCGCGGATGAAGAAAGCCTCATGATCAATCAAGAGAAAGGATTGACATCGGCAGAGTGGCAGGAATTAAAGGAGATGAGCGCGCGCTTCGAGCAGATTTGTGCTGACCTGGCCGCGTTTGGGATTCCCCATTCGATCAACCATGGCGATTTTCATGATGGGAACGTCCTGCTCAGAAACGGACGCATCACCTTCTTCGATTGGGGCGATGCGGATATTACCCATCCCTTTGTATCCTTGCGTACCTTTTTTGTAAGCATGGAGATCGCGCTCAAGCTCGACGATTGGGCACCGCCTACACCAGAGATGACCGCTTTACTGAATCGCTATCTCGAACCTTGGGAACGCTTCGTCACTAAAGAACACTTGCTACCTGCCTATAACCTTTCGCGTCCTGTAGCATCGATTGTCAAGGCACTTGCATGGCACCAAGCCATTTCACGAATGGAAGGTTCCGTTCGTGAAGAATATGCCTGGATTGTGCCTGAGGTGTTGAGGGAATTTATGGTGTATGAAAAAATGCTCTCGGCATGATGGGGCCAAATGTCAATGAATATACAGCAAATCCTCAATAGTGCGTTTGCTGTACAGCTTGCCTCTTTTATTGGTCGGATCATTCCACCAAAGATAGGGTACCCTATCTGCGACTCCATCGGCGATTGGATCGCGTCGCAAAGGGATTCTAGGGTGGCGCAGGCAGTACGAGTAAATCAATGGGTGGCGCGTGGTGCGAACTTGGAGAAAAGGGAGCTTGATCAGGTAGTTCGGGAGACACTGCGAAATAACGCTCGCGACCTCTACACGTTTTATCACTATATGCACGATCTGAATGCAATGCAACGCATGATCAGTGTGGATCCGAAGGCACGCCAATGGGTTGAACGCCCTGAATTTGCTGACCGTGGATTGGTTATCGTTGGTCTCCATCTCAGTAACTTTGATTTTGTCCTGCAATTTATCTGTCGACAGGGATTTAAGCCAATGATTCTAACGCTCCCTGATCCCCAAGGGGGGAGGCGTGTGGAATATG
>Ga0081539_10004723_pt1 | contig 14745 bp, 14 predicted proteins | sample TabmetS4T2R2_FD_71023 | JGI IMG/M metagenome (GOLD analysis project Ga0081539, IMG submission 71023) | Tabebuia heterophylla rhizosphere microbial communities from the University of Puerto Rico - S4T2R2 | ecosystem: Host-associated > Plants > Roots > Rhizosphere ...
TGGGAATCAATATCTGGTCGTGGGCGCAGGTGACACGCTTTATAGCTTTGTCATGCTGGCCAAAGAACCCTCTCGCCAGCTTTCAGAACAAACCCGCTGAACCTGACTTGATGCGGCGTGGTTTTTCGATATTGGCCTTTTGGTGGCGCCGGCGCCACCAAAAGGCCAATGTACATTCATGCTCATCGAATGAGTGGTCTGTAAACTAAATTATTTAGCCTGATAGTTATCAAGTAGGTTTCAGCGCGCGGAAGAATCGAGCCTGGGGTGGAGCGCGCAGCGCGGAACGCCAGGTGAAGGGTCAACATGATCGGAGCCCGCGAAGCCGGGCGACAGCCCACGGTCTTTCGCCCGTTTCACGTTCTCGGATCCGTGTTGGGCACTGCCTGGGGTTCCGTTCGGCTGCGCCTCACTCTACCCCAGGCTCTATCCTGTCGCGCGCTCCGCGCACTAAAGCCTAAATAACTTGGTTTACAGACTGATGAGTCTGATCATTGAAGATCAATGAAAGTTTCACACGTCTTCTAAGATCCGATGGCTCGTGATTCGAAAAAGATGTTGATGTCAACAATCCATTGTGCTACCTTGTGTTCGACCACTATCAGACCGTTAGATTGAGAGCGGCTTAGCTAACCGCTTTGATTAAGGACTTCGGCCTCAATTCTCACGGTAACTTCCCAATAAAACGCCACAAAGCTAGATCCAGGGGACAAGTGTTGGGTGAGACGCCCAATCGACAAACTGAAGCTGCCTCGGCACGAGGCTTCCTCAATGGTTAATCAACAGGGTAGGGGTGTCTTCGTCAGCCATTTCAAAAGACAGAACGCAATCATGATTCAGATCACACAGACCAGGCTCCGGCCGGCATCCGAAGCGCAACTGGACCGCTGGCGCGCGGAGTTTGCCGAGCGGCATTGCATCGTCCTGCCGCAACTGATCGAACCGGCGCTCTGGCGGCGGTTGTGGCACCAGATCGAGAATTCCACTTTTGAGAGGAAAGCCTACGCCGGGACTAGAGAAGGGGAAGAGTTTGCGATCGAGGTGACCATCCATCAAAGGTCCATGGCAACGCACATGTTGCAGATGTTGTTTAACCACTCCAAATTGTTCGAGATGATACGACAGATCACTGACTGTCCGCCGATCGGTGGTTTTAACGGGCGGATCTACCGGATGTTGCCGGGCACAGACCATCACCTGGATTGGCACACTGATACGCACACCAGAAATTATCTGGTCGGAATCAGCATCAATCTCGGTCCGGAACCTTACAGTGGCGGATTATTTCAAATCCGCGATCGCTATTCCAAACGCATCACGGGTGAGGTGATGCATCATGCGCCCGGAGACGCGCATCTCTTCAGCATCGCGCCGAGGTTGCAGCATCGGTTGACGCCGCTCACCGGCAGCGTCCCCCGTACTGCGGGTGCGGGCTGGTTTTCTGTCGAGTCTCGTTATCTGACAGCGCTCAAGCATCGTTCGTGGAGGAGCCAACTTCTTCCATCAGCGAAGGTCACAGAGAAACCGAATGATGATTCATCTCACTCATCAAGGTGTTGAGGCAGAGATTGATCATGTCGCTCACGCACGCACCGAGTTCAGGGAAAGACACTACACGATGCTGCCGGGTTTTTTGGATCCGAGGCTGCTCAAATATCTGATGCGCCATGTGGCCGCGGCGCGGCTGGTCGTTAAATCTGAAGTCGATGCGAAAGATCATGAATTCGGGCGCACGTTGTTTGTACCGTTGAACGAGCCGGCATGGTTCATCTTTTCAATATTGAGATACCCCCACAGTTTGTCATCATCTCGCGCTTCTTGCAGGAGCGCTTAACCGGCGCCGTCTGTCAATGCGGCGTCATGGATCGGTCCAATTTATGATGAACATCGCATTACCGGATCGCGTGGCGATCCCTGACCATGTGGTCTTTCAAGAACTCGAGAATGAATGCGTGCTGCTCAACATGTCGAACGAGCAGTATTTCGGTCTGGATGACGTGGGCGCGCGGATGTGGAGATTGTTGATCGAAGAGGGTGATCCCCGGACTGTCCTGGTGCGGTTACAAGATCATTACAGCGTGGACGAAGCGAGCCTGCGGCAGGATCTGGCCGGTTTCATTGCCCAGTTGCAGACCGAGGGGTTACTCGTCGTTGACCAGGCCTGAGAGCGAACAGTCAAGAAGTGAAGCGGGACGATTGGACGAGCGGAAGCTCTCCTGACCATTTTCGCTTGTTCCGTGTTCTCCTCCCATTTTGACCGCTACAGGATTCAGCCGGGCCTGGAATACAGCCTCCCGCTGCAAAGTAAAGAGCAATGGAAGAGAAAGACAACGACGATTTAATCACACCGGACGAGTCCGCACCCGAGCTGTCGAATGAGAGTCATCCGTATCACTCGCCCATCCTGACCAACTACGGCAATCTGGCTCAACTGATACAGTCTGCGGGTGGGAGCGGACCGGATGGTTCAATCAATCCCGACTGCAGTGATGGCTCACCGGCTCCCGATTGTAGGTAGCAATGGAAGAGAAAGACAACGACGATTTAATCACACCTGACGAACTCGCACTCGAGCTGTCGAGTGCGAGTCGTCCGTATCATGCGCCCATCTTGACTGGTTACGGGAATCTGGCTCAACTGATACAGTCGGCCAGCGGGCCTGGACCGGATGGGTCTTTAAACGCGGACTGTAGCGATGCTTCGCCATCCCCCGACTGCAAGTAGTTAATTTGATCAACGTAATCAAGGAGCGATCAATGCAAGAGAAGGACGGAAATGATGCTCTGACTCCGGAAGAGGCGGCCAGCGTCTGCCGGAGCAGTAAGCAACAATATCACCCGCCGACCTTGACTTATTATGGGAGTCTGGTCGATCTGGTGCTAAGCAAGGAACCTGGCGGACCGGACGCCGCCGTCGACCCATCCTGTAGTCATCCCCCAACATAATGAGCACAATCCGCCGCATTTTTTCAGGTTATGAGTGCAATCTGTGGTGTTTTTGAGCGTGGCCGAGAATACTCGGAGAACAACGTCGCGCCGCCCGCGAATGTTTCATTTCCGGCGCGGGCGGTGACGGCCATGATGCGGGAACTGATCCGCTTTGGACCGGATGGTTCGGCCGTCTGGCAGCAGGGAGCGGTGGGATTTGGACACCAGATGACGCAGGTCACACCCGAATCGCGCCGTGAGACATTGCCCTGGCACGATCGGACCGCCGCACTGACCATTACAGCCCACGCCCGGCTCGATAATCGGTCCGACCTCTGTCAGAAGTTCGAAATTCCGCACCCTGAATGCGATGAATGGCCGGACAGCCGGCTGATTTTGCGTGCATACCAGGAGTGGGGCGCGGATTGCCCACAACACCTCTTGGGCGATTTCGCCTTTGCCATCTGGGACGAGCGGCGGCGGCGGCTCTTCTGCTGCCGCGATCACACCGGCGTCTTTCCATTCTTCTACCACTATGACGGCCGGCGTTTCATCTTTGCCAGCCGGATCACGGCGATTGTCTCCGTGCCCGGCATCGATCGGAAGCTGAACCGAAACCGCGTGGCCGCGATGTCCTCGCAGGCGGCGCGATTTCGAATTCATGAACAGACCTTTTTTACCGGAATCCTCTCGCTGCCACCGGCAACCACTCTCCTGGTGGATGAACAGGGGATGCGCCAGCAGAAATACTGGCGGCCGGAGGATGCGCCTCCCTTGGCCTATCGGGACGATGAGGAGCTGCTGGAAGTTTTTCGGGCACTATTAACTGAAGCCGTCAACGCGCGATTGCGTAGCGCCTTTCCGATAGCCGCGATGCTCAGCGGCGGCCTCGATTCATCCGGGCTGGTCAGCATCGCGGCGCGCCGGCTGGAAGAGCAAGGGCAATCCCTGCTGACGCTCTCATCGGTGCTGCCCGAGGAGCATGCGCCCGGCCTCTGGGATGAACGCGTTTATATCGACTGCTTTCGCGACTGGGCCAACCTCGTCCGCCATTACATCAGTGCCCCCGGGGATGGACCATTCGATAATGTGGAGAGCCTGGTCCGGAACTATGAGTCGCCGCTGATCGCTCCCACTCACTATCTCTATACCGCCTTTGCGCACGTGGCACGCGAGGCAGGGGCGCGCGTGATCCTGGACGGTCTGCACGGTGAACTGGGGCCGACCTCTTATGGCAGCGGATATTATGCCGATCTGTTGTTGCGGTTGCGTTGGTCCAGGCTCTGGCGAGAATTGTCGCGGCGCAGCCGAAACGAATGTCGTCCGCTTTTGGCCGTCATTCGTTCCCAGATCGTGCGGCCGCTCTTGCCACAGGTGCAGCGCGAAGAGTCCAAGGCTCCACAATTACAGCCTGAGTTCATTGAGCGGCATCTGATCCGCGGACCAGAGGATGTGGGAGAAACACGGCGGTGGAAGCGGCCGGATCCACATCGCGACCAGCTGAAAGCGATCACTTTCCTCCACCTCAAACATGCGCGGGGTGGCGACGGCATCTATTCCGGTCAGGAGCCTCTCTTCTATGGCTTGCCTTACCGCGATAAACGAGTACTGGAATTTTGTTTGAAGGTACCGGTTGATCTCAAGGTGCGTGACGGCTATGTCCGGTATCTGTTACGAGCAGGGCTGGACGGTCTCTTGCCGCCGAAGATCCAGTGGCGGACGACCAAATCCCCATTTTCTCCGGATTATTATCAACGCTACCACGCGCAACGGCGCTTCGCGCAGGATTATCTGGATGCTATCGCGCCTGAAGATCCGGTGCATGAAGTGGTCGCGGTCGAGGCCCTCAAAAAGCTGGCCGCAAGCAATGATCGAGTGTCGAACCGGGATACGGTGCCGGCCGGCATCTACTTGATCCATTTTCTACGGGAGTTCGCCGAATTTCGCCGCTGAGGCGATCGACGCGCTTCATTCTCCCACTTTGCATGCATCATCACATTGCCTTTGGGTTGACGATCAACGCATCTCTCGCGCTGCCCGAACTGGCGCCGAGGGGCGTTTCAGGGACGGACGATCCGCCCGACGTGATCATCGAATTTGGTCAGCTCGACCAATCCAAGTGGGAAAATGCTCAGACACTTTCCGCTAACGAAGAGTCGATCTCCTTTGACAAGACTGGGACATTCCTCATCAGGGAAGGGCGCGAAATCATGATCGATCCATTTCCCGGCGTCAACGAGGGAGCTCTCCGGCAGGTTCTGCTTGGAACAGTAATGACGATTCTGTTGCGGCAGCGCGGTTATCTGGTGCTTCATGCCAGTGGCGTGCGGCTGCACGGGGGCGCGGTATTGTTCCTCGGTCCGTCAGGGGTCGGAAAATCGACGATGGCGGCGGCCTTTGCCGCCCAGGGCTACCAGATCGGCACGGACGACATCGCCGCGCTTTGTCATTTGAACTCGCGCTACGAGCTGCTGCCGAGCTTCCCACGCATCCGACTGCATCCGGCAAATGCGCCGACACTGGGTCAGGCAGGCAAAGGCTGGCCATTGCCGTACGGGCGTGCGGGTAAACTGAGTTACCAGATAGAGAAGGAGTTTTTCGGCGAATCTTTGCCGCTCTTGCGCATCTATTTGCTGGTTGAGGGGGTCACTCCTCAAGTCGAGAGGCTGATCACACCCAATGTCATGCAGAGCTTGATCGATCAATCATTCATCCGGCCCGAGAATATGACATCAATGACGCGCACCCAGCATTTCCGGCGATGCATGGAACTGGCAAGCCGGGTGCCGGTGCGCCGGCTCGCGCGATCGCGCAGATTGGCGGACCTGCCCGCTCTGGTCCGGATGGTCGAGGAAGACCTGGAGCAAACGACTGGGGCTCGATGATCTCAAGAATGGCGGATCTCGCCGGAAAGTTCGGCGCCACACTGCTCCGCCTGCCGCAGGTCTGTGGCTTGATCTGGACGGCAGCACGCGGTTGGGCGTTGCTCTGGCTATTCCTGCTCTTCGCACAAGGCCTGCTGCCCGCCGTCTGTGTCTACTTGACCAAAACGCTGGTCGATCACCTGGTCGAGGCTTTGCGTGTCGAACGTAATTGGGCGCATTGGCAGCCGGCCGTCAGCGCCGCCGCCTGGCTGGCCCTGACGATGATTTTGACCGAAATTTTGCGCTGCCTGACGGGGCTGGCGCACGCGGCCCAGTCTGAGAGACTGCGGCATCACATCGCCGATTTGATTCAGCGGCAATCGGTAGCTCTCGACTATGCTTTTTATGAACGAGCCGATTTTTATGACCACTTGCATCAGGCGCGCAGCGAGGCTGCATATCGTCCGGTGACGTTGCTGGAAAACCTGGGCAGCTTGTTCCGTGAGAGCCTGACGCTGTTGGCAATGATGGGAGTGTTGCTGCCGTTCGCCTGGTGGCTGCCGTTGGTCTTATTGCTCAGCACGCTGCCGGCGCTGGGAATCGTCCTGCATTACACCTTACGCCAATACGAATGGCAGCGCCGGACCGTCGCGGAGCGGCGGCGGGCCAACTATTACGATCAATTGCTGACGACGGGCGAGTCCGCCGCGGAAATCCGCATCTTCAACCTGGGAGAACATTTTCGGAGAGCATATCGGCGGCAGAGTTTGAAGCTCTCTCGCGCCAAATGGCAGTTGGCCAAAGAGCAGAGTCTGGCCGAGTTGAGCGGAGGTTTACTGGCGCTGCTGACGACGGGGCTGGTGCTGGCCTGGATGGGCCGGCGAGCATTGCAGGGCGCGATCTCGACGAACCGACGAGCGCCATGGATTCGTGGGCCGAGAACGCCTGGCTCAAACGCTTCCGCACGGTCATGGCCGGACGCGCCGTGCTGCTCATCACTCATCGATTCACCGCCGCCATGCATGCCGATATCATTCATATTATGGTCGGCGGGCGAATCGTCGAATCTGGCTCGCATCGAGAACTGTTGGCGCATGACGGTCTGTACGCGCAGTCCTGGCGCGAACAGACGAATGGAGCGCCGATGCGCGCCTCGGGATAAATAAGAGCGAGCCGGCTGTCGCACCTTGTCATGTCACTACTCTCTCGTTTCGCCCGCCTTGCCTCCTTACCCATCGCTGCGCACCGGCTCTTCCTGCTGGCGTTCGCAGTCTTGACGCTAACGGCAGTTGGGCTGCGATGGGTGGGGTTCCGCCGGCTGTCGGCAATTCTCCAACGCCTGGCTCCTGCATCGCGCTGTCCGGCGCTGAATGAGCGAGAGCCCGGCATTCGTATTCGCCGCAACCTCGAAGCGGTACGACGGGCGGCCGCTTACTGCCCGCTGGAGACGCGCTGTCTGGCGCGTTCCCTGACACTCTGGTGGCTGTTGCGCCGCGCGAGAGTTAACGGGAGTTTGCGGGTCGGCGTCCGGATCCAAGATGGCGCATTCGAATCACACGCCTGGGTGGAATTTGAGGGCCGCGCGCTCAATGACGGCGCCGACGTGCGAGAACGCTTTGTCCTGCTGGACGCTCCATTATGGGAACAGATCAATCGATGAGTTCCTTCGAATTTCAACTGCTGCTGGCGGCGGCCAGTTCATCCTCCGACCAACCGCTCGCGGTCTGGAAGAGTCTTGAGACGGAGCCGCGACTCGATTGGAATCGCCTGCTGGGCGGAGCCAGACGGCATGGGATGTGGCCGTTGCTCGTTCGTTGTTTGAGCTGCTTTCCATCGACTCAGATTCCGGCGGCAGTCAGAACCGAATTACAGCTACAGCAGCAACAGATTGCTGTTCAGAACCTGCATCTGACGGGCGAGCTCTGGACGCTGCTGCAGCTCTTTCTAGCCTGCGGTATTGAGGCGGTACCGGTCAAAGGTCCGACTCTCTCGATGCTGGCCTTTAGCGATGTGGCGGGCCGTCAGTTTTGTGACCTGGACCTGTTGATTGCCGAACAGGACCTCGCGCGATGTGCGACGTTGCTGCTGGAGAGAGGGTATCGAACCTGGGCGCCAGTGGAATCGATGCGCGACTCGACTTTCTTGCGGATCACCAACGTGCTTGAATTCTCGCACCCTGAAAAAGGTCATCACGTCGAGCTGCATTGGCGGTTGTCAGTGGTCTTGTTGCCGATAGATCTGTCGGAAGCCTGGAGGGAACGGCGATTGGTTGAAACCTCTCCGGGCGGGAAACGGATCTCGACGTTTGCGCCCGAACCGTTATTGGTCTATTTGAGTGTGCACGCCGCCAAACATTGCTGGTTGAGACTCAATTGGGCTGCCGACATCGCCTGGTTGATTCAGCGCCATCCGCATCTTGACTGGACTTATCTAATGAGGCTGGCGCGTCGTGAACGATGTTGGCGCGCGGTGAAACTGGCGCTCGTCTTGGCCCGCGATTGGCTGGATGTTGCATTGCCTGACGAAGTCATCCGCGAACTCAATGGTGATCGCACGACCTTTGCCCTCGCCAAGCGCGTCTCTTACTGGTGGACATTGCCTGCGCAGAAAGTGCCCGATGAGGGAAAAAAACGCTGGGAACGAACCCGGTTCTTTTTTGAAATTCAGGATAGTTGGAAGGAACGCTATCGTTACCTGGCCCGCCTCTTATTCACCCCGAATCTTAATGACTGGAGGTTCGTGCGCCTGCCCGTTCGATGGATCGGCCTCTATTTGGCATTGCGCCCGCTCCGCTTTCTGCTCAACCTGTTACGCTCGCCCAAAGAAGATCTTGATCGACAATAGTGTTGAGAGAGGAAATCTTCACCTTGAAACGATTACAATCCATCGACGTTCTACGCGGGATTGCCTGTCTCGCCGTCCTCTTTTATCACATCTCACGTCCTAACGACTCCGATCACTTTTGGCTCAACACCGCTCTCTTCTTCCCATTCAGATTAGGTAATTACGGTGTGCCGCTGTTCCTGCTGATCTCCGGCTTTTGCATCCATCGCGGCGCGGCTCGATATCTGGTCGCCGGCCAGCATTCATCGATCAATTGGAGCGCATTTTGGCGCCGCCGATTTTGGCGTCTCTATCCGCCTTACCTCGCGATGATCGGGCTGAGCTTGATGGTTCTGGTTTGGTTCAGCAAAAATCCCACGCCGTACGACTTCGCCTCTCTGTCATGTGATCTCGTCACCCATCTGCTGCTGATCCACAATCTCTTTGTCAACTATGCGTTCGGACTCGGCAATGGCGCGTTCTGGACGCTCGGGCTCGAGGAACAGTTGTATGCGCTCTATGCGCTCTATCTTTTATTACGAAAACGTCTGCCGCCCGCGCGGGTCCTGTTGATCGCCGCTTGCGTTTCGTTAGTATGGAGACTTCTGGCTCCGCTTATCCTGAGCCGACGGATCGGCAATCCCCCGCTTGAGTTTGGCTTATGGGGTAGTTGGCCGTTTGGATCTTGGGGCCTCTGGGTGGCTGGCGCCCTGGCGGCTGATGCCTATGCCGGGGCCGTCAAGCTGCCGACCTGGTGTTACCGCCGGCGCGTGATCTGGTTGTGCCTCGCAGCGGGAACGCTGGTGAGCAGCAGTGTCCGCAGCGGCCTGATTCATAGCAACTGGGCGCAGACGACGCTGCCTGTAATCGCAATCTCGGCCGTCAATCATTTGGTACGGCTCTGCGATCCGACGTTCTTCGTCATTGGATTTTTTGTCCTCATCAATATTTGGACTCGCCGTGAAGCTGAGGGAGACTTCGGCTTTCCCGGCTCCGGTCTGCTCGCCCGCCTCGGAGTGATCTCCTATTCACTCTACTTGACCCACATGCCGGCTTTGCGAATGTTGGGGGCACTTTTGCCACTGCCCCAAAATATTACCGGGACGCTCATTCGACACCTCATCTATGCGCCTCTCTGCCTGTTGATCGCGCTGGCATTCTTCTTGACGATTGAACGGCACTTTCTGAGGCCGCTCCAGAGGCGAGAGCCGCATCCTGCTCCCAGGGAGCAGGTGAGCGTTACCTGATGAAGCTGCTTTCCATTTTCGCCATTTTTGCCCTCTGTGTCTGAATTTTCCAGTGATTCTCAGTTGGGAGGAGAACAAAAGACTTTAAGACCGGCGTCGATCGAAGCCTCTGCCATTGAATTGAACGTGATCGAGTCAGGTAACTTCCTTGCAGCGACCTTCCAATAAGCACACGTCTCCGGGCATCCCAGATCAGCCTCCCATTATAGATCCCTCCATCCGGCCATCATTTTGATTCTCCCCTTTCGTTTCCCTCAGATTGCGAAACCGATTCAACCAGCGTCCAGGCTCCTGCTGTTGCTGAAACCTCCGTTAAAAATATTTCAGGCGGACGGTAATAAGGTGGAAATCTCGGCAACTTCTCATAGCAGGAAGTTATGATGAAGATACCTATTTGGACATTCGCCCTCGTCACATCTTCGATCGTAATGGTGATGCTCATGAGAGCACAAGCGATTGGCTTGCCCTCGCGTGGAACCGACCCGAGCATTATCTCTCTCATCCGACAACAGGTAATTAACAACGCCACCTTCGACTCCGCTCTCGTGCTCCCGGCTGGAGTTTGCGTAGTCGTTAAATCCGAAATTGCTCCAGGCGCAGTTTGAGACAGCGCTACAGGCTGCTACTCAGGCGCCATTGATCTCAACAATACGTCGAAGCTGAGCCCGGCATCACGCTGTGATGAAAAATGATCGTCGAAAAGGAGGATTGAAATGAAACCCTTACTTTCAACTCTGCGAGTCTATTTACAAAGAACATTTATTGTTTTGCTGGTTGCGGCGGCAGTATCAACCTTAATTCCTCTCTGCCTCTCTGCGGCTGTTTCCAAGGGGAATGCTGTGAAGGCCAGTGCCACGCCCTTGCCTTTAAATTGCGCTCCCGGCACCCCGCCGTTTTCGGACATCGATTCTGATGGGATCATTGATGGTTGTGAACAAACTCTGGCAGAGAAGTATGCCCCGATCGTCTACCATTCGAGCGACGAATCGAACCTACCAACAAATGTCAACTGGTTTCTGCCCAAAACCTCGCTCTGGTTTTACGATGATAATTGCACCCCTGATCTGCATTCGCGGATGATCATCTCGCCCACGCAGGTGCAGGTTCTCGGGTGGTGGTATCGAGGTGGGTGTGGCGCGAGCGACACCGTTTATTCCAACGGCACACGCAGCAATAGGAAACAACGGACCTTCTACTTGAGTGATGTCGCCGGGAGCTTTCGCATCGGCAGCCTGGATTCGCGGGATTGGACTACCTATCATCACACGTACTTGAATAACCTCGGCGGCGTTACCATCCAATACTGGCGTTTCTATGCCTACAATGACGCGGCAAACAACCACGGGGGCGATTGGGAGGGAATTCATCTGGTACTGGATTCGAATCTCCAGCCCGCTCAGGTCGGATTCCTGGGCCATTCTTCGATTGATTACACACCACCATCGGCATTGCAATGGGAAGGAACTCACCCGCGAATTTACTCTGAGGGCGGAGGGCATGCGAGCCATCCAAGCGGCGGCGGCATCTTTGCGAGAGGATGCTCGGGCGAGCCCTCCTCTATTAACCCTGGTAACCCATGCACTTTCATTCGCCAGGAGACATGGACGAACGGGCAGGTGCGTTGGTGTAGCAATTCGCATGTGAGTTTCTGCAACGGCGCCGTCACACCAACCGGTACTTTGTTAAATGTGGGCTCCAAATTCCAGCCCATGAACGGGCAGCTATTCATTCTGTACTCCGGCATCTGGGGCAGTCCGGGGACGTTTTTCGAGACATCCGGTTACTGGGGGCCGGCATTCAACGAGACCGGGATGGGATCGGACGGATTCATCACTGCCTGGTGCGCAGGAATTGTGAATGTGGACGTCGGGAGAGAATGTTACCCGGCGGCGAGGAGCCGGTAATGAAATCCTTGTCTTCACCTACACGGCAAATGCGATCGGTAGCTGGAGCTGTTCGGACTCTGTTTTTTGTCGCAACTTATCACCATTACCGAGCCGCGAACGGCATCTCTGGATCGTGACGGGTGAACTTGGCGCCTCCCCAATTGCCGGGTAATCCGGGCTCCCCTTCAATGCGGAGCGTGAGGCGCCGGGCGCCGCGAAGATCGACAAAGGCCATTTCGCGTTCGGATCGTCGCAGCGGGCGGCTGCGCCAGATCTCCTGACCATCGCGTTCCACGATGAAAGTCACCGCGGAGAGTGTGGATGCGGCATCGTCGACGCCGGCCATGGCGCGGAAGGTGTCGACGCCCGCCGGGACATCGTAAACGGACGTTCCGCCGGATCGCATGCCGATGCCGTGCTCGTAAGTCTCATGGTATAGGGACATGAGGCCGTGATCGGCGTTGGCGCGCGGCGTGGCGTTGCCGCTGCGCGGGGCGAGATTCTCGAGCAGGAGAACCTCCGGGATGGGCAGCAGGAGAGCGCCGGTGGTGTCCACGGGGCCGGCGGGACTCGCCGTTGTCCAGAAGTTGTGATTGCGCTGGAACCTCAGGAATGCCTGGCTGTGCGAGCGGGCCCACATCCTGCCTTGCTCCCGCAGGCGCTCACGCGGGTCGATATCGTCTTTCCCATAGAATGGGATCTCGAGGTGTGTGACGAGCGCACCGCCGAAGTTCTCCGCCATCGCATTTTGTGTTTCCCACTTGTTCTCGTGATCGTAGGCATCGATACCGAACTCGTACCAATAGGGCCAGAATGCAAGCATCACAGACTCGATCTCCGAGTGCCCATTGCCGTTTTTGCCGGACGGAGCGAATGGATCGTTGTATTTATACGATTCCCAATCGCGGGATTCCCACATGTGGAGATCCGTCAGCACGTGATAGCGCGCCGCGGGAAGTTCTCCGGTTTGCGGATTCCAGAGCGCATCGCGCTGCTTGCGGCCGTTGTCGAGCACAAGGTTGTCATACTCCGTATAGTCCTGGCCATCGTGGATTGCTTGCGGGTCTAGGCAGGGGTAGATCGTCCATTCAAGATGGTCGAGGTTGGCGGCGGGATCGCCGGAGAGCAACCACTCAATCACGCCCTGCGCCATGAAGAAACCGGACCGTTCGTAAGCGTGATTGGTGCGCGTGAAGGCGATGCGCAGCTTTTTGCGACTGCCCGGATTGGTGATACGGAGGCGGTAGACGAGGTACCGTTTGTCACCACTCGAGAGGACGACGTCCTTTTGCACGCGGGGGTCGTGAATCGAATTGAGGTAATCGATGTCATCCTGATAGCTGAACGGCACGACGGTGGAAATGCGAGTGCGCCCGGGTGGGACATCGATCCGAAGCTCAGGACCGGTACGGTAAATTCGCTGCCAAGCGCCGTTCAGTTTTTGAACGTAGAGATATTGGTCAGGGCTGTACTGTCTGGTATTGCGCACTCTGCCGAACTGAGTCAGGAAGCCGGCGAGGACGACCGGATGGATGCTTGTGGTGTGATTGACTACATCGACGGTGACGTAGCGATCGTGCCCGTCGGGATCGACGGTGAAATGATTCGGGGCGAGGCGCTGGATTTTGGCGGGATTGCGTGGCCATCCGCCATCGACGGGGGCTTCCACGGTGATGGCCGCGGTGAGGTGAAGGACGGCCTCGTTCCAGGGCGCGGAAAACGAGCGGACAGCGCCTCCGTCGACGTCGGAAGAGAAGCGCGATTCGCCGGTAACAGGATTGAGCCAGGTGACGGCAAAGGGCTCCGATCGATCCGTCAGGTCAAGTTGTAGGTTTCCACCGGCAGGAGCATAGACGATGAACTCCTGGTCGCCGCGCAGGCAGAGGTTCGGTTTCGACACGCGCTGAGGATCGGGCTCGAGAAGCCAGTATCGGGTCTGCTGCTCGAAGAAACGTGCGAGCGTGGAAATGTACTGGCCGCCGGGACGCCGGCCGTTGCCCGGATCGAAGGTGATTTCAGCGAAGTTGAAGACAGTGCCACGGAAGCCCGCCGAAAAGTGGCCGCCACCCATCACAATGCGCCAAGCTTGGCGGCGCAGAAGGTCCGAGGAAGTGTTCGAACCTCGCGTGGTGGAGCCGTCCCATTCATAACCGAACTCGGAATCGACCACCGCCTTACCGCTGGCCGCCGCCTGCCGGATCTTGTCTTCGAGCCCGCTCCCATCGCCGTCGCTCAGATGCCGCGCGACTTTCACTTCTGCTCCGTGTTCCTGCAGAGCAAGAAGGTCGAGTTCGGGTGCGGAGGCGAAGGCGCGCAGATATGCCTGATAATCCGAGTAGGGATGGACAGTGACGGGATGCCGGTAAGGATCGAGCGATTTCACCATCGCCGCGGTCCGGCGCGCCCACTCGATGTCGGCCTCATCGAGCCGGTACACGCCGTCGGGACGGGTTTCAAACTCATTCGCCAGCGTCCAGAAAGCGATGTTGTCAAAGGCGGCGTAGCGCGACACCACGTAGGACAACCAGGCCTTCTCACGCTCAGTGGTCCACTGCTTGGGATCACGCATCGGGCCGCCAGTGGGATAAAAGTTCAGCAGGATCAGTTCGGCCTGCAGACCCAGTCGAGCGAGGTCGCCAATGCGCCGGTCCAGTTCCTGGAAATATTCGGGATTGAAACGGTCGAGGTCCGGTTGTTCGCGCGTGCCGCCCCAGGGCCAGAGCGGGAAGCGCGGCTCAATCATCGGCACCTGGAACCGGATCATCGTGAAGCCTTGCTCCGACCTGAGCTTGAGGTAGGGAAGGAGTTGTGACTGGCGGTCGAGGCCGAGGAGGGGATAACAAGTGTCGCCCACAAGGAAGAAGGGGGATGCGTCGGCGTGCACGAATCGAGACTGGGAGTCGAGCCGTAACGGCCCGTTCCGGCTGCCAGGAGTCACGTCAATCTGACGGACGGTGGTGAATTCGGCATAGCTCGGAGTAGAACGCGTGGTCACGCT
>Ga0081539_10004724_pt1 | contig 14743 bp, 9 predicted proteins | sample TabmetS4T2R2_FD_71023 | JGI IMG/M metagenome (GOLD analysis project Ga0081539, IMG submission 71023) | Tabebuia heterophylla rhizosphere microbial communities from the University of Puerto Rico - S4T2R2 | ecosystem: Host-associated > Plants > Roots > Rhizosphere ...
GTACATCTCCGACGGCGTGCGCGTCCTCGGGACCGTGCCGACGCAGAAGCGCGTCATCCTCGAACGCTTCTTCGACGAGTCCGGTGGCATGCAAATGGTCCTGCACGCGCCCTTTGGCGGGCGCATCAACCGCGCGTGGGGCTTGGCTCTGCGTAAACGCTTCTGCCGCGGCTTCGGCTTCGAGCTACAGGCGGCCGCGAACGAAGACGCGATCGTGATCTCGCTCGGGCCGCAACACAGCTTCCCGCTGGCGGACGTGTTCAACTACCTGCACCCGAACTCCGTCCGGGAGATCCTCACGCAGGCGGTGATCGACCAGCCGATGTTTGAATCGCGGTGGCGGTGGAACGCGACTCGGTCGCTGATGCTCGACAAGTTCCAGAACGGCCGCCCCGTGCCGCCGCAGATCCTCCGCATGCGCGCGGCCGATTTGCTCGTGCAGACGTTCCCGTCGGCGACTGCGTGCCCGGAGAACCTTCCCGCGGGCGACCTGGAGATTCCGCTCGATCATCCGCTCGTGCGGCAGACGATCGACGATTGCCTCACCGAAGCAACCGACGTCAACGGCTTGATCCGCGTGCTCGAAGGGTTGCGCGACGGTTCGATCGAGAAGGTCGCAATCGACACGACAGAGCCGTCGGCGTTCGCGCGTGGGATCTTGAATGCGAACCCGCATAACTTTCTCGACGACGCGCCGCTCGAAGAACGCCGCACGCAGGCGGTGCTCTCGCGACGATCGCTGGATCGCGATTCGCTGGACGATCTCGGCGCGCTCGCCCCTGCTGCCGTCGAACGCGTGCGACAGGAAGCGTGGCCGCAGCCGGAGAGTGCCGAGGAAGTCCACGACGCGCTCATGTGGATGGGTTTCGTGACGGATCAGGAAGCGGTCGATTGGCTGCACTGGCTCACGTCTCTGGCCGAGCAGGGGCGCGTCGTTCATCGTGACGCTCGTTGGTCCGCAGTCGATGGGCCGAGCGATCCGAAGAAGGTCCTGCTCGGCCGGCTCGAAGCGATCGGGCCGGTGTTCGACGACGCCGAGCCGCTGCTGCTGGAGCTCGAGCGCGACGGCGCGATCCTGCGCACCCGGCTGAACGGTCGGCAAGCTTGGTGCGAGCGGCGGTTGCTCGCGCGCATCCACCGCTACACGATCGACGCGCTCCGCCGCGAGATCGAGCCGGTGACGGCGACGCAGTTCCTGGCGTTCCTCAGTTGCTGGCAGCACGCCGATGAGAAGTACGTGCTCGAAGGTCCGCGCGGCGTCGCGGAAGTGCTCACGCAACTGGCCGGGTTCGAGCTGCCGGCGGCGGCGTGGGAGCGCGACGTGCTGCCCCGGCGCGTGCGCGACTACCGACGCGAGTGGCTCGACGAGCTGACGATCAGCGGCGAGTTCGCGTGGGGCCGGTTGTGGGGCGGCGCCGGTAGCGCGATCCGCGTGACGCCGATCGCGATCGTCCCGCGCGAACAGCTTCACGAATGGCTGACGCTCACGTCACCACCCGAGATGGAAGGCTTGTGCGGTCCCGCGCGCGACTTGCTGAAGGCGCTCGAACAACGCGGCCCGATGTTCCCGCAGGAGCTTCGACGGGCCGCTGACCTCGTTCCCGCGCACGTCGAGATGGGTCTTGCCGACCTCCTCGCGCACGGCCTCGTCACGTGCGACTCGTTCGCGGCGTTGCGGCAGATGATCACGCCGCCGAGCAAGCGGAAGCACGCGCTTCGACCGGTGGGGCGGTGGAGCTGCTTCCGTCGCGCGGATGCGACCACGAGCGCCACGACGAAGTCCGAAGCGTCGGTCGAACTCGTCGCGCGACAACTGCTCCGTCGCACGGGCGTCGTCTTCCGCAAGGCCTGGGAGCGCGAGCGATTGACCGTCCCGTGGTCCGCGCTCGTGCGCTGTTACCGTCGCATGGAACTCCGCGGCGAAGTGCGCGGCGGCCGGTTCGTCGAGCGCTTCGCGGGCGAGCAGTTCGCGCTGCCCGAAGCCGTCGAGATGATGCGCAAGCTCCGCCGCGAAGGTACACGCGATCCGGTCACGGTGAGCGCGACCGACCCGCTGAACTTCCAGGGCATCCTCACGCCCGAGCCCGATGGGTCGGCCACTCCTTCGCGACATCGACGCGCCGCGTCGATCCTCTCCCTGTAGAGCGGCCGTCCTGGCCGCCGCGAACCGGACGTATGATCACGCATCGTGGACCGCAGCTCCACGCTGAAAACCATGCTCCGCCATCCCGTCCTCATCCTCTTGATGATCCTCTCCCTCTCGCTCCCGCTGCGTGCGACCGCTCCAACCACCGCTCCCGCCGGCATGGTTTGGATTCCCGGCGGCACGTTCGTGATGGGCGGCGAGCCCGACTACCCCGAAGAGAACCCGCATCACACCGTCACCGTCTCCGGTTTCTGGATGGACGCGCACGAGGTCACCAACGCCGAGTTCCGCGCGTTCGTCGAGGCGACGCACTACGTCACCGTCGCCGAGCGACCGCTTCGGCCGGAAGACTTCCCCGGCGTGCCGCGGGAGCGCCTCGTGCCCGGCTCGCTCGTGTTCCGCGCGCCGGCACATCTCGATCCGAACGCGCCTGCGCCGTGGTCGCAGTGGTGGGCGTACGTGCCCGGCGCGAACTGGAAGCACCCCGAAGGCCCCGACAGTGACTTGAAGAATCGTGACGATCACCCCGTCGTGCACGTCGCGTACGAGGACGCGCTCGCCTACGCGACGTGGGCCGGCAAGTCGCTGCCCACCGAGGCCGAGTGGGAGTTCGCCGCGCGCGGCGGGTTGTCGGGCAAGCGCTTCGCCTGGGGCGACGACTTCCTCGTGAACGGCAAGCACATGGCCAACACCTGGCAGGGCGCGTTCCCCACGCAGAACACCAGGCTCGACGGCTTCGAGCGCACCGCCCCCGTCGGCTCGTTCCCCGCGAACGGTTACGGTTTGTATGACACGGCCGGCAACGTGTGGGAGTGGACGGGCGACTGGTACAGCCTCACCTACTACCGCGACTCCGACGGCGCGGTGAACCCGAAAGGCCCGCTCGAGTCCGACAGCTCCGACCCCAACGAACCGGGTGTGCACAAGCGCACGATCCGCGGCGGCTCGTTCCTCTGCGCCGACAACTACTGCAAACGCTACCGCCCCGGCGCGCGGTCAGGAGTGACATCCGACACGTCGGCGTGTCATATCGGGTTCAGGTGCGTGAAGCGCGGGTGAACGACGCGACGGGCGAAGCCGAAGGGATCAGCTCGGCGAAGGGCTCGCGAGGCGTTGCAAATCCGTACGAAGAAGTTCGCCCCCACCGGCGGGCCCACCCGCCGCATCGCGACCCTGCTCGCCGACTCCCTCGACCAATCCCACCGCCCCCCGAAGCCGCCGCCGTCCGAGCAGACACGCGAGCCTCAAGCACGGCACCGTCGCGCTCGACCCGACCGTCAACGGCAGTCTCGGCGAAACGCTCTTCAGGAATCACGAGACAAGAAATCACATGCAACACGCGGTTGCCGCCGCCACGGTTGATGACCAGCACTGCGCGGACGCGATCCTTGACGCAATTCTCTGCCTCGACCATTGCTTTCCCAGTAGTGTCCTAATCTGAACCGTAACTCCTGTGGGACCGGTGCAGGCGCGGTCGAATTAGGACACTACTGCTTTCCCGGTTCGTCCGCCGCGCTGTCCGATGCACTGCGGACGGCCCTAAGAGTGATACGGTTGCATTCGAGTCACGGCAACGGCCGGCAACGCGACTCATTTGATAACGCCATGCGGGCGTACAAGTGGAACACGCCTTTCCAGCACGCTAGCGCGGGGCGCACAATCTTGTAGCGGCGGCCGTCTAGGCCGCTCCGGTGCGGCCGGGACGGCCGCCGCTACATCAATTCGCGCGTCGCTCTAGCAGTACGGAAGTGCCTGTGCCCGTGGGTTCAAAAACTCACTGGGGACACATCATCCTATCTTACAGCGCCGTCGTGGCCGGCATTCTTGATCGGGTCGGCGCGCCGTAGGCGAGTGGTCAGCCTCACCCGTCCCCTTGTGCAGCCCCGCGACCCGTTGTGCAGGTCGCTCCCGTTGTGCAAAGCCCAAAATGTCCCACTGTTCAGGAGTCCCAAATTCGCCGCGCACGGCGGGATCAGGGCTGGTTGTTGGGGGCGGGGTGGGTCAGCATTGGATCACGAAGTCTGGGCGTCGGCCACAGTTCCCCGCAGCGCGTCCAGTAGCGCGGCGAAGGTCATCTGGCCGTCGTAGCGCAGGCCATTAATGAAGAAGGTGGGCGTGCGGGTGACGCCGCTGCTGACGCCGCCGGCGTGGTCGGCCCTCACGCGCTCGGCGAAGCGTTCGGACGAGACGTCGGCCTCGAACTTGTAGATCTCCAGCCCGGGGATGCGCAGCGCGAACGTGGTGGGCGAGGCGTCGGCGATCAGGTCGTCCTGGTGCTCGAAGAGCTGGTCGTGCATTTCCCAGTACTTGCCCTGCGCGCCCGCGGCTTCGGCCGCCTGGGCGGCGAGCGAGGCGTGCGGGTGGACGTTGCTCTGCGGGAAGTGCCGGAAGATCAGCCGGAGCGAGTGGCCGAGCTCGGCGCGCAGGCGCTTGACGATCGGGTAGGCGCGCAGGCAGGTGGGGCACTCGTAGTCGCCGTACTCGACGAGCGTCACCGGCGCGTCCGATGCGCCGATCACGTGGTCGCGCTCGCCGACGGGCACGGCGAGCTTCACCGGTTGTTCGGACGTCTGCCGCGATTGCGCCATGCGCTGGAGTATATGCGCTAGCGCGTGCGCAAGAAAAAAGGCGGCCGACGGGGTGGTCGGCCGCCTCGCAGGGAGGTGTCGTCGGGACGCTCTCCGGGCGGGCCCGCAGGGCTAGTGACGGGCCCCGCCCGTCGCCCGCGGGGCTGGGTCCGCGAGACGTCAACGGGCGTGGACGACACGCTGTGGTGGATCGCGGAGTGACTTTGCAAGCTCGCGATGACACAGTGACAGCGCGAGGGCGCGACAGCGTCGTTACGTGCAGCGTGACAGAGATGAATGTCCGATTGGGGCGCGGCCATCGCAGTTCGGATGGTCTAGGCGCTCGCTGGCGGCTCGCCGGTCGGGACGACGACGGCGAATCCCTGTCTTCGAACATCCTCGTTCGGGATCCGAGAAGTCAGCATCTCTCGTAGCGAGTCGATCAGACGGGGATCCGCAATCGCCCGCTTCGGGATCGCGATCATGCTCACCTCCGACGGGCAGATCAGAAACAGCGAATCGGACTCGCGGAATCGTACCAGTCCCGCCCATTCGGCCTCATAGCGGGCGTGGGTGTACCGCACTGAAACACCGGTCTCACCCACCTCAACGATTTGCGATGAGTGAAGGTGCGGCTGACCGTCCCAAGTCTGTCGGGACGCGACGCGCACCGTCCGCCGCGCATGGTAGACAACGAGGGCGCCGACCATGAGCATGACCAACGCCATCACCCAGATGCCCGAGTTGCCCGAACTCGGCTGAGGGTCCGAGCCACTTGCGGAGGTGATCGTTTGGATGACGCAGACCGCTATCAGGGAGACCGCCATGAACCGCCTCAACCCCAGGAAGAGCTTGGGCGGCAGCGCGAACGAGAGGATGACCCAGAGAACCGCGTAAAACGCTGACTGGATCAGGGAAGCCATCGCGGCGGTCATCAACCACCGGGGGACGGTGACGCGCTTGTCGATTGCGGTCAGCAACAGTGCCAACACGAACGCACCGATGGTCCACCACACGAAGAGGAGCCGTTGCATGACGGAGACCCGCACGCTCTTGGTGGGCGACTGCAACAAGCGGTTCGCCGCTGCGTACTCGTCGCACGTCAACTGAAACTGGATCCGAAACGGTGCGCTTCCTCGCGTGGACAGAGCAGGGGTTGTGGCGTCCGCTGGCAGCGGGGGAGGTGTTGTTCGCATGGGCTCCAATTGGTTCAGAACATCGGCGCCGGCCGCACCGGGCGCGTGTCTTCCCCTGCTCTCATCGCGCCCAGCATCGCGGCGTTCAGCCAATTCACTACCGGCGCCATCGTGCGGAAGCGGTTCACGACTTCCTTTCGCAGCTTCGATGACGTCGCCAGCTTCGCGTCGAGCGTGACGTAGAAGTAGAGCTGCTTATGTTTGAGGAGCTCGCCGGCAAACGGGTCGTTCGCGGCGATCGATTCGAAGCCCTTGGGCGGCCGCGCGTACTTCTCGCCCTGGAGCTCGCCGGCCGCGCGGCGCAGCGCGCGGTCGGACAGGAGCTTGATCAACGTCTTCGAGTCCTTCGCGATCGCGCGGCGGATCGCGCCCAACTCCTCGGGCCCGGGCATGTACGAGCCGGCCGCGATCTCGACTTCCTTGTGCGACACGGAGAAGTAGTACCCCGCACCCGAATGCTTCGGCAGCCCGCGACGGTGGAAGCTGGCGGCGATGTGCGTCTTGTACGGGGTCTTGTCCTTGCTGAACCGCGTGTCGCGGTAGATGCGGTAGATGGCCTTGTTCGGCTCGGTGACGTTGTCGGCCGCGAATGAACGGAGGTCGTCGTTGAGCATCGCGACGAGCTCGATCATCGGCTTGCGGCACTCGTCCTCGAACGTCTCCTTGCGCGGCTGAAACCACTCGCGCTTGTTGTTACGCTCGAGCTGGCGGAAAAAGGAGAGGGCTATTGGGGAGAAACCCGGGAAAGTCGAAGGCATGCAGGGATAATACGCACTCAGGCGTGGTCGTCTAAGCGACCACGCCGCGCGATGCGACCGTCATAGCGCGCGTAGGGAACTTCTTCGAGGAAGCATCGGTTCGCAACTGCACATCCGATGCGCTCGTCAAGATCGACGTAGCGGTGCTTCCCGTTGAACCACTCACGGGAGGTGTAGGAGCTGGTGCGAAACTTCCCCACTTCGCGCCCCTTGGAGACATGGAAACCGCGCCGCGTGGTCGCTTAAGCGATCACGCGGCGCGGTACCTGTACCTGACTGAGTATCACTTGTTGGAGTACGCCTTCGTTCCCTTCGACAGGATCGCAGCGTGCGCTGCTGCGAGTCGCGCGATCGGCACGCGGAAGGGGGAGCAGCTCACGTAGTTCAGGCCCACGTTGTGACAGAACTCCACGCTCTTCGGATCACCTCCGTGTTCACCACAAATCCCGCATTTGAGGTCCTTGCGCGTCGAGCGACCGAGCTGCACCGCGGTCCGAACCAGCTTCCCGACGCCACCGGTATCCAGGGATTGGAACGGGTCGCGCTCCAGGATCTCCTTGTTGATGTAGTCCGGCAGGAAGCTGTTCACGTCGTCGCGCGAGTAGCCGAACGTCATCTGCGTCAGGTCGTTCGTGCCGAAGCTGAAGAACTCGGCCGTCTGCGCGATCTCGTCGGCGGTCACCGCGGCGCGCGGCACCTCGATCATCGTGCCGTACAGGTAATCGACCTTCACGCCCTGTTCCTTCATCACGCGCTCGGCCACCTCGACCGTGTGCTTCTTGCAGAAGTCGAGCTCCTTCTTCGTGCCGGCCAGCGGGATCATGATCTCGGGCAGCACCTTGACCTTCTGCTTCTTGCACTCGCACGCGGCCTCGATGATCGCCTGCACTTGCATCTCGAGGATCTCGGGGTAGGTGATCGCCAGACGATCGCCGCGGTGGCCAAGCATCGGGTTGGCTTCGTGAAGCTGCTGCACGCGGTTCTTCACCTGCTCGAGCGAGAGGCCCAGTGAGCGGGCGAGTTCAGCCTGGTCCTTCTCGTTGTGCGGGAGGAACTCGTGCAGCGGCGGGTCGAGCAGGCGGATCGTCACCGGCAGCCCGTTCATCTCCTTGAAGATGCCGACGAAGTCTTCCCGCTGGTACGGCAGGAGCTTCGCCAGAGCCTTCTTACGCGCCTCGACGTCTTCCTTGTTGGCCAGAATCATCTCGCGCATGTTCTGGATGCGCTGCGGGTCGAAGAACATGTGCTCCGTACGGCACAGGCCGATGCCTTCGGCGCCGAAGTTGCGCGCGACGTGCGAGTCGTGCGGCGTGTCCGCGTTCGTGCGCACCTTCAGCGTGCGATACTTGTCCGCCCAAAGCATGATCTGCTTGAACGGGCCGGTGAGTTCGGCTTCGACGGTCGGGACTTGGCCTTCCATGACCTCGCCGGTGCCGCCGTCGATGCTCAGCCAATCGTTCACGCCGTAGTTCTTGCCGTTGACGTGAAGGACCTTGTTCTTCGCGTCGATCTGGAGCGCGCCCGCGCCGGCGACGCACGGCGTGCCCATGCCGCGCGCGACGACGGCCGCGTGAGACGTCATGCCGCCCGTGCTCGTCAGGATGCCTTCCGAGACGTGCATCCCGCCGATGTCCGCGGGCTCGGTTTCCCGGCGGACGAGGATGATCTTCTCGCCGTTGCCGACGCGCTGCTCGGCCTCTTCAGCCGTGAACGCGATCTTGCCGACCGCCGCGCCCGGTGACGCGGGCAACCCCTTGGCGATCGACTTCTTCTCGGCCTTGGGGTTGAACGTCGGGTGAAGCAACTGGTCGAGGCTCGCCGGATCGACGCGCAGCACGCCGGTCTTCTCGTCGATCAGCTTCTCCTTCACCATCTCCACCGCGATCCGCACGGCCGCCGCTGCGGTGCGCTTGCCGTTGCGGGTCTGGAGCATGTAGAGCTTGCCGCGCTCGATCGTGAACTCGAAGTCCTGAACGTCCTTGTACCGGCGCTCGAGGATGTCCTTGATCTTCAGCAGCTCGCTCCAGGCCTTCCTGCTCCACTTGGCCATCTCGGTTTTGCAGTCCAGCGGCGTGCGGATGCCGGCGACGACGTCTTCGCCCTGCGCGTTGACGAGGAACTCGCCGTAGAAGCTGTTCTCGCCGGTGGAGGGGTTGCGGGTGAACGCGACGCCGGTCGCGCTGTCGTCGCCCATGTTGCCGAAGACCATCGACTGCACGTTCACCGCGGTTCCCGCCAGGCCGCGGATGTCGTTCAGCTCGCGGTAGCGGATCGCGCGGTCGCCCATCCAGCTCTTGAACACCGCTTCGATCGCGGCCTCGAGCTGCTGAAGCCCGTCATTGGGGAACTCGCTGCCGACGTGGTCGGCGTAGACCTTCTTGTAGCGGTTGACGACTTCCTTCAAGTCGGCGACGTCGAGGTCGGTGTCGAGCTGCACGCCCTTCTCGCGTTTGACCGCGCTCAGCTCGTGCTCGAAATGTTCGTGATCGACGCCCATCACCGTGTCGCCGAACATGTTGATCAGCCGGCGGTAGCTGTCGTACGCGAAGCGCTCGTTGCCGGTGAGCTTGGCCATCCCTTCGACGACCTCGTCGTTCAGGCCGATGTTCAGCACGGTGTCCATCATGCCCGGCATGGACATCTTCGCGCCCGAGCGGGCGGCGACGAGCAACGGGTTGTTCGGGTCGCCGAACTTCTTGCCCGTCGCCTTCTCGACCTTGGCGAGGTTCGCGCGGACCTCTTCCATCAGCGCCTTGGGCAGTTTCTGCCCGCCGTCGTTGTACTCGCGACAAGTCTCGGTGGTGATCGTGAAGCCCGGCGGGACGGGCAGCGGCACCTTGGTCATGTCGGCCAGGTTCGCGCCCTTGCCGCCGAGCAGGTCCTTCATGTCCGCGCCGCCCTCGGCCTTGCCGGCGCCGAAGAAGTAGACGCGCTTGGTTTTGGTCGCGGCGCGTCCGTTGGACTTGCCGTTGGACGAGGCGCGGGACTTGGTGGTGAGCTTGCTGATCCGGTTCTTGGGCTTGGTTTTGGTCGGCATGGTAAGGGGCTCGTTTCTCGGTGAAATCGGGTGGAAAACGTGTGGAACCGCCGTGCGCGAACGCGGCAGTATAGGAGCACGCGGGCGCGTGTCAATTTGACGACGAGCGCAGGGTCCGCAGCACGTACCAAGGCATCCAAATCGCGCACCGCCCGACGACGGCGACGATCGTGCCGTAGATGATGCCGTTAAGCCCGAGGTGCAGATAGCGGACGAAAACGTAGCTGAGGATGACGTTGGAGACGCCTGCGATCAGGACGGAAATCGTGAACGGTTTGACCTTGCCCATGCCGAGCAGGATCGACCGGCCGACCATCGCGGAGCCGCCGACGACCGTGTGGATCAGGATGAAGGGGAGCAGCGCACGCGTTGCCGGCTTCGTGTTGCCGAGCCATAGCGTGAAGATCACCGGCGCCAGGCCGAGGACGATGACGGCGGTGAACGCGAGAATGGCGGCGCTCGCGAATGTTCCACGGATGTAGTAGCGTCGCACGAGCGGTATGTCGCCGCGCGCTTGAGCAGTCGCCGTCTTGGGCAGCAGCACGGTCGAGATCGCGCCTACCGTCAGCAACATTGCCGAATCGATTTGGAGTGCCGGCGCGTAATCGGCCACCGCCTGCGCGCCCAGGAAGTGCTGAGCGAGCAGTGTCGCGAATGGGCCGTAGAGGAAGTCCGCCACCTGGGCGGCGACGACCAACAGTCCGAAGCCCAGCAACTCTCGGGTGATCCGCCACGATGGCGGCAGGTCGGCGAACCACTCGCGCAGCCCCAGCACCCTCACCGCGATCAGGCGGAGGAGCATCAGGAGAAATCCGCTCGCCAAGTACAAAGACGCCACAGCGGCAAACGTTTGAGCGTACTCCCTGCCGATCGCTGCAACGCTAAGGCTTGCCCAGCCGAGCTCGGCAATCGCGACCATGCAGTTGTCCAGAGCGATGTGGCCGCGGACCTGCAACGCGGCCGCCGGAATCTCGGAAAGGTTGCGGAAGAGTTGCCCCAGCCCGAATCGCAGCACGAACGGCGCGAGCAGCCAGTAGCGGGTGACGAGCTCGCCATGGATGTCGATGAACGAGTTGGAATAGATGAGCAATAGCGCGAAGCAAGCAATGGCGGCGACGCCGCCGAGAGAAAGAGCGTTCCCGTACACGATCGCGTCGATCGAACGCCGCGATCGCCCGTATGCCAATACCGGCACGCTTCCGGCAGCCTCGGAGGGGTCACGGCCGAAAGGTTGTACGGTGGCGGTCGCCAGTGCCCTCTGGAGGGCTGGAGCGACGCCCGCGAAGAAGTAACTCGATAGTCCGACCATCGCGCGCACGATGACGAATACCGCGAAGTAGACCTCGTGAGTGCGGCGCAGCAGGACTGCCGAGACGATTGCGACGCTCAGCACCCGCGCGCCGGCCGCAACGTACGCGCTGACGATATCCCGCCGCATGGTGCTCTGCGGGATGGGCGCCGGGTCGTCGGTGGACATCGGGTTGTGCGCGAGAGGTAGTTAGCGGGCGAGCGCAGCTCGCCGGGTTCGCTGCGGGGTCGGACCGGTCTCGGAGTTTACGGCGTCGTCGCGGGAGTCGACTGCTGCGTTGTCGGATTTGGTACGACGTCCGTCGGCGCGGTCTTCTTCCGGACGACCAGGATCACCGCAATCACCAGCAGCCCCAGACCGATCCATTGCCAGAAGTTCAGTTTCATGTTCGCGGACTCCGATCGGGGACCGAACGCGTCACGGGAACACCACCGTAACACCCACCGCGACTCGACTGAGCTCGTCGAAGTCAAACGGTGGGGCTAAACGAGGATCGAGTTCACGCTGCGGCGCGGCGCGGATTTGCGTTCATCGCGATCTCGTACCGCGCCTCGTACACCTGAAGGTCGACGTTCCGGCGCAGCGCGCGCGTCGTCAGCAGTGTCGCCACCGTGCTCAGCAGGATCACCGTCCCGTTCACCCGCGTCATCCCGGCCAACCCCGGGTTGATCGTCAGCCACAGGAACATCGCCGCCCAGGCGCGGACGAGCCACTTGTCGCTCGGGCGCGACGTGGCGCCCGTAGTCCGGCCGTTCAGCTCCGCAGCCAACAGCGTCGCGGGCACCGCCAGCAGCAACAGGTCATAATCGAAGTAGAACGGCATCACCAGAGGCGTGGCCGCGATCGTCGCGGCGATCAGGCGGTCCCGGCGCACCGCGGCCGTCGTGTCGGTCCACGGCGTATCGGGCGTGATGCCCGCGGCGACGTTCCGCTTGTGGTTGCGCCACGCCGCGATCACCAGCGCGCCGCCGATGAGCATCGAGCAGCCCGTCGTCAGGATCGCGACGGGCATCGTGATCTCCCCCGGCCCGCGGCCCTGGAACAGCAATCGCCAGAACGCGCGGAGCGTCGCGTGCCGCTCCCAAAGGTACGTGTTCTCGACCTGCATGTAGTGCAGGTTCAGCGGCAGCTTCACCATGTAGTCCGCGAGCGATCCCGGCATCAGGTATGCGCTGATCAGGAAGAAGCACGCGCCCGCCCCCGCGGCCGCGAGTCCCGCGCGCCAGCCGAGGTCGAGCATCACCATGATCACCAGCAGCCCGGCGAGCTGCGGCTTGTACAGCAGCAGGCCGCAGCAGAGCCCCGCGACCACGGCGTTGCGCTTTCGCCAGAACGTCGCGATCAGCGCCACGAGCATGAGCGACGTGAACGTGTTCTGACCGTGGCTGATCGCCTGGATGAATGGAACGGAGACGAGGATGAGCAGCGGAACGAGTGAGGTCGTGCGCCAGTCGCTGTCGGGCTTGAGGAAGCGGATCAGCAGGATCATCGCTGCCAGGAGCGACGCGACGTTCAGCATCGTCCAGCAGAACAGCGCCTCACGGTAGGGCAGCGTCGCCAGCGGCCCGAAGATCAGCGCGTAGAACGGCGGGTTCCAGAACGGCCCGAAGCTCTTGCCGATCTCCAGCCCGTTCTTGTCGGCCAGCTCGTGCTCGGTCGCCTTCACGGCGCCGAGGTCGTAGATCAGGTCGTGCATGCCGTTGTTGACGAACGTCCCGGCCGTATAGAACGGCAGGAAGTCGTGCCCCAGCATGTTGGCCGACACGCGCTTGTCGGCGCTGAGGAACAGGTTCCCGATGGCGAACGTGACGACGATCACCGCCAGCGCGACGCCGCCTTGCCAAAGGCGTTTTCGGAGCCGGGTGGGGCGGAGGATCGCCGGTCGGGGGAATGATGAGCGCAGCATCAGTGGCTCATCGGCGTGGTGCTCTGGAAAACTGGATCGAAGAGGGTTATCGGACTTGGTGGACTCGATCGCGCGGCTGCGCGATCTGACCCGTTACGAGACGACCGCATCTCATCGCATTCCCGCCGGACAAAAGCAGGGACGAAAAATAGGGACGGGAGCTATTTTATCTCCAGTTGAATAAATGATTTATCGATGGAAATTCTGTTGTGTCGCGGGTCGCGATCAAGGTGTCTGACAGGTGCGAGCATGCTGTCCCACGCGCGATCGATCGTCTGCTGATCGCCGGAAGGATCGGAGTGTCAGATCACTCCACGTCGCATTTCCGCGAGCGCGCGCAGGTTGTCGATGCACTCGACCGTCTTCCCGATCGCGAAGTCGATCTCCTCTTCCGTATTTGATCGACCCAGGCTGAACCGCAATGAGCTGAATGCCAAATCTCGGTCGACGCCGCAGGCGCGGAGGACGTAGCTCGGCTCCAGGCTTGCGCTCGTGCACGCGGACCCGCTGCTGACGGCGATGTCCTCCAACGCCATTAACATCGAATCGCCGGGGACGCCTTCGAACATGAGGTTGGTCATGTGCGCCAGCCGGCACTCGGGGTCGCCGTTGACGTGCACGCCTTGCACGCGGTCGCGGATGCCGCGCTCGAGCCGGTCGCGGAGCATCTTCAATCGCGGCGTGTCGAACGCCATGCGCTGCTGCGCGACCTCGCACGCCTTGCCGAGTCCGACGATGCCCGGGACGTTCAGGGTTCCGGATCGATACCCGCGCTCGTGCCCGCCGCCGTCGAGTTGGCAGGACAGCTCGATCTTCTCGGGCTTGTGTCGAACGAACAGCCCGCCCGCGCCCTTGGGGCCGTAGAGCTTGTGACCGGAGAACGAGAGCAAATCGATGCAATCCGCCTGCACGTCCACCGGCAGCTTGCCGACGGCCTGCGTCGCGTCCGTGTGGAACAGCACGCCCTTCGAGCGACAGAGTTCTCCGATGCGCCGGATCGGCTGGATCGTGCCGATCTCGTTGTTCGCCCACATGATCGAGACGAGGACCGTGTCGGGTCGGATGGACGCCACCAGTTCGTCAAAGTTGATCCGGCCGCGGCGGTCGACGTTCAGCACGGTGACGCTGAACCCTTCCTTCTCCAGCCGCTTGCACGGGTCGATCACTGCCTTGTGCTCGGTGGCCTGCGTGATGATGTGACGACCCTGGTCGCGGTGGGCGTAGGCGACGCCCTTGATCGCCAAGTTGTTCGCCTCGGTCGAGCCGCTGGTCCAGACGATGGCGTTCGGATTCGCGTTCAAGACGGCCGCGCATTGCTGACGGGCCTTGTCCACGGCGGCTTCCGCGGCCCACCCGAAGCTGTGACCGCGGCTGGCGGCATTGCCGAAGGTCTGGCAGAAGTACGGCCGCATCGCTTCGAAGACCTGCTCGTCGACCGGTGTGGTGGCGTTGTGATCGAGGTAAATGGGTAGGCGCAAACTCACGTCTGTCGAGCTCCACGAGCGGATTGGCGGTACTCAGCCTCACGCGAGGGGCGGACATCCTACCCGCGGGCGGCGCTCCAAGCGAGCGAGGCGGGAGATCCGTTTCATGTGCCGCAAATTACCGACCTTGTGATGCGGGACGAGGCTTTGTGATTCTTGTGGCAGCGCAGGATTTCGCCCGTCCCCAAGCAAGCGCGAGTCGCGTTAATCTGGGTTGGCGGCCGCCGCAGGGCATGGTCTCGGGGGCGCGGCCGCCGACGAGAGGGCGGCCCGCGCCTCGCGTGCTCGCGGAGCGAGCACCGCCGGTCGTGCGCACGTTATCCGTTCGTGCGCAACGTGT
>Ga0081539_10004725_pt1 | contig 14742 bp, 15 predicted proteins | sample TabmetS4T2R2_FD_71023 | JGI IMG/M metagenome (GOLD analysis project Ga0081539, IMG submission 71023) | Tabebuia heterophylla rhizosphere microbial communities from the University of Puerto Rico - S4T2R2 | ecosystem: Host-associated > Plants > Roots > Rhizosphere ...
GGTTGGGGCCGCGGCGGGCGTCGCCAGAAAGTGGGAAGGGGAGCGTCGCGTCAGGCCCCTTCGTTTCCGGCCGCCACGAGCGGCCGGGCGTCAGGTGCGTTTGGCCTGACGGGATTGATATCCAATTCGGATGACGAGGAGGCAAGTCGGATTGCCGAATGCCGATTTCCGAATGACGATTGAACGCTTCGCAATCGACAATCGGCAATCGGCAATCGGCAATCGGCAATCGGCAGTCAGCTCTTCCTCGTATGCAACCGGTCCAATAACCAGATCGCCCCCGGCGCGAACAGGAAGATCGGCAGCCACGCCATCAATGCCGGCCAGCGGTCGGTCCACTGCTCGCCGGATGGGGGGTGCTCGGCGAGCTGGTGGCAGAGGAATACGCTCGCCATCGCCAGGCCCACGAGGATCAGCAGGCGCAGTCCGTTTGCCTTGAGCGTTCCCGGCTCGCGCGTGAGCACGCAGGCGATCGCGATCAGCACGATGATCAGGTTCATCACGAACTGCGTCAGCCGAGCGTGCTTCACGCGCAGCAGGCTCACTGTTCCATAACTCTGAGGACGTTGAAGCAACTGGTTGATGCGCGCGGTCGACAGCAAATCGACGTAACTGCCGCTGCGGAACAGCGCGATCTCCTCGGGCGTGACGTTGCTCTTGTACTGCGTGTAGTCACGGTCGCGCGAGCGCCTCGCATCGGGCGCGAGGCCCGTCACACGGGTCCCGTTGATCAGGTTCCACGCGCTGCTGCGCGGGTCGAACTGCGCCTTTTCCGCAGACACGTGCGCCACGGGTCTCAGTTGCGCGTCGCGCTCGATCAGGTCGAACTCGAGCATCACCGCCGGCGTCGTCTCGGTGGGCGGCGTGTAGCGCGACGCGAAGATCAGCCCGCCGTTGCCGTCCTGCATCGCCTTGATGTCGAACGATTTCGACGCCGCCTGCCCGGCCTGGTCGTGCGTACGCGTGAGTTTGGGGATCAGGCGTGGGACGACCAGTTCCTGGTCCGCGACGAGCAACAGGTTCAACCCGATCGACGCGTAGATGATCGGCGCCGCCACGCGCAGCAGCGGCACGCCCGCGGCGAGCATGGCGGTCAGCTCGTTGAACCGCGCCAGGCGTACGAGCGTGAACGCCGCCGCGACCACGGGGATGATGCCCGAGAGCTGCGCGAAGATGAGGAAGGCTTGATAGAAGTAGTAATCGAACACGACGTACAGCACGGAGAGGAACGACGCCCCGCCCGTGGAAGCCGCGTTCGCGCCGCGCGTCTGCACTTCGATCAGCTCGTCGAAGTTGATGACCAGGTCCAGCACGATGTACAGCCCGACCAGCACCATGAAGCTGATCAGGTAGTTCTTGAGGAAGGTCGTCAGGACGTAGCGGTCGAGAAGTCTCATTGCCTTTGGAGTCGGTACAACAGGGCGACGGCCAGCGCCAACACCGCCGCGTTACCGGCCCAGATCATGCTCAGGCCGAATCGCATCACCGAATCGTTGTCGAAGTTCCTGAGGTTCCACGGGACGTTTTCGCACGTGTGTTGCCCGGTGATGATCAGCAGGATGCACACCATCGCGGGCACGACGCTGATCGCGAAGGCGCTGAGGAAGTTGCCGCTGCGGAACATCAGGCCCAGCGCGCAGCCGACGGCGACGAGGATCAGGCAGCTCACCGAGAAGGACAGCCGCGACTGAAGCTCGCTGATCAGGCTGTTCGTGAGGCGCATCCAGTCGCGCTCGATCCGCATCCGCCGATCCGGCGAGAGGTTGATGCCGCTGCGGTAATCCTTCACGCGCCGCGATTCCAATTCCATCAGCGAAGCAGGCATCGGGACCGAGAACGGCCGCGCGAAGCGCGATCGCTGCGACTGCGTCTGTCCGGCTTTGACGACCGCGTCGGTCAACTCCAGGTCCACGTTGATCCGCTTCGTCGGCGGCGCGTTGGCATCACTTTGCGAGACGACCGCCGTCACCGCGCGCAGCTCGATCAGTCGAGCCGACGCGTCCAGCGCGGGTGCAGCAGCGCCCGAGCCGTCCGCGCCCGCTGAGGCGGCCGCCGGGATCTGAATGAGCCGCGGCGGCTTCTCGGGCGCCGGGCCGTCGATCTTGCCGATCACGACGCGGTCGTTGCGCAACTCGATCGCCGCCGAGCCGCGCTCGATCAGGTAGCTTTCGGTGCCCGTGTCGAAGCGTGCCGTCCCGGTCGGCCCGTTCAGCGCGTCGGCGACGCTCTCCAGGTACGCTCGCTTTTGGTCCTCGCGGATGAACTCGTTCAGCAATCGTCGCATCCGGCGGCTGTTCTCCGGGTGTTCGAGCAACTCCTTCAGCCGGTTCAGCGGCATGAACTTCGTGTTCTCGCGCACCGGCGATTCCATCGGCTCGGGAAAGAATCCGCCTTTGGCGATGCTCGCCTGCACGATCTGCGAGTCGCCGCCCTTGTAACGGCGGGGGAGCTTCATCCCGTCGTCGAGCACCGCCTCCATGTACACCTCGCCGGTCTGCTCGTCCTGCGAGATGTACGCGATCGCCGAGCGCGCGAGGAAAAAGTCCTGCGGCGCGACGACGCCCTTGCCGCCGCGTTCCTTCTCGTTCTGCTTCGGCGGGTTCTGCTCGTAGTTGACGAACACCGGCGCCGTGAGCCGCACGACCTGCGACTTGGGCCGGTCCTTCGGCGCGGGCAACACCTCGGCGGTTTGCGCGAAGATCGTGAGCGTCTTGCTGTCCTGGTCGAGCTCGACGTGATGGTTCCGCTCGATCTGGTTGGCGACGAGCTGCGCGATGTTCGAGTAGATGACCTTTTCCACCTTCAGCGTGAACACGGGCACGATGAAGTAGAGGAACACGAAGCTGATCATCGAGACCACGAGCCCGAGGATCAGCGCGGGGAACGCGATGCTGAACGCGCTGATGCCCGCGGCGCGGCAGGCGGTGACCTCGTTGTCGGCGCTGAGCCGGCCGTAGACCATCGTCGTGGCGAACAGCGCCGCGACGGGTAGCGAATAAGTCGTCATCGCCGGTAGGAAGTAGCCGAGCATCTTCACCGCTTGCGCCGCGCCCAGACCGTGCTCGGTCAGCGGCTTGAGCAGCCCGCCGAAGCTCATGATCCCGGCGAGCGCGCCCGATGCGAGCAGGAAGACGCGGAGCAGGTCGCGAAAGATGTAGACGAAGAGGGTGCGACTCATGCGGAGGGGCGGATGTTACCCAAACGTGGCGAGGGCGTCTCGCCCCCGCACAAGCGGCTTGAGCCGCGGGCGCGAGGGCGAGACGCCCTCGCCACTGAAGAGGCGCGGATCACGACGCGAGCAATTGCTTGAGATGAGGCAGAACGTCGGCGCGCGGCACGCTCGTCTGCTCGCTCGATTTCAGGTCCTTCATGACGACATTGTTCGCCGCGAGCTCGGCGTCGCCAATGACGAGGCAGGCTCGCGCCGCCGCGCGATCGGCGAGCTTGAACTGCGCCTTTATCGAGCGACCTGCCAAGTCCATGTCCACCGCGATCCCGTTGTCGCGAAGCTCGCGCGCCAGCACCAGGTTCGCGTCGCGCGCGGCGGGGCCGTGGTGCGCAAGCCAGACGAGCGGTGTTGCGTCGCGCGGCAGTTCGATACCCTGCGCCTCCAGCGCGATGAGCAGGCGCTCCAGCCCGCTGCCGAAGCCGACGCCCGGCGTCGGTTTGCCGCCGAGCATCTCGACGAGATTGTCGTACCGCCCGCCGCCGCCTATTGCATTCTGTGATCCGAGTCCACTCGTCGTCACTTCCCAGAGTGTTTCGGTGTAATAGTCAAACCCTCTTACGAGCTTCGCGGAGTAGTGCCATTTCACGCCTCGCTCTTCTAATTTCGCAGTTCCCAAGAGCGTGAGAACTCGCTGGAGATACGCATCGCTTTTGGCCGACAGGGGAACAGCAGACGTGAACAGCTTCGATGTCAACTCGCGGTCTCGCGGATCCTTACTATCCAGAATCCGAATTGGATTCTGGTCGAGTCTCCGTTGGGATTCGTCGCTGAGCGACGAGCGCTTCGGTCCCAGCGTTTCTCGGATGTATTCAGCAATCTTCACCTTGCTCTCGCGGTCGCCCAAGCTGTTTACCTCGAGCAAAATGTCCTTCAAGCCACAGCGGCGATAGAAATCGAGCTGTAGCAGAATGCACTCTACGTCCTGCTCGGGCTCGGCGACGCCAAATGCCTCGACGCCGAATTGATGGTGCTGCGTGTATCGACCCTTCTGTGGCCGCTCGTACCGGAAGTTCGGGCCGATGTAGTAGACCTTCTCGCGAGCGCCCTGGTCGTTGAGCGCACCGGACTCGATCATTGCGCGGACGACGCCGGCGGTGCCTTCGGGGCGCAGCGTGAGCGATCGACCGCCGCGGTCATCGAACGTGTAAGTTTCCTTGTGGACGATATCAGTCGTCTCGCCGACTCCGCGGTGGAACAGCTCGGAGTGTTCGAAGATCGGCGTGCGGATTTCCTCGAAGTGGTAGAGCCGCGCGGTCTCGCGCGCGATGCGCTCGACCGCCTGCCACTTCCAGGTTTCGGCTGGGAAGAAGTCTACGGTGCCCTTGGGGGCGCTGATCTTCTGTTGTTGCGGGGAGGACATTGGGATCTCAGTGCAAAGAAAGAGGGGCGAGGAAACCTCGCCCCTACGAGTCGTTCACTTGATCGGGACGAGGACTACTCCTTCTTCTCACCCTCGGTATGTTCGCCCGATGCGCCTTCACCCGTCAGGGCGCCTGCGCCTTGTCCGGCTTGCAGTTCGACCTCCTCGATTTGCGCGTTCTTCAGCAGCTCGTCCACCGCCTTCTGCTCGCGCATCTGGACGTACATGTTGGCAAGCGTCCCGTCCTTGGCCATCTGCTGCTTGAGCTTCTCCGGGCGCTGGCCGCGCTGGGCGGCGAGCATCGCGATCCGGCCGTTGAGCTCGCCCTCGTCGACGTCCACGTTCTTGTCGGCGGCGATCTTCTGGAGGACGAAGAACAGCTTTAGCTCGCGGACCGCTTCGTCGCGGGCGCCGCCCTTGAGCTTCTCGAGGTTGGCCTCGATCTGCTCGCGCGGCATGCCGCGCATCATCAGGTCGACCGCGCGGCGGCTGACGATCCGCTGCTCCTGCTTATCGCTGAGGCGCGTGGGTAGCTCGATGTTGATGTTGTCCAGCAGGTACTTGTTCACCTGCTCGCGCATCGAACCCTGGACGTCGAGGTTGATGCGCTCCTCCATCTGCTCGCGCAACGCGTCGCGCAGCTCCTTCTCCTGCGCGAAGCCGAGGCTCTCGAGGAACTCCTGGTCGATCTCTGCGAGGTCCAGGCGCTTGATGTCCTTGAGGTTGAACTCGACCTCGATCTCCTTGCCGCGGATCTGCTCGTTGGGGTGCGCCTCCGGGACGTTCACCTTGATCGAGCGCTTCTCGCCGGACTTCAGGCCCGTGAGTTGCTTGTCCAGGTCCTGCACGTCCACGCCGGCGATGCGGCCGGGGCGGGCGGCGAACTGCATGTCGTGTTGGTGCGAGAGCACCTGGTCGCCGAGCTTGATGTGCACGTCGGCCACGAGGTGGTCCTTGGGCTCGACGCCGCGGTCCTCGACGGGGACGAGCGTTCCCTGCTGCTCGCGCAGGTTCTGCATCGCCTGGTCCACGTTCTCTTCGGTGACCGAAATCTTCGGTTTCTTGACCTTGAGCTGCCCGAGGTCCGGCACCGTGAACTCCGGCTGCACCTCGACGTTGAACGAGTAACTCAGCCCCGCGTCTTCCTTCAGCTCGATCGCCTGGGGGTTGTCGAACTCCGGCTCGCCGATGACGTTCAGCGAGTTCTTCTCGACGGCCTGCTCGTAACTCTCGGAGATGAGCGTGCGACGGACCTGGTCCTTCACGTCGTTACTGAAGCGCTTCTCGATCAGCTTCTGCGGCGCGTGTCCGGGCCGAAATCCGGGGATGGCGGCCTGCTGGCGCAGCTCCTTGAACTGCTGGGTGAGGACCTCGGTGACGCGCTCCTTTGGGATCGAGACGACGACCTTCTTGGTCGCCGGGCCGGCGTCCTCGATCTTGATGTCGTACTGGTACGGCTGCTCCTCGCCAGCTTGTTGCTCGGCGATGGCGGTGGTCGATTCGTTCTCGTTGTCGGCCATGGCGGCGATCCTCTACGCGTAGTCCACGTTGCTCGGTTCTGGCGGAAAAGTCCCGTAATCTAACTATAAGTCGCGATGTTGCAAGGCGGCGCGCATCGTTCGGAAACCGGGCTTTCCTTGACACCGTTTTGGGGGCACTTTACGCTCGCAAGCGGCGCGGTTGCGTGCCGCGTATCATTGTTGTGTGTCTGTGTCGCGCGTGCGCGCGCCCCCGCCGCGCCGGGTCACTCTTTCCACGGGACTGCGGACATGTCCGAACAAGCTCCTCCCCTTGCCGTCATCCAGGATAAGGACATCCGGATCGTCGAGTTCACCAACAACAAGATCCTCGACGAGGCCAACATCGCCGAGATCGGCTCGACGCTGAACAGCCTGATCGATGAGATGGCCAATCCCAAGTTGCTGCTGGACTTCATGACTGTCGATCACTTGTCGTCGGCGGCGCTGGGCATGCTGATCAACGCCAACAACCGCATCAAGCAGAAGAACGGGAAGTTTCGGCTGGCGAACATCAAGCCGCAGATCCTGGAAGTCTTCAAGATTACGAAGCTGGACAAGCTGTTCCGGATCCACAACAGCCGCGAGGAGGCGGTGCGGAGTTTCTCGGATTGAGTGGAGTTTGAGGTTTTGATTGCGGGCGGGTGGGAGGCTGGCAGGCAGGTCAACCAGTGCCGCAGCGCGGGCCGCGCGAAATGCTCAAGTTCACCTTCAAATCCGACTACGCCGCCGCCCGAGAGGTCCAGAAAGCCATCCTCGACGAAGTTGATCGCTGCCAGTTCAACGGCCAGTGCAGCTTCTCGATCAAGCTGGCGCTCGAAGAAGGTCTGATCAACGCCGTCAAGCACGGCAACAAGCTCGACCCTGCGAAGAACGTCCGCGTCGAGGCCCACGTTACCCCGGAGCAGGCCGAGATCGTCATCGAGGACGAGGGGCCCGGGTTCAAGAAGACGGAAGTGCCCGACCCAACGCTGGAAGAGAACCTGGAGAAGTGCAGCGGCCGTGGCATTCTCTTGATCGAGGCGTACATGGACGTCGCCGAATGGACCAACGGCGGCCGCCGGCTGCGGATGATCAAGAAGAATGTAGACGAGTCAAAATAGCCCGCGCCGCGCAACGACCACCCGCTTAACGGCCGGACCGCAGATTCGCCCGTTCCTCGTCCGACTTCCCTCAAGCGATGCGACGTCCGCCCCCTCGCGTGCTATCGTAGTGTCCCGGCATGTTCATCCCCCTGCGAACCGACGTCCCGCTGCGCCGCACGCCTTGGATGAACTGGGCGTTGATGCTCGCGAACGTCCTCGTGTTCGCAGCGCAGCTCGCCCGGCCCGATCTGACGAAGAACTTCGACCTCAACCCGCGCGACCCCCAAATCCTCCACTACTTCACGTACGCCTTCCTGCACGCCACGCCCCTGCATCTGCTGGGGAACATGCTGTTCCTGTACATCTTCGGGAACAACGTGAACGACCGGCTCGGGCACGTCGGTTATCTCGGCTTTTACTTGGCCGGCGGGGTGATCGCGGGGGCGGCGCACGTTCTGAGCGATTCGGCCCCGGTGATCGGCGCCAGTGGCGCGGTCTTCGCCGTCACCGGCGCGTTCCTGATCCTCTTCCCGCGGGCGCACGTCACGCTGCTCTACTTCTTCGTGCTGATCGGCGTGGCCGAGATCGCCAGCATGTGGTTCATCCTGGCGTACTTCGCGCTGAACGTGGTGAATCAGTTCTCGGTGATGATGGGCGGATCGCAGCAGGTCGCGTACACCGCGCACATCGGCGGGGCGTTGTTCGGGTCGGCGGCGTGCATGTTGATGCTGGCGCTGCGGCTGCTGCCGCGCGACGCGTTCGACGTGATTTCGATGATCGACCGCTGGAACCGCCGCCGGCAGTTCCGGGACATGGTTGCCAGCGGATACGACCCGTTCGGCTACGTCCCGCCCAAGCGCAGCGGTCCGGCCGACCCGAACCAGGAGCGCATCCAGGAGGTCCGCGCCACGATTGCCGAGGCGATGGCCCGCGGTAACCTGCCCGAAGCTGTGAAAGGGTTCATGGAACTCCGTGCGATCGACCCGGCCCAGGTGCTCTCGCGTCAGAACCAACTCGACCTGGCGAATCACCTGTTCGGGATCGAGCAGCACGCCGCTGCTGCCGACGCCTACGAGGGGTATCTCAGGCAGTACCCAAAAGCCGATCAGGCTGATCACGTCCTCCTGATGCTCGGCCTGCTCTACGCGCGATACCTCAACCGCCCGGACAAGGCGGCGCCGGTCCTCGAGCAGGCGACCCAACGCCTGCGAAACGAACGGGACATCGAGCTGGCCCGGGAAGAGCTCGCGAAGATCGCCGGCACCGCGGCACGCTGACCAAGGGGTGTACCGCATTTTCAGGGTAGAGCACGAGCCGCGACCGTGAGGGAGCGGTAGTGTTCGATCAAGCGGACCGCTCCCTGACGGTCGCGGCTCGTTAACGTACCCGGATCGAGCGCTACACCCCTGACCGATCGTTGATCGCGCAATCGATTACCAAACCAGAGGATATGCACTGGCGAAAGCTCTTGGCGCCCGACGTCCGATAATGCCTTTGGTTCGCAGCTGCCGGACGCGGGCCTCAGCCGCCTTTGACGGGGAGGGGGAAAGCCCTACACTTACCCGTCCACGGCTGACGTGTCGGGCGCGCGCACGTGTGGCACAAGACCCTCGTGCGAGCAGGTTACGGACCTGACCTTTTTGCCCGGCCAAGGACGCGGACGCGATCGAGCCGCCGCACGGACTCGTTGATCGTTGATCGAGTCCGTCTCCGGGACCGTTCGTGTCTCACAGCCGCGGGACGTGCACCGATGATCATCGATTGTCACACGCACATCTGGCAGTCGCCCGACCAGCTTGGACAGGCCGAACTCGGCGCCGTCCCCCGGGGCGTCCGGCCGCGGTCGGCTCGGCCGACGGCGGTGGGTCGCGGCCTGTTCCGAACGATCCCGTCCGGCGACTCCGAGTACCACTGGAGCCAGGCCGGCTCGGTGGACAAGTCGATCGTCCTCGGCTTCAAGAGCCGGTACCTTAAGGCCGAGATCCCCAACCGCTACGTCGCCGACTATTGCAAGCGGAGCCCCGAGAAGCTGATCGGATTCGCCGGTATCGACCCGACCGAGCGGTCGGCGGTCGATGAGCTGAAGATCGCCAAGGAAGAGCTCCGCCTGCGCGGCGTGACGTTCTCACCCGCGAACCAGGACTTCCACCCGATCGACACTCGCGCGATGCGCGTGTACGCGGAAGCGGAACGGCTCGGCATGCCAATCCTGTTCCACCCGGTCGGCCAGTTCATCGAGGCGAGCAAGCTCGAGTACGCCCGGCCGTACCTCTTGGACGAGGTCGCCCGCGAATTCCCGAAGCTGCGGATCGTGGTCGCACAGCTCGGCCAGCCGTGGGTCGATGAGACGATCTGCCTGCTCGGGAAGCACGCCAACGTCTTCGCGGATGTTTCCGGGTTGCTCGCCAGGCCGTGGCAGGCGTACAACGCGCTGGTCAGCGCGTATCAGTACGGCGTGATCGACAAGCTCTTGTTCGGATCCGATTTCCCGTATACGAATGCGGCCGAGTGTATCGAGACGCTCTACAGCATGAACCAGATCGCGCAGGGCACGAACCTGCCGGTCGTGCCGCGCGAAGCCCTGCGCGGGATCGTCGAGCGCGACGCCCTGAACCTCCTGGGGCTGGAGTAATCGGCCGCGTTTCTTCCACCAAGATGAACAGTCGAGTTGCGACCTTCCTCGCCCTGTATTCAGGGAGAGGGCGGGGGAGAGGGTACGTCCCCGAGTCGACAACCTACCCTCTCCCCAACCCTCTCCCTGAGTACAGGGCGAGGGAGACGGTGGCGCGCGCGCTCCCGATGAGCGTAGCGCTGTGCGCCCTCTTCCTCCTGCTCGCCACCGGCTGCTCGTCCGGCCCCGCGGTGCTGAACATCCGCGCCGGCAACGGCCACGCGTACACCCAGTCCTTCGACAACGCTTACGCCGCCGAAGCCGAGGGCGGACAGTACGACGCCGTGCTGACTTCCGATGGCCGGCGCGACGTTACGACGCCCGGCGTTGCGCCGCCGGTGCCGTTGGATCAGGTGCTTCACGTCCGCGTGCTCTGGCAGCCGCTTCGCGGGACGAAGACGGATACTCCCAGCGCGACGAACGCCGCGATCACGTGGTACGTCCGTCGCCCGGGTGGCATGTTGCTGTACCAAGGCGCCGGTTTCGTCGTCGTCCACTCCGAAAGCGACGGCGTGCACTTCAGCCTCCGCGACAGCGACGTGTCGGTCAAAGACCGTCGCGGCGCCGGCATCGACGACCCGCTGGGCAAGTGCTCAATCGTCGGCGACTTCTTCGCGCGTCGCGATGCCGAGCGCGTGCGGTCGCTGCTTGCCGACATGCAACGAAGCGTTTCGCCGCCGATGCCAACGACGGCGCCCTCGTCGAGCCCGCCGTCCCGCGACCTCGGTACGCCGTGAATTTGAGCCACGGATGAACACGGATGACACGGATAAAGGCAATTCAATCTACGAAGCCGAAGTCGCGCAGCGCTCATTCAACTCCTGGAATCGCGTCGTGACCTCCTGATTAGTTCAGTTCTTTCTTTTCTGATCCGTGTCATCCGTGTTCATCTGCGGCTAAAACCTCTGCCCGCGAATGCCTGATATCCGCCACATCCCCGCGGTCGACGTGACGCCGCACGACCTATCCGGGTTCGTGCAGGAGATCCGGCTGGACGAACGCCGCACGACGATCGGCCTCGCCCGCTGGCACGTCCCGCCCGGCGAGCAGGGTGTCGTTCAAATCCTCGAGCTAAGGGTCGCCGAAGAACACCGCCGCCGCGGCTTGGGCAGCCAGCTCCTGGAAGAAGTCATCTCCCAAGCCCGCTCGCACCACAGCCTTGCCGACGTGCGGTTCCGCCGGTTGTGGGTAAGCGTCGAGCAGAAGTCGCAGGTGATCGCGCGAGCGTTCCTCACCGACCACGGCTTTCATCACGTCGCGACGGTGGGGAATCTGGTGATGAAGCAGGATGCGTTGATTTACGTGCGGGCGATGGATTGAGCGAAGGGGGATCGCTGACCGAGCGATTGAATCACTGTTCATCCAACCGACTTAGCGCCTCAATTGCTTGCCGCCTCTCGTGAGCGACCAGGTCGTCGTACTCGTCGAGGGCGGCTACCCGTCGAAGTAAGCCCATTGCCTCTTCCGCACGACCAAGTTCGATCAGCAGTTGTCCGAGGCACAGGCGGACCGTCGCCAACAGTCCACGATCTTCTGCTCGCTCAGCCGCATTCAACACTTCGCGCAGCATCGTCTCCCCGCGTTCGATCTCGCCACGGTCGAGCAGGAATAGCGCCTTCTGAAACTGCTGGTGGCTGCCCAGTGACACAACCGCCATCTCCTCAGTCCTCGACATTCCCCAAGACCGGAATGCTCACCCCCCGCGGCGTCGGCGGGGCGGTCGGCATCACGATCATCGGCACGTCCGGCACCGTGTAGACCATCGCGATCTCGTCGCAGACGTCGCGCTTCGGGCAGGCGACGCAGTCGCTCCACACCTTCATCGGCAGCGACTCCTTCGGCACCACCACGAATCCGGCCTTCTCGAAGAACGCCTGCTCGTAGGTGAGCGACATGATCCGCTTGATCTGCAAGCGGCGCGATTCCTCGATCGTCCAGTTCACCAGGTCCCTGCCGATGCCCCGGCCACGGTAGGCGTCGTCGACGGCCAGCGAGCGGATCTCGGCAAGGTCCGCCCAGATGATCGTGAGCGCGACGCAGCCGACGACCTTTCCCTCCCGCTCGGCGACGGCGAAGTCGCGCAGGTCCGAGTAGAGCTGCGCGTAGCTCTTGAAGAGCATCTTCCCCAGCTCGGCGTGGCTGTTGATGATCTCCTGGACGCGCGGCACGTCGTGAATGGTGGCGGGGCGGATCATCGTCTCGTCATCAGCTTCCGTCGCGACCGCGACGCGCGCGGCTCCTTGAGGAGCACGCCGAACATCATAGCAGTATACGCCGGTCCGGCGGCGCGGTTTGAGCGTCGGGTTCGCCACGAGTCGTTCATCGGCTAGTTGGCTGGGGCAAGTTCTGCCGAATCGTCACGACGTGACGCGGGCGTCTCGCCCGTGCGAGCGGTCCATGCACGGCCGGGACGGCCGTGTCACGACTGCTCCAACTCAATCTCCGAGGTTGATCTTGTACAGCCCCAATCCGCCCGGCGGTTGATGGATCGCCAGCAGGTGCTGTCCGCGGGCGGAGCAGACAAGCTGATCGACCGGCGCGCTGGGCTTCTGCGACGTCTCGGACCGGAGCTTGCCGCCCTCTACATCGAACAGCGAAAAGCCGTGCATGCCCTGGTTCACGAGCAGCCATTGGTCGTTCAGCACCTCGATCGCGCGGCAGGAGATCTCCTGCTTCGCGAGCACCTGGTAATCGTTGTCGCCCGCAAGCACCGTCGCGAGCAACCCCATCCCGCCGACGAAAAGGTGCGGACCGTCGATGGCCGCGCGGATCGAGGTGACGTTTCGCTCGAACGTCGCGAGTTTCTTCTGCTTCCCGATCTGCTCGGCGCTGATCGGGACCTGCACGAGATCGCCCGCGTGCGTCGCGTAGAAGATGAACCCGCTGCGCGGCGCGGCGAGCAGCGCGACGATCGAGCCGCGGGCTTTGAGCTCGCCGATCTTCTCGAGGCGGGGCGTCGGCGCGTGAAGCGTGATCTTCTTGTTCCCGAACGAAACGATTGAGCCCGTGGCGGAGTGCAGGACGGGAATCTCCTGCGTCAGGTTCGCCGCGGTCACCATGGCCTGATCGACCGGGCAAGTCGATCCCCACGCGCGGCCCGCGAATGCCTGGCCGTACTGCTGCCGCGAGAGGAACCGAAAGCCATCGCGTCCGCTCTCGACCTGTTCGTCGTAGTCCGTCTGCGGGAGCAACTCGTCGTAGGCGTGCGTCTTGTTCGAGTACGCGTCACTGTGCTTCGCGACGACGGATGGCTGCACGTTTGGATCGTTCGGCACGAGCATCTTGTCCGCATGGTTTCCGATGACGAACCCGCTCCGAGTTCGGGAATACCAAGCTAGCCGCTGGCTCCCCGCCAGCGGCCACGGCAGCTCTTTCATTCTCGTAATCGTGGGCATGTTCAAGTTGCGGCGGGTCGGTGCGCTGACAGTTTACAGGGTGAAGATGAGCTCCACCTCCACTGCCGCGTCCAGCGGGAGGACGTTGGTGCCGACGGCGGCCCGGGCGTGTCTCCCCGACTCCCCGAACAGCTCGATCAGGAACTCGCTCGCGCCGTTGGCAACGGCGGGCTGTTGCGTGAAGCTCGAATCGCTGCTGACCCACACGCCGACGCGGGCGACGCCGTTGAGTTGATCGATGCCGCCGGGTAGCGCGCTGACCGCCGCGAGCGCGTTGATCACGCACTGTCGCGCCGCGAGCTTCGCCTGCTCCATCGAGCACCGCGACGGTACCTGGCCGGTCGCGAGGAGCTTGGCGTCCTTCATCGGGAGTTGGCCGGAGACGTAGATCAGGTTCCCGACGCGCTTGGCCGGCACGTACGCGCCGGCGGCGGCCGTCGGTTGGGGCAACGTGATGTTCAGCTCGCGGAGTCGTTCGGAGAGTTTCATCGGCGGCGGATCATACCGCGCGACAGTATCGTGCCGAGCACGAAGAGCGCACCCGTTGCCAGCGCTGGCTCCGGCACGAACGCGATGCTCTCGGCGTAACTCACCTGTCCGCTGCCGAACAGGACTTGCGCGCCGCCGCCGTTCAGATCAGACGTGTAGATGGCATGGTTGAAGGTGTCGGCCCAGTACAGCCGCCCGCCGTACGGGTTCACCGCAAGGCCCGCGTCCAAGCTGAATTGATTCAGCGCTGCGACCGGAACCGCGCCCGTCCCGTCGAGGTTCGAGCGCATCACTTGTCCGTTGCCCGGGTCGGTCCAGTAGAGCTTGCCCGCCAGCGGGTTGATCGCGACCGAGAACGCGTATGACGATCCGCCCAGCGAGTAGACCGACTGATTGCTGGCGCCGGTAAAGCTCGCCCGGCGGATCGCGTTCGACTCCTGCTGGATCCAATAGACCTGACTGGAGGCGATGTCGAGCGCGGTGCCGTACGGATACACCATGCCACTCACGACGTTTTCGATGGCTGACCCGTCGAGGTTCGCGCGTCGGACGGTGCCGTTTCCGGCGACGTAGCCGTCGGAGCTGGTCCAATAGATCTTCCCGCCGGCCGGATCGACCGCCAGGCCGCGCGGGTAGTTGTGGATGTCGAAGGTCGCCAGCAACTGCTCGCCGCTGCCGTCGTAGTTCGACCGCAGCAACATCGGTGTGGGCGAGCCGATCGTGTAGTAGAGCTTCTGACGTACCACGTCGGCCGCGACGTAGGAGTAGTCAGCGCCGGAGCGGATCGTCTGTGGCGAGCCGCCGTCAACCGAGCGCTTGATTGTGCTGAGGTTCGGATCGGTCCAGAAGAGTTGATCGGCGCGCGACGCGGCGGGCGCGAGTAGGACGATCGCGATCAAGACGACGAGCACGGAGCGCAGGCGCATGTGATACCACCCAGGAGTTGCCAGGTTTTCAGAAGCGCGAGGGCGGGGAGCCCCCATAGCCGCGGGACAA
>Ga0081539_10004726_pt1 | contig 14737 bp, 11 predicted proteins | sample TabmetS4T2R2_FD_71023 | JGI IMG/M metagenome (GOLD analysis project Ga0081539, IMG submission 71023) | Tabebuia heterophylla rhizosphere microbial communities from the University of Puerto Rico - S4T2R2 | ecosystem: Host-associated > Plants > Roots > Rhizosphere ...
GCCAATGGGGAAGCGGCAAACGGAGCCGAGATCGAGGCCGTCGTGGAGGTGTCCGACGACCTTACGTCACAGTCACGTCACAGTTTGCTTTTGCAGGGGTCCCCACCCTCCGGTAAACTGTTGATTCCACTTGAACGGAGAGATGTCCGAGTGGTTGAAGGAGCACGCTTGGAAAGCGTGTGTAGGGGAAACTCTACCGTGGGTTCGAATCCCACTCTCTCCGCCAACAAGACTTCCCTCGTTTCCTCAATGATTTGGCGTGTTCACGCGGAATGCGTTCTCTCTGCCAGGGTGCCGCGTCCTAGCCGATTCCTTGCACTGCACACACCGTTGCCGTTCTCTGCAACGAGTTCCGCGTCATGCCCTTGTGTGACCGGCGGATCCAATTCCGGATCACGTGTGGCGACAACGGAGATCTCCTCGTCTGCGCCTTCGTTGCCGGCGATCTCGACGGCGACCAGTTCTTCTTCAAGCAGCAGATCGCGTGGCGTCATGCAGCGTGTTCGCTCCTGTGATGCTCGAGAAAAACGAAGATGTGCTCATGCGCGCAACATCGTTGTAACGGCTGCCGGGCAAGCGACGGGGTTAGTCGGTTCGCCGTGGGCACCGTCCTTGCTCTTCGTGGCTTCAGCATTCGGGAGGTCACATGGACGATCGGAACAAGGACGCCATCTCGCAGTTGAACTCGCTGATCGAAACCTGCAACGACGGCGCGATGGGATTCGAGACGGCAGCGCAAGAGGTGAAGGACAGTTCAACCCGGCAGCTGTTCCAGCAATATGCACGCGAGCGCAGCCAGTTCGCGGATGAACTCCGCGGCGCAGTCGAGGCGTTGGGCGGGCACCCGGACGACGGTGGCAGCGTGAGCGGCGCCGTGCACCGCGGCTGGATGAATATCAAGTCGGCGATAGCTGGTCACGATGAATCGGCCATTATCGGCGAGGCCGAGCGGGGCGAGGACGCCGCCGTTGCCGCCTACGAGCGCGCGCTCGCCAACGATCTGCCTCCGCAAGTCGAGCCGGTGGTCCGGCGTCAGTTCTCGCAAGTGAAGTCGGCGCACGATCAGGTCCGTTCGCTCGAGCGCGCGCATCACGAGTAGCACCTCGCTGGCGTGGCGTGGACCATCCACGCTGCGCCCTGCCCGCCGTGGCCCACGTCAGGCGATGAAGCGAGCGCTCGATCTGACGTCGGTGGATCCCGAGACGTTGCCCTCGAGCGAAGGCGGTCAGGTCGTCTGAACCGTTACCGCGCGAACCGGCCCAGACCGCCGCAGGATCAACGTCGCACGCCTGTTGCCCAGCCGTTGCAAAGCCGTTCCCGCGCGACTCTAGGCTATGCGGGTGACATCCCTGCACTCCCGCGTTGCCTTGTCCCTCGTCGTTCTGCTCACGGCTGCAAGCGTGTACGCGCAGAGCGGATCTGCTTTCATTGCCGGCCAGGTCGTCGACGAAACCGGCGGCGTGCTGCCGGGTGCGTCGGTCACCTTGCGCGACGCCTCCACAGGGCGTGAGCGCATGGCCACGACCGATGCCGCCGGCCGCTTCTCGGTGTCCGGCCTGACCCCGGGCCCCTACGTCGTGAACATCACGCTGTCCGGCTTCGAACCCCTCGTGGTCGAGGGCGTGGAGGCCAACGGCGCGAAGCCGCTCACGCTGGTGATGAAAGTGTCGTCATTGACGGATGCGGTCGTGGTGCGCGGCACCGCGCGTAACGTGGCGAGCTCGATTGCCGGCAAGCGGGCTGCCGACGGCGTGGTCGACATGGTCAGCACCGACGAGATCGGCCGGCTTCCTGACAAGAACATCGGTGAAACGCTGAACCGCATTCCCGGCGTCTCGATGCTGCTCGAGAAGGGCGAAGGCCGCTTCGTGCAGATTCGCGGCCTCAGCCCGCGGCTCAACAACGTCACGATCAACGGTGTCAGCATCGGCAACAGCGAGACCGAACAGGGCGGCCGCCTGCTGCCGCTCGACGTGGTGGGTGCCGACCTGCTCAGCGGCGTGCAGGTGCTGAAGACCCCGACGCCGGACATGGACGGTCAGGGTGTGGGCGGAACGCTGAACCTGACCACCAAACAGCCGTTCGATTTCACCAACCGGCTGACCACGTTGTTCTCGATGCGCACGGGCGCCGAGTCGGTGGATGGCATTGCGCCCGTCGACACCAAGGAAGTGCCGTATTCGCTCGATGGCACCGTTGCGGGCAAGTCAGCCAACGACAAGTTCGGGTGGCTCGCCGGCGCCTCGTTCTCGAACCGCCACACGCCTTTGCTGGGTGTCTTCAATGACCTGTGGCGCACCGTGTCGACCGGTGGACAGAGCCTGACGTATCCGACCAACGTCAAGAACAACGTCACGGTGACCGGCCGCGAGCGCCTGAATACCAACGTCGGCCTCGAGTTCCGTCCCACGCAAGGATCGCGGTACTTCGTCCGATCGTTTCTTGCGCACTGGGATGAGATCCAGCTCCGCAACCGCTTCGACGAGGGACTCGGCGACAACCTGACCGCCATTCTCGGACCCGGCAGCGGCATCGTGGCCGCGGACCGCGTGCAGGTGAACCTGCGCAACGAGGTCACCGAGAAACGCCTGCTCTCGACAGCCGTCGGCGGCAGCAATGTGGCCGGCCGATGGACGCTCGAGTACCTGCTGCAGCGCAACGACAACCTGGTGGATGAACCCAACGACAACTGGGAATTCCGTTCGGGGACGAGCACCTTCGGCCCCGACACGTTCGTGATTGACGATCGTGGTTCCATCACGATCACCTCGCCAGGGCGCGATCGCAAGGACCCGCAGTTCCAGGGATTCAGGCGCGTGCGCTACTTTCAGCAGCGCACCGACGAAGATGGCTGGATTGGCGCCGCGGCAGTACGCCGCGACACGATGCTGGGCGGACGCCTGCCAGCCTTCCTGAAGTTCGGCGGCAAGTTCACACAGACCGATCGCCGCACGGCGGTGTCGCAGCCGTCCTACAACATTGGTTCGCTCAACTGGAACCTGGCGCAGGTGTCCGGCGGTCATCTCGGCGGGTTCGACAACCCGGTACCGCTCGAGACCGTGCCAAACCTGTGGCTCAATCTCGATGGTCTGAACGCGTTCTTCCAGGCCAACCGCAACGACCCGCGCTACTTCGTCCTCGACCAGGCCACCACGTTCATGAGTGAGTATCAGAGCGACTTCACGCTGCGCGAGCGCGTGGGCGCCGCGTTCACCATGGCGCGCGTCGACGTCGGCGCGGCGCGGATCATCGGGGGCCTGCGCGCCGAGAGGACTGACGTCGATTCGGACGCATTCACTATACTCAACCGCGGCGGGAGCCTTGCGGCCGAGCCCGCGTCGGGGACCGGCTCGTATACGACCTGGCTGCCCTCACTGGTGACGGCGTTCGACGTGCGGCGAAACCTGGTGGCGCGCGCGGCCGTGACGACCGGCCTCGGTCGGCCCGAGTACGACGCGCTTGCGCCTCGCGCGCAGCTGGGCTTCGAGGACAACCCGACGATCGGGACCATTGGCCGCCTTTCAATCGGCAACCCGGATCTGAAAGCTCGCTACTCGGTGAATTACGACGCCGCGCTGGAGTGGTATTTCCAGCCGGGATCGCTGCTCTCGATCAGCGTCTTCAAGAAGGACATCTCCGATGAGATCATCCCGGCGCCGACGAAAATCTTCCAGAACTACGCGTATCTCGGGCAGACCTTCAATCGCTTCGAGGTCAACACCACGATCAATGCCGAGTCTGCCGACGTCAAGGGCGTCGAGCTGACGTTCGCGGATCGCTTCGACTTCCTGCCGGCGCCGCTCGACGGCGTGGGCTTCGCGGGCTCGCTCACGTTCATCGACAGCGGGGTGAAGGTGGCGCGCGGCGACGAAGTGCTGATCCTGCCGCTCCTGCAGCAAGCCGACCGTTCGACCAGCGCAACGATCTACTACCAGCGTGGGCGCTTCGACGTGTCGACGACCTATAAGTTCAACGACAACTTCCTGACCGATTACGGGGACAGCCGCGCCTTCGACCTCGACCAGGGATCGTTCGCGCGCTGGGATTTCCGCGCCCAATACGACCTCACCCGGAACATGAAGTTCTTCGTCGACGGCATCAACCTGAACGACCGGCCGACGCGCGAGTTCCAGGGTGGTATCCCACAACAGATCACCGAGCACGAGTACACGGGACGCACGTTCATGTTCGGGATCTCGGCGAGGTTGGGCCGCTAGCATGCATCTATCAGACTTCCGTCGAACGCTCCTGGCCGGAGTTGTGATCGTCGTCGCAGTGGTACTCCGCTGGGCGCCGGCCACGGCACAACCGGCGGCCCTCACAGCAAAGACCCTGCGTGTGTACGAGGCTCCCGACGCCGACCAGGGCGTGGCCGTCGACAAGACCCACTTTTATCCGGTCGACAACGCCGTGATCGCCAAGTACGAGATCACCACGGGCAAGCAGGTCGCACGGTGGGTTGGACCAGGGAGCGGACTGATCAAGCATCTCAATAGCTGCCTCGCCGATGACGGCAAGCTGTGGTGCGCCAATTCCAACTACCCGCAGGTCCCGATGGCATCGTCCATCGAGGTGTTCGATGCCGCCACGCTCGAGCATGTGACGTCGCACAGCCTTGGCGTGACGGACGAGGGATCACTCACGTGGTTCGATCGATACCGCGGCGGTTTCATCGCCGGCTTTGCCCACTACACCGGTCGGGGCGGCGCCGAGTTCAAGGATCACCGGTACTCGAGCGTCATCGTGTTCGACGCCGAATGGCGACGAACCGGCGGCTGGCTGTTTCCGCCGTCCGTCGTCGAGCGGATGGCGCCTGACGCCGCATCGGGCGGCGCGATTGGCCCTGATGGCTGGTTGTACCTCCTCGGCCACGATCGTCCCGAAATGTACGTCGTCGGCCGCCCGGCCATGGGCCCCGCGTTGATCCACGTCGCGACCATAGCGCTGGAGGCCGAGGGGCAGGCTTTCTCGTTTGCGCGGGACGGCAGCCGAACGGTGTTCACGATCGACCGCAGGAAAGGACTGGTGCGCGCGATCGAGCTTCCGAACATCACCGCCGAGGTCCCTCACGCGCGGCCTTTCACCGGTGATTAGCGACGTGGAAGATCAATCCTCTGGACTACCTGAGTCTTCGCGCCGTTGTCAGACGTGTCCCGTCTTCGACCGTGACGGACGGCGAAGGCGTGCCGGGCGCAAAACGAATGCGCACGGCCTCGGCGCCGATGGGATGAAAGACGAGCCCTCCAAGGTGGAAGAGCCCTCGGTCGAAAGCTCCTTCGCGACGAATCTGCAACGAGCCGCGAGGAGTCGCCGATACGGCGAGCCGTTCGGTCGCGCCGGGGCCGAATCCGTACTCGCCGATGCAGTCTGCCCGTGCCGCATCGTCGAGCGGTTCGTTTCGATAGGGGAGATTGGCGTCCTTGATCGATTCGAGAAACGAGACGACGTCTGCAGCTCCGCCAGCGCGAGCATGCGCGAGCAGCGTGATCCCGTGCGGCCCGCGCGTTCGCTGAATGCCCGGCGAGGCCGCCACGAATGCGCGCACGACGTCCAGCTGTCCGAGCATCGCCGCCGAAAAGATGGTGGGCCGCGCTCCGGCCGTCAACAACAGCACGGCAATTTCGCGGTTGCCGACGTGCGACGCGGCGCCGAGCGGTGTCTCCCAGTCGCCGAACCCCCAGTCCCATCCGGCATTGGCCAACGCCGGACGGTTCGACACCAGTTCGCGCACGCGGGCGACGTTGCCGTGCGCCACCGTAACGATCTCGCGGACCGTCTCTGGCTCGTGAGCGGGAAACACGTCCGACGTCGTTTCCGCCGGCGCGCTCTGACTGCGGGCTTCGGCGGCGGTCAGTAACGGCAGAGGGGCCAAAGAAAAGAACGTCCTGCGAGTGAACGGCATTCGTGACCTCCGGCACCGATCTATACGAGTGCCGGACCGGCGAGCCAAGCCAGCGTTTTCTTAAATGCGATGTGAGGAAACAAACCCTGTCGAATGAGGCGATTGCTCGGACGTACTAGGACGATCCGAGGCGCGTCGCCACAGCGGCAGCGATGGCCTCCGCCAGCTCCGCCTGGACGTCGAGCGTGAAGGAGTCGCGATCGTACGCGTTCGCCCAGACGTGGGCTTCGTCGCTCGCGCGTATCAGATGCGCGATGAGGCGAACCCGTGAAGCGTCCACCTTCATTTGTGCGAGCACGACATAGTCGGCCGCCACCTGCTGACCGATGTCCTTGATGTCGCGGAAGGCGCGGGGCTTGCGGAGCGCCGCCGCATTGCCGATGACGCTCAGCCGCCTCAGTCTCTCGGGCGTCGCCAACCGGACCACGGTTTGATCGGCGATCGCCACCGCCACCTGATCGAAGCCGTCCTGACCCGTCTCGTTGTCGAACGGCACGACAGCGACTCGAACCATTCGAGCTTCGGCTCGCGGCCAGAGCACGGCCAGGACCGCGGCTATCGCGACGACGGCGAGCGCTGCGGAAACGACGAGCGTGCGAGGCGCCCTCGGCCCGGTGCGGGACTCCGGCTGGCGAGAGCCCGTTTCTGCAATCGCTGAGGGTATGCCGTTGTCGTGAACGGTCACCGGTTGCGTGACGGGAGCGATAAACCGGTATCCACGCTTGGGAATCGTCTCGATGTACCTGGGCGCGTCCGCGGAATCGCCGAGCGCCCCCCGGATATGCGCCACGGCGAAGTTGAGACCGCGCTCGAAATCGACGTACGTGCCGTCCGGCCAGATTTGCTGTCGCAACTCGTCGCGGCTGACGACTTCGCCGGCCCGGCTCACCAGAATCGCCAGCACGCGAGCGGGCTGCGGCTGAAGACGGACGGGGATTCCGCGCCGCGACAGCGTGCCGGTCGTCAGCTCGAAGCGAAACGGACCAAACTCGGCGTGCTCCGCCATGTCTTTCTTTGACAGACAGTATGCACCCCATCCACGTGGGTCACCGTTCTTCCAGTCAGCCGTCGGAGCATTCCGCGCTGGTGGCGGCGGTGCCGGTCAAGCGCCGTGCGGTACGTGAGATGGCGTCCCGGTGGCTTTTCTGCGAGACTCGGCGTCCTATGGCAATCGAATCGGACGCTCGCGCGTGGATCGGCGCCGTGATGCTCGCCGTCGTGGCATCGCCGGCAGCGGCGCAGAACGCCGCGTCTGCGCCGACGCCGCGAAGACCGGTGCCTGACATGCAGACGGTGGCGAAGGCGCTTGGCGTCGACTGCGGCTACTGCCATGCGGGTCAGCGCGGCAGTGCGCCGCCGGCCGCGCAGTCAGGCAAGCCGCGGCTGGCCGTCGCACGCGAGATGATCGACATGACCCTCGAGCTGAACGCGCGCGTACAGGCGGCGGTCGACAAGGACGCCGCGACCACGACTCGGGTGGAGTGCGTCACCTGTCACCGCGGCGTGGCGATTCCCCGTCAGCTCGCCGACATCCTGCTCGACGCGACGATCAAGCAGGGTCCCGAGGCGGCGGTGGCGACGTATCGGGATCTGCGCACGCGGTATTACGGCGGTCAGAGCTACGACTTCAGCGAGGACGCCCTGCTGGCGGTTGCCGACCGTTTCACTCAGTCACGGCCGGCGGCGGCGGTGGCGCTCGCCAACCTCAATCTCGAATACAACCCACGCTCGGCCCGCGCCTACCTGATTCGCGGCATCGCGCAAAGCCGCACGCTGGCCACGGTCGATCTCGCGATCGCCAGCTTCAAGCAGGCGCTCGAGATCGAGCCCGAAAACGGTGTCGTCAAGGGGTGGCTTTATCAGACCGAACAGCTGGTGCGACGACGCCAGAATCCTTGACAGCAGCCGCCCCCAGTCCTACCTTCTTGGTCGGAAACTCTCGCCGAACGTCCGTTCCAGCCTCAATCGTGGCAGCTGATCCAGCCGGATTCTGAGGACCTATGCTTGGGATGAAACGCACGGCGCCCAGGTCTTTCCCGCATCCGACACTACTAACTACAGGAGTGTCGGGGTTGGCGCTAATCGCGGCTCTCGGCTTCCAGGCTCGCCCGTTTGCGCAAACGGCGCCGCAGCCGAAGGCCACGCAATCGTCGCCGGCCACCGGTGTCGTGGCACCGGCGTCGAACCACCGCCAGACGCTGGATCGCTACTGCGTCACCTGCCACAACCAGCGGCTCGTCACCGCGGGATTGAAACTCGACGAAGCCGACGTCGCCAAACCGGGCGATCACGCCGAGATCTGGGAGAAGGTCGTACGCAAGCTTCGGACAGGCATGATGCCGCCTCCCAACGTGGCGCAGCCGTCGCCGGAAGATCGGCAGGCGCTGGTGTCGTGGCTGGAAACGTCGCTCGACCGCGCGGCAGCCGCGAAGCCTGACCCGGGCCGAACGGAGACGTTGCGGCGCCTCAATCGGACGGAATATCAGAACGCCATCCGCGATCTGCTGGCGATCGACATCGATGCCGCGTCGCTCCTGCCTCCCGATGAGAGCGGTTACGGCTTCGACAACGTGACGGTCGGCGACCTGCCGCCCACGCTGCTGGACCGCTACATTTCGGCGGCGCAAAAAATCAGCGCGCTGGCCGTCGGCACCACGCAGACCTCGGTCCAGAGCGACATCATTCGCGTGCCGCCCGACCTGACGCAGGAGGACCACGTCCCCGGATTGCCGATCGGCACGCGGGGCGGGGTGTTGATTCCGTACACGTTCGCGCAAGACGGCGAGTACGACATTCAGATCTATCTCGCGCGGGGATATGCCGGCGACATCGACGGGTTGAAGGAGTCGCAGGCGCACGAGTTGACGCTGCTGCTCGATCGGACGCCGATTGGCGGCTTCACGGTCGAGAGACCCGCGAACGGAGACGACTCGCTGCTCGACAAGAACCTGAAGACCCGTGCCCGCGTGACCGCCGGGCAGCATCACCTGGGCGTCACCTTCGTCAGGAATTCCTCTTCGCTCATCGAGACGCCGCGCCAGCCTCTTCTGGCTCACTTCAACGAACGGCGTCATCCGCGCCTGACGCCGGCGATATTGCAGGTGGCGATCACCGGCCCGTACTCGTCTCAGGGCGGCGGCGATACGCCGAGCCGCCGGCGGATCTTCGTCTGTCGTCCAACCTCAGGTCCCTTCGACTCCGCTCAGGGCAAGCCCTTCGACTCCGCTCAGGGCCAGCGTGACGAACAGGCATGCGCGAAGACGGTTCTCTCCGCGTTGATGCGGCGCGCGTACCGGCGGCCGATTTCCGCGGCGGATCTGGAACGGCCGATGGCCTTCTACCGCGAAGGACGATCCGAGGCCGATTTCGATGCGGGAATAGGAAGGGCGTTGAGCGCGGTGCTCATCAGTCCTGAATTCCTGTTCCGGGTGGAGCTGGATCGCGAAAAGTCTGCGGCAGGCTCGCCCTACCGTATCAGCGATCTCGAGCTGGCATCACGCCTGTCGTTCTTTCTGTGGAGCAGCGTCCCCGACGACGCGCTGCTCGATGCGGCTATTCGCGGCGAACTGCATCGGCCGGACGTGCTCGAGCGGCAGGTCCGGAGAATGCTCGCCGATCCCCGCTCGAACAATCTGGCGACCAACTTCGCCGGGCAGTGGCTGCGCCTCCGCAACCTGACGTCGGTCGATCCGAACGTGCGGCTGTACCCGGACTTCGACGACAACCTCCGTCAGGCGTTTCGCCAGGAGACCGAGCTCTTCATCGACAGCGTCATGCGTGACGATCGCAGCGTGCTCGACCTGTTGCGAGCGGACTACACCTTTCTCAACGAGCGGCTGGCGAAGCATTACGGCATTCACAACGTCTATGGCAGCCGCTTCCGGCGCGTGACGCTCGCACGCGACAGCATGCGCGGTGGATTGCTGCGCCAGGGCAGCATCCTGGCCGTCACCTCCTATGCGACGCGGACGTCGCCCGTCATTCGTGGCGTGTGGGTCCTCAGCAACATCGTCGGCGCGCCGCCGCCGCCACCGTTGCCGAATGTGCCGGCGCTCGACGGGAACGTGCCGGCGAACCTCCCGATACGTGAGCGGATGGCCGCCCATCGCGCCAATCCCGTGTGCGCGAACTGCCATCGGACCATCGATCCGGTCGGGTTCGCGCTCGAGAACTTCGATGCGGTTGGCCGTTGGCGCGATCAGGAAGGCGACAGCGGAGCGATTGACGTGTCAGGGTTCCTCCCGGGCGTCGGCGAGGTCAAAGGTGTGACGGGACTCGAAGACGCGTTGCTTCGTCGTCCGGAGCTGTTCGCCGGAACGTTGACCGAAAAGCTGTTGACGTTTGCGCTGGGCCGCGGCGTCGAGTACTACGATGCGCCCGCAGTGCGAAAGATCGTTCGCGAGGCCCAACCGGCTGGATATCGCTTCTCGTCGTTGATTCTGGGAATCGTCAGGAGTGCGCCGTTTCAGATGAGGAGATCGTCATGATCATCACGAAGAAAGCGCTGCCTCGGCGCACCTTCCTGAAGGGCATGCAGGCCACTCTGGCCCTGCCGCTGCTCGACGCGATGATTCCGGCCGCGACGGCCTTGGCGAAGACGGCCGCCAAGCCGGTGTCGCGCCTCGGTTTCGTGTTCATCCCGATGGGATGCGATCGCGCCCGATGGACGCCGCCTGGCCAGACACTGCTCGAGCTGTCGCCGATCCTCGCGCCACTCGAACCGGTCAAGGACCAGGTGACGGTCTTTTCCAATCTGCGGCTCGAACAATCGTATCCAGGCACGCACGACACCTCGAATGCCGGGTTCCTCAGTGCGGCGTTCGCGAAACACACGGAGAGCTCCGACTATCATCTGGGCACCACCGTCGATCAGGTCGCGGCAAAACAACTGGGTCGCGACACGCAGCTGCGGTCGCTCGAGCTGGCGATGGATCTCAACCCGCTGGCCGGTGTGTGCAACAACGGCTACGCCTGCGTCTATCAGAACTGTCTCTCGTGGTCGTCGCCGACGACGCCGCTGCCCTCCGAGGCGCATCCGCGCGTCGTGTTCGAACGTCTCTTCGGCGAAGGCGAAAGCGCCGACGGCCGGCGTCGCGCGCTGCGCGGTCGCGCCAGTCTGCTCGATTCGTTCAACGAGGACATCGCGCGGCTGAAGCGGAGACTCGGAACGACCGACCGCGTTCGCGTCGATCAGTACGTCGACACCGTCCGTGAGATCGAGCGCCAGATCCAGCGCGCCGAAGCCGGGGCGGCCAAGAATCCGATGCCTGATGTGGATCGGCCGGTCGGCGTGCCGGCGGCGTTCGCCGACCACGTCAAACTGATGTTCGACCTCCAGGTCCTGGCGTTTCAGGCCGACATCACGCGGGTCGTGACGTTCCAGCTCGGGCGCGAGCTCAATAACCGCACCTATCCGGAAATCGGCGTTCCCGATCCTCACCATCCGATCAGTCACCACGGCAACGATGCCGAGAAGCTCCTGAAGATCGCCAAGATCAATACGTTTCACGTGTCGCTGTTCGGGCAGTTTCTCGAGAAACTGAAGTCCACGCCCGAGGGTGATGGCTCTCTGCTCGACAGCACGGTTTACCTGTATGGAAGCGGGATGGGGAACTCCAGTCTGCACGACCATGAGAACCTTCCCATTCTCGTCGCCGGCGGCGCAGCGACCGGCCTCAAGGGCGGCCGGCACATTCAGTACAAAGACGGCACGCCGCTGGCCAATCTGCATCTCACTCTGCTCGACCGAGTGGGAGTGCATCCGGATTCGTTCGGCGACAGCAGCGGCAAGATCGACGATCTGTTCGAACCGCTGTCGCTCTAGCAGGAGGTCTTCACTGGGTTTGGGATGCGGGGCGCTTCTCGAGCTTCGGGATCGGGAATTCGCGGGAGACGTCACATGAAGTGGGGACGAATCGCTCGACTCGTTCTGTTGATGATCGCCTCGGCCAGCACGTCGATGGCCGCGACGGCGCCGACGCTCGCGGATGCGGCTGAACAGCGCAACGGAGCGCTCGTCCGCACACTCCTCGGCGCAGGCGCCGACGTCAATGCGGCGCAGGTCGATGGGATGACCGCGCTGCACTGGGCGATCTACAACGACGATGCGGAGACGGCGCAGCTGCTCGTGCGATCGCGCGCGAACGTGAACGCCACGAATCGTTACGGTGTCGCGCCGTTGTTCCTCGCCGCGACAAACGGCAACGCACGCGTCGTCACGCTGTTGCTCGACGCCGGCGCCAACGTGAACGCCTCGCTTCCGGGCGGGGAGACCGTCCTCATGACCGCAGCGCGCGCCGGAAGTCTGGACGCCGTCAAAGCGCTGCTGGCCCGCGGCGCGGATCCCAACGCACGCGAGCGGCGCGAACAGACCGCGCTCATGTGGGCCGCGGCCGAGGGACACACGGCGGTCGTGCGAGCCCTGATCGAGGCCGGAGCCGCCGTCAACGCCACGCTCCCATCCGGCTTCACGCCGTTGTTCTTCGCCGTGCGCGAGGGTCGCATCGATGTGGCGCGGGCACTCCTCGCGGCGGGGGCGAACGTGAACGAGCCGTTCAAACCCATCGACTCAGAGAAGCTGATTGTCGGTCCGCGTTACAGACCGGTCCGGCCGGGCACCAGTCCGCTGCTGATGGCGGTGGAAAACGGTCACTTCGAGCTGGCGATCGCGCTGGTCGACGCTGGCGCCGATCCGAACGACCAGCGGTCAGGATTCAGTCCGCTGCATGCGGTCACCTGGGTGCGGAAGCCCGATGCCAGTGACGTCGGCGATCCGGCGCCGATCGGATCGGGGGCGCTGAGCAGCCTCCAATTCGTTCGCGCGCTGGTCGCGCGCGGCGCCAAGGTCAATGCGCGTCTCGGCAAGGGCGGGCCGCGTGCACCATCGTCGGCGACGTGGCTCGGCGTGGAAGGATCGACGCCGTTCCTGATGGCGGCCGATCGGGCGGACGTCCCCTTGATGCGGGAGCTCCTCGCGTTGGGCGCCGATCCGTTCCTGCCGAATGCCGACAAGAGCACGCCGCTGATGGCCGCAGCCGGCCTCGGCACGTCCGACCCTCTCGAAGAGGCCGGGACGGAAGCCGAAGCGCTCGAGGCCGTGAAGCTCCTGCTCGATCTCCACGCCGACATCAACGCGGTCGACGACAAGGGCGACACCGCAATGCACGGTGCCGCCTACGGCAACTTTCCGGCGATCGTGCAGCTGCTGGCGGACCGTGGCGCCGACATCAACATCTGGAAGCGTTTCGACGCGGCGGGCCGGTCGCCGCTGTTCATTGCCGAGGGGTACAAGGCGGGGCGACCGCAACCATCGCGTCCGACCATCGAGGCGATCCAGCGCCTGATGGTGGCGGCAGGCGTGCCGACGGAGGGCACGAGGCCGCGTATCCGTGACATCTACGAACGGCCGCCGGCTCCGAAGGAACCGCCTAAGCCGTAATCCGGCGTTTGTCAGTTCCCGCGATTGTCAGAGCCTGCCCATCCGCGCCTGCATGGCATCGCGGTAGCCGCGGCTCAGGGTCAGCCGTGTCCCTCCGCGAAGAATGACGACGTAATCGCCGCTGAACGACGGCTGCATCTCCTGCACGCGGTCCACGTTGACGATCGTGGAGCGGTGGATGCGGATGAAGTCTCGCGGATCGAGCTCCGACTCGAGGTGGGCCATCGTGTCCCGTACGAGGTGGCATTGCCCGCCGACGTGCAATCCCACGTAGTTGCCGGACGCTTCGCACCAGTCGATATCGGCCGTCCGGATGACGCGGATGCGGCCATCGGATTTGACCATGAGGCGGTCGCGCCTGCCGCGATCCCGTTCCGTGGCCGGCTGGCCGCGACGGTTGGCCACGTGCACCCGCGCGTGCGCCAGCGACGATCGCAGTCGGTCGGCGCTGAACGGCTTCAGCAGGTAGTCGATGGCGTGGACCTCGAACGCGTGCACGGCGTACTCGTTGTACGCAGTGACGAAGACGATCGCCGGCGCGGCGCCGGATCGCAACGTGCGCGCCAGCGCCAATCCGTCGAGCTCCGGCATCTGGACATCGAGGAACAGGAGATCGGGCAGGCGTTCGGCGATTGCCATCCTCGCCTCGGCGCCGGTTTCGCACTCGGCGACGATCTCGATGTCCTCCTCGTCGCGCAGCAGCGACACGATGCGCGCCCGGGCGATCGGTTCGTCGTCGGCCACGATCGTCCGGATCTTCACGTCAGGCCGCCCCCGTGCGGACCACTTCGGCGGCCGAGTCGAGGTTCACGGTGAACGGAATCGTCACGGTCACGCAGAATCCGCCTTCGACGTTGGCAAAGACGAACGCGTGGTCGTCTGCATACAGATGCTGCAGGCGCGATCGCGTGTTCGAGAGGCCGATGCCGCCGTTGAGCAGCGCGAGGCGATCGCTGGGAACGCCCAGCCCGGTATCACGAACCGCGATCGAGAGACGATCGCCGGCACGCCGGGCGCTCACCTCGATCACACCCGGCGCCGCACGCGGGGCGATGCCGTGCCTCACGGCGTTCTCGACGAGCGGTTGAAGCAGCAGTACGGGGACGTTGGCGTCGAGCACCTCGGGATCGAGATGGATGTGGACGGTCAGTCGCGCGCCGAATCTCGTCTCCTCGATATCGACATACTTCTGCAGCAGTGCCAATTCGTCACGCAGCGTCACTTCCTGCGTGCCCGTCGAATGCAGCGTGGCGCGAAGCAGCTCCGCGAGCCGGTCCATCATGCGGTCGGCGGCGTTCACGTCCGTGCGCATCAACCCCGAAATCGTATTGAGCGTGTTGAAGAGAAAGTGCGGATGAAGCTGGCGCTGCAGCGCCTGCAGCTGTGCCTCCACGAGC
>Ga0081539_10004727_pt1 | contig 14732 bp, 19 predicted proteins | sample TabmetS4T2R2_FD_71023 | JGI IMG/M metagenome (GOLD analysis project Ga0081539, IMG submission 71023) | Tabebuia heterophylla rhizosphere microbial communities from the University of Puerto Rico - S4T2R2 | ecosystem: Host-associated > Plants > Roots > Rhizosphere ...
GCGCTCGAGATGCTCGCGCATCACCTCCATGCGGATCGCCAGCAAGGGCTCGAAGTCGGCCTCGGTGGCCGGTGCAAAACGCCAAGTCGCAGTCATTCCCGGTCCTAGTGAATGCGGCCCAGAAGCCGACCCGGCCGGAAGGCGTGCGACCATTCCCCGACGTCGGACCAGGCGACCGCCGGATCGCGCGACACTAGCACCATCTCGGCGCGGCCGACGAGATTGTCTTCCGGAACGAAATCGACGCCGCCGTCGGCAATGGCGATGCGACTGTCGACGGAGTTGTCGCGATTGTCGCCCATCATGAAGTAGTGCCTGGCGGGCACGACGAACACCGGCGTGTCGTCGTACCGGTCGGCGTCGGACATCTCGACGATCTCGTGCTCGCGGCCGCCGGGCAGCGTCTCGACATACAGGGTCGGCGTATTGCGTCCGCCGGCATCGCCGGTGAACGGACCGACAAGGCGGCGTGGCACGATGGCGTCGTTGATATAGAGCCGGCCGCCCTTCATCTGGATGCGATCGCCAGGCAGCCCGATCAGGCGCTTCACGTAGGTCGTCGAGGGGTCGCGCGGCAGACGGAAGACCACGACATCGCCGCGTTGCGGCATCTTGCCGAGCAGGCGTCCGGAGAAGTCCGGCATCAGGTCGATCGGCGAGGAGTATCGGCTGTAGCCATAGGGATACTTGCTGGCGACGAGCTGGTCGCCGGTGAGCAAGGTCGGCACCATCGACGGCGACGGCACGTGGTAGGGCTCGGCGAGCACGGTGCGCACGATCAGGACGAAGCCGACGGCCAGCACGATCGACTTCAGCTCGCGGCTCCAGCCGACGAGGCGCTGCCAGAAGGAAGGACTGTCCATGGTCGAACTATAATTCGGCCTGTGGCCTTTCCAAGGCCGTCAGGCCTGTGCCGCGATCCTGGCGATCCGCGGCCGCGCCACCGCCAGCCAGTCCTTGGTGTCGAGCTCCATCGAGCGGTCGAGGCGGCCGGCGTTGAAGAACAGCGTGTCGTTGCTGAGCAGGTCCTCTTCGACAACGATGCTGAGCGCCGGGTTCAGCGAGAACGGCGGCACCGAGCCCATGACGCAGCCGGTCAGCTCCTGCGCCGTGTCGGGCGAGGCGAAGCCGCATTTGCGCGCCTCGAACAGTTTTGCAACGGCTGTGAAGTCGAGCTTGCGGTTGCCCGGCAGGATCGCCAGCACATGGCGCTTGCCGGCGCCGCCGCCGCGAACGTCGAGCACCATGGCCTTGGCCGCCTGATCAGGCCGGTTGCCGCGGATGACGCTGATCGCCTCCGAGCGGCCTTCGGCCTCGTGCTCGATGACACGGAAGCGGGCCTTGGCATCGCTCAGCAGCGACACCAGTTGCTCGAAGACGTCAGCGGCCACGGATGACCTTCTCCGACAGGATCCTGAGCGCCTCGTCGAACTCCGGCACCTTGCCGTCGGCGGGCGCAATGCCGGCATCGACGCTGCGGCGAAGGCTTTTCTCGATCACCTCGGTCATCAGCGGATCGACGCCGGTCTCGCGCAACGTCCGGCCGACCAGTCCCATCTCCTCCCAGCGGCGGTGCGCATGCACGACATGGGTCTGCACCAGCGTGCCGACGAATTTGCCGAAGCCGAGCTGGTCGACGTCGCCCATGCACTCCATGACCTCCTTCAGGATGCCCTGGCGCTCGGCGGTGACATAGGCCTCGACGCCCAGTGCCTCGGCACCCTTGATCAGCACGCTGCGGATCATCTTCACCGCCGAAGCGCTGCCCGGCCTGGGGCCCAGCACCTTGGCGACGAAGCCGTTGGCGTTCATCCAGGCCACGACCGGCTCGACATCCGCGCCTGCCACCAGCATGGGTGCCTTGATACCCGACTTGAAGAAGCCGCCCATGACGGCGATGTCGATATAGCGGCCGCCCGCCGCCTCGATGGGCGCGCGGTCTTCATCGGACATCTTGCCGGTCACGGTGCAGAGGTCGAGATAGTGCGCGCCCTTCTTGAGCAGCGGCGCGGCGGATTGCGCGGCGTCCAGCGCATGCTCGCCCTGGACCGCGCAGATCACGAGATCGGCGTCGCTCAGCGCCGGCGTGTAACGGCCATCGATCGCGACATCGAGCCTGTTCGCTTCCTTGCCGAGCGCGATGCCGCGCGCGTCCTTGCCGAGCGCCGTGTCGATGGCGATGACCCGCCGCGGAGCGTTGTCGCCCGGCCGCGGCATGCCGCGCCAGCCGTTCTCGGCGCAAAGGCCGCGCGCGATGGCCGATCCCGCTTCACCAAAGCCCAGCAGCGCGATCACGCGCGGAGACAGCGACATGCGAATGCTCTCGGATGATGGATCGGGATCAGGACGCCGGTGCTTCGCCGTCCTCGGCGTTGCGCGTCCGTGCCGCCTGCGTATCGCGCGAGCTCGCGATCCGGAGCTTGGGCCGCACGACGGCGAGCTCGGGCGAGGTATGGCGCTCGGCGATGCCGGCGTAGAGCTGCTTGCCCGCTTCGATGACGCTGACGCCGGCGAAGCGGCCGAGCCAGCGCTGGCCGAAGCGCTCGACGGCCGGCGCCATGCGCAGCATCAGCCGCGAGTTGGTGGGCGGCATGTAGAGGGCGCGGCCCTGGCGCAGCGGCGCGAACATGTTGGCGCGCAGGAGGCCGGCGAGCTGGCCGGCCGAGTAGGGATGGCCCTGGTAGAATGGCGAGCGATCGATCTGCGACCACAGGCCGGCGCGCGTCGGCGCCACCGTGACGAGGCGGCCGCCATCAGCCATCACCCGCCAGATCTCGCGCAGCATCGGCCGCACCTGCTCGGTGCACTCGACGGCATGGACCAGGAGCACGCGATCGACGGACCGGTCGGGCAACGGCAAGTCGTTCTCGTCGACCAGGGCGGTGAGGTTACGGCCCTCGCGCGGCCAGCGCGTCACGCCCTGTTGCGCCGGCATGAAGGCGAGCGTGCGCTCAGCCTCTTCGCGGAACGGCCGCAGGAAGGGCGTGGCATAGCCCAGGCCAAGCACGGTCTCGCCGCGCACGTTCGGCCACACCTCGCGCAGCCGCGCGCGCAGCAGCCGCACCGTCATTTGCCCCAGGGTGCTGCTGTAGAACTCGTTGAGATCGAGGACGTCCGTCCACATGTGCCGATACTAGCAGAAACCGCGCCGCTGCGGCCATGGCGGTAACAAGGCAGCGTTGCCAACGTTGCAACATGAGCACATCCCTAGACATCGTTAGAATCCCGGTCCTGAACGACAATTACGTGTGGTTGATGCGCGAGCCGCAAAGCGGCTCGGTTGGCGTGGTCGACCCGGCGGTGGCCGGCCCGGTGCTGGCCGAGTGCCGCCAGGACGCACGAAGTTCGCCAAGTCACAACTGTCATCCCGAGCGCAGCGAGGGACCTTTCCTGTTGCCTTAAGGATCTCTCGCTGCGCTCGGGATGACAGCGCATGCGTATCACCGCCGAAACAGGCAGAAATACGCGCTGATGCCGAGCGCGGCGGCCAGCAGGCCGTAGAGCGGCGCCTGTGGGATGGTGAGGAACAGCCACGGCGCCGACAGCGGTCCGACGGCGGCGCCGAAGTCGCGCCAGGTCGAGTAGCTCGCCTGCGAGGAGAGCACGCTCGACTTGCCACGCTCGAGCACCAGCACCGGGACCAGGGTGTTGAACATGCCGCGCGTCATGACCACGACCAGCGCGCCCAGCAGTTCATGATCGAGTGCGATCAGGGCGAAGCCCGCAACCAGCAGCGTGCCGTTCGTGATCGAGATGCGCCGCGCGCCGAAGCGATCGCCGATCCAGCCGCCGAGCGGGCCCGTGGTGATCTCGACCAGCCAGCGCAGCGCCAGAAGGATCGCCGTCGCCAGCACGGGCGCCAGCCAGGTGATCGAATCCTTCATCAGGAAGGAAAGCGTGAGCAGGAACACGCCATCGCCGGTGAAACCCAGCGTGAAACCCCAGGCTTCCAGGCGATGCGGGACCGGCAACCGGAATGGCTTCTTGTCGGCGATCTCGCGCGGCAGGCGGGGCAGCAAAAGGGCGGCGACCAGCGAGATTACCGTCAAGCCGCCGAAGATCAGGAATACCGAGCGCGGTCCAACCTGCAGCGCGATCCATGCGCCGCCGACCAGAGACATGGCCTGCACCAGGCCGATTGCCGCCCGACTGGCGCCAACCCGCTTTCCCGCATTGGCGCGGTCGCTCACGGCATAGGCGAGGGTGGAGAGATTGAGCGAGGCGTACGAGATGCCCCAGAGGATGCGGGCGGCGATCTGGACGGCCGCGTTCTCCACCAGCCCGTAGAGCGTGGTCGACAGGACCGAGCCGAGGGCGGCCATCACCATCAGCGCCTGCGGACCGACGCGCTCGCCGATTGCGGCCACGCCGGAGTTGGCCAGTAGCCGGATCCAGCGGTTGAGTGACAGCAGCACGCCCACCATGGCGAGGCTGGTGCCGAAATCCTGATGATGGAGCGGCAACACGACGTAGAGCAGCGTGTCGCCGATCATGGCGATGGCGATCACCAGGCCGGGCAACGCCATGCCCACCGGCTTGGGCGGCGGCGATGGGTCGGCGGTGCTCACGCGATCGGACTTACACCCTCATTGAGCGCGTTGCACCAACGCTTCGCGCAGAGCGGCGGCAGCGAGCGACGTGCCGCGGCGGGCGCCGTGCAGCAGCATCGGCGAGCTCAGGAAGCCGTGCAGCATGCCGCCGAACTCCACGAGATCGGCCTGGGTCCCCTCCTGATGCAGGCGGAAGGCATAGGCGCGACCCTCGTCGCGTAACGGGTCGTAGCCTGCGGTGATCACCAATGCCGGCGGCAGGCCAGCGAGCGACCTGGCGCGCAATGGCGAGAGTCGCCAGTCGTGGCGACCCGCCTTGTCCGGTGTGTAGTGGTCGAAGAACCATTCCATGGTCGCGGCATTCAACCCGTAGCCGTCCTCGTAACGGCGATAGGACTCGGCGCGGCCCACGGCGTCGGTGACCGGATAAGCGAGAAGTTGCAGCCGCAGCCTGGGCCCGCCGTTGTCACGCGCCCAGATCGCCACGGCTGCCGCGAGGTTGCCGCCGGCGCTGTCGCCGCCGATGGCGAGCTTCGAGGGGTCGACGCCGATCGAGCCGCCATTGGCCGCCACCCACTTCAACCCGACGACGACATCGTCGAAGGCGCCCGGAAAGCGCGCTTCCGGCGCCAGCCGGTAGTCGATGGCGAAGACCACGATGCCTGCCTCCAGAGCGAGCTGGGCACAGAGCACGTCGTGACTGTCGAGATTGCCGAACACCCAGCCGCCGCCATGGGCATAGACCAGGCACGGCAGCGTCGCGTCGGCCGGCGTTCCAGGCGGGCGATAGATGCGCACCGCGAGGTCACTGGCGGGACCCGGAATGGTGCGGTCGACGACCTTGGCTTCGGCCGGCCGCGGACCCTGGGCCGCCGGACGCAGCGAGAGATAGAGATCGCGTGCCGCCTGCGGCGAGAGCGTGTTCCACGCCGGCCGATTGGCCGCCGCCATCAGCTCGATCAGACGCTGCGATTCGGGATCGAGTGCCATTCCTCCAACTCCATTCGTTCTGGCAGTCACTCTAGAACAACTTCTCCACGACGCACCCACGTTCCTCTCCCCCGCGAGGGGAGTGGTCAGGTGCGGCGGAATCGACGTGCGCTGCCCCCTCACCCGGTGGAAGAGCTCGCCCCTGTTTCGTCACGAGACGAATGGTAAGGTGAGCCATGACGTTCGAACCTGACCACGGCGCGGCCTCCACGCCGGCCCCCTCGCTGTGGCGCAGGAGCTGGGACCGCCTCAGGACATGGCGTCCGGGATGGGGCCGTGGCACGGGACCCGCGCCGAGCGGGCGGCGCCGGCTGTGGAGCTGGACCTGGCGAATCGTCGTTGCGGCGCTGGTGCTGTACTTCCCCGTCGGCGCCCTGATCGTGCACAACATCGACGACGATCCGCAGTTCGCACCGCGCAACATGGCGCCGGGCGAAAGCCGCGCGGTCGCGGCGGCGGCGCAGCTCGTCACGCGCGAGGTCGACGTCAACACCTGGACGCCGATGATGCCGTTCTTCACGCCGGCCGGCATTTTGGACAACATGCCCAACTTCCAGCGCGGCATCATGGCGGCGCTCGGCCGCTTCAGCACCGAGCTGATGGACCAGGTCGGCCGCGTGCGCGGCAGCAGCCAGGTCGACCGCGACCTCGAGCAGGCGCGCGGCTTCTTGAATGAGCAGCCCAACATCTGGATCTGGCAGCCCAGCGTGTCGCTCTGGCCCTCGGCGACCTCGGCGCAGAAATACCGCGCCGGCCGCGACAAGCTCGTCGCCTACAACAAGCGGCTGGCGTCGGGCCAGGCGATCTTCGAGCGGCGCGCTGACAACCTGCAGGCCCTGATCGACCGCATCGCCAACGACGAGGGCTCGGATTCGGCGGTCATCGACCAGCACATCATCGAAAGCGCCGGCGACCTGTTCGATATGCGGGCCGACGACATCTTCTACTTCAACAAGGGGCGGCTCTACGCCAATTACATCCTGCTGCGCGAACTGGGGCACGACTTCGAGAACGTCATCCGCGAGCGCAATCTCACCAATGCCTGGAACGGCACGGTCGAGACCTTTCGCATCGCCTCTGCGCTGCAGCCCTGGATCGTGTGGAACGGCTATCCTGACGGGCTCCTCATCCCCAACCATCTCGCCGCCCAGGGCTTCTACCTGCTGCGCGCCCGCACGCAGCTGCGCGAGATCAGCTCCATCCTGCTGAAGTAGGCGACGCGTGGAGATCTACCTGCCCATCGCCGAGCAGTCGATGAACGTGTTCCTTCTGCTCGGCCTGGGAGGCGCCGCCGGGCTGCTGTCCGGCATGTTCGGCGTGGGTGGCGGCTTTCTGGCCACGCCGCTCCTGATCTTCGTCGGCATTCCGCCGGCCGTCGCGGTGGCGAGCCAGGCCAACCAAGTGGTTTCGAACTCGATCTCCTCCCTGCAGGTGCACTGGCGGCGCGGCAACGTCGATCTGCGCATGGGCCTCGTCCTGCTGCTGGGCGGCATGATCGGCTCGTCGGCCGGCGTGTCGCTGTTCACCTATCTCAAGTCGATCGGCCAGATCGACTTCGTGATCGCCGTCCTCTACGTCGTCATGCTGTCGACCATCGGCGTGCTGATGCTGTTCGAGAGCGCCCGGACCTACATCCGGCGACGGCGCAACCCCGAAGCGCCGCGCGGCAAGCTGCACACCCACTACCTGGTGCATCGGCTGCCGCTGAAACTGCGCTTCTACAAGTCCAAGCTCTACATCAGCGCCCTGCTGCCGATCGGCATCGGCTTCGTCATCGGCGTGCTGTCGGCGATCCTGGGCGTCGGCGGCGGCTTCGTGCTGGTCCCGGCGATGATCTACATCCTCGGCATGCCGACCGCGGTGGTCATCGGCACCTCGAACTTCCAGATCCTGTTCGTGGCGGCCAACGTCACCTTCCTGCAGGCCGCGACCAACGGCACGGTCGATGTCGTGCTGGCGCTGCTCCTGATCCTGGGCGGCGTGGTCGGTGCGCCGATCGGCTCGCGGGTGGCCGCCAAGCTGCCGGGCGTCGTGCTGCGCGGGATGATGTCGGTGCTGATCCTGCTCGTGGCCGCGGAACTGCTGACCGAGCTCTTGCGCACGCCGAGCTCGCTCTATTCGCTCGGCACCCGGCAGGTGCTGCCATGACGAGGTGGAGCGCCATTGCCGCGCTGCTGACGGCCTCTCTCCTGGCCCTGCCGCTGGCCGCCCAAGGCCCACGCATCGAACCGCCGGCGGGTGGCATCTTCGGCCCCTTGCCGGGCAGCAGCCAGCCGGCCGACCCGTCGGTGCCGCCGTCGGTGCCGAGCCAGTTCGAGACCCCCGAGCTGATCGTCGACCTGTCGCGGCCCCGCGTGTCGATCACCTCGGCCTTCCAGGGCGAGAGCATCCTGCTGTTCGGCATGTTCGATCCGCCGGGCGAGATCGTCGTGGTCGTGGTCGGGCCGCCGGCGCGCGAGACGGTGCTGCGCAAGCAGCGCGTGCTCGGTCTCTGGCTCAATACCGGCCGCCAGGCGTTCGACGACGTCCCGGCCTACTATTCCATCGCCGCCAGCCAGCCCCTGCAGCGCCTGCTGGCGCGCAGCGCCGGCGGCGAGATCCTGTCGCTGGAGGATCGGCTGCAGAGCGTGCGGTCGGTCGGCGAGCGCGAGCATGACGACCTGACGAAGTTCCGCCTCGGCCTGGTCGAGGTGAAGCGGCGCGAGGGTCTCTATCCGGCGGACATTGGCCAGGTCACCATCCAGGCCAACCGGCTGTTCCGAGCCGAGCTGTCGTTCCCCTCGCGCCTGCCCGAGGGCACCTACGAGATCAGGACCTATCTCCTGCGCGAGGGCAGGATCGTCGCCGCCGTGTCGCGGCCGCTGCCCGTCGGCAAGGTCGGATTCAGCGCCCAGCTTGCGGGCTGGGCGGACAATGACGGGCCGCTCTATGGCCTGGGCGCAATCTTCATGGCCCTGCTGGTCGGCTGGGCCGGCGGCGCGGTCATGCGGCGCATTTAGCGGAGGGAGCGAGCCATGAGCGAACAGACCAGCCGGCCCGATGAGCGCGTCTTCCTGGTCGTCGTCGACGAAAGCCCGGAAATGCGCAATGCGTTGCGCTACGCCTGCCGGCGCGCCAAGCGCACAGGCGGGCGCGTGGCCATGCTCTACGTCATGGATCCGCCGGAAGCCCAGCAGTGGGGCGCCGTCGTCGACCTGATGCGCCAGGAAGCGCGCCAGCAGGCCGAGGAGGTGGTCGCCAAACATGCCGATGTCGCGGTGTCACTCACCGGTCAGCCGCCGACCATCCATATCCGCGAGGGCAAAAGCCGCGACGAGCTCGCGAAGCTGATCACCGAGGACCGCTCGATCTCGGTTCTCGTGCTGGCGAGTGCATCGAGTAGCGAGGGACCGGGCCCCTTGGTCACCGCCTTCGCCGGCAAGCTCGGCAACCAGCTGAGAGTGCCGCTCACCATCGTGCCGGGCGCGCTCACCGAAGCGGAGATCGACGCAATCTCCTGAGGCGTGCGCAAAGTTTCTGCGACGATTTTGGCGGAGGCGACTGGCGAACAGCCTTTGTGTTCCGCGCCTAAAGCTCTGCCTCAGATTGATCACCGTTTCATAATTAGCTGTTAATTAAAGATAATATGCATATTTGCCATAACATTTATTCAGCCCGACCCAAGAATCGACTTGATCGGTTTGCCCTTGGTTCCTACCTCAAAGGCATCGATCGGGGGCGGAGACGTCCCGTCCCCACCCTAAGCGACGCCAGGCGGATAGCCGCGATGCGTTCGACAAGGAGGTAGGTTTGTTCATCCAGACCGAGCAGACGCCAAATCCGTCAACCCTCAAGTTCCTCCCGGGCCGCGTGGTCATGGAGAAGGGGACGATGGATTTTGCGACCGCCGAAGCCGCCGCGCCCTCGCCCCTGGCGAAGAGGCTGTTCGCGGTCGAAGGTGTCGAGCGCGTGTTCTTCGGCTCCGACTTCGTGACTGTCACCAAGTCCGCCGACCGCGACTGGCAGGTCCTGAAGCCGTCGATCCTCGGCGGCATAATGGAGCATTATACGTCCGGCGATCCGGTGATCGCCGATGCCGCCGAAGCCCAGGCCGCGGCGGCCGACGACGATGAAGTCGTCGCCCAGATCAAGGAACTTCTCGATACGCGCGTTCGTCCGGCGGTGGCGCAGGACGGCGGCGATATCGTCTTCCAGGACTTCCGGGACGGCGTGGTCTACCTGCACATGCAGGGCTCCTGCTCGGGCTGCCCGAGCTCGACGGCCACGTTGAAGATGGGCATCGAGAATCTTCTGAAGCACTACGTGCCGGAAGTAGTGGAAGTGCAGGCGGCCCAGTAGGCCGCCTTCCGCTCAAGCGTACAGCGTAGAGGTGCAACGGGCGTGGCGTGGGGGCCGCGTGCGATGGGCCGTTCGTTTGAGAAAACGAAACGAGGGTGTGGAATGTATTGCTCGATTCGGCCCGCGATCGATCGCGGGAGACAATATGCGTTTCCGGTGGTGTGGGCCGCCGTACTCGCAACCGGCGTCGGTCTCAGTGAGCCGTTGCCCTCTTTCGATGCCGCCCCCTATCTCTCCTTCACGCCGATCGGCAAGGCCCAGGCCTCTTCCCCTGACGAGGTGATGCTGGCGTCGTTGGATGTGGAGCCGCAGGCGCTCAACTTCCTGCCGCCGCCGGCCAACGAGCCCGACGACATCCATCGCTCGATCATCGATCCGTCGATGGGCCACGGCCGCTTCGCCGCGCCCGGCAACGCGCTGCGCCGCCAGGTCCAGCTGCGCGCAGTCAGCCCGCGCACCGCCGACGAGCTCGCCGGCTTCTTCCGCAACGTCTCCTTCACGCTGCTTACCGACATCCGCCAGGGCGAAGCCGTGCCGCCGATCAAGGTCGACCGCGTGCCGGCCGATCTCGAGAAGAAGGATGGCGTTGAGCGCAAGCAGCTCTTCATCACTGCCATCCTGCCCGTGGTGCTCGAAGTGAACCAGCGGGTGATGGTCGATCGCGAGCAGCTGCTGGCGCTGCGCGACAAGCTCGCCGTCGATCCGCTGAGCATGAGCCCGATCGACCGCATCTGGCTCGATGATCTCGCCGACCGCTACGACACGACGCCCGATCGCATCGACGAGCTGGTGCGGCGGGTCGACATCGTGCCGCCGTCGATGGCGATCGCCCAGGGCGGCGTCGAATCGGGCTGGGGCACGTCCTTCGCCGCGCGCACCGGCAACGCGCTGTTCGGCCAGATGAAGGCGGGCAGCGCCATGCCGCTGCCTTTCCCCAATGTCGGCGAGGCAACCGAAGCCTACATCGTCAACCTCAACACCCATCCCGCCTATGCCGGCTTCCGTACCGCCCGTGCCGCGGCGCGCGAGCGCGGCGAGGACCTCGAGGGCTACCGGCTGATCGGCACCTTGCTGCGCTATTCCGAGCGCGGCCTGAACTACGTGCAGTTCGTGCGCCAGATCATGCGCGAGAACGACCTGCACGATTTCGACAAGGCGAAGCTGTCGGGGTTTTAGTTTGGTCGAAGCGACCGTCACATCATCGGCCGGGCCAGGTCGGCGTCGCTGACCAGCGGATAGCGCCGCTGGTCGAAGAGCTGATAGTGCCACCACTCATTGCGATAGAAGTCCCAGCCGGCACTGGTCATCAGGCCCATCAGCAGCAGGCGGTTGCGCTGGGCCTCGGCCGGGACGTCGGTGCGGCCGTGATGCGACAGCGGAGTAAAGGCGTCGAACGCCGTGCCCATGTCGAGTTCGCACTCGCCGTCCAGCAGGGTGAGGTCGACGGCAACGCCGCGCGAATGCGGCGAGCCCCGGCGCGGATCGGCGAGGAACTCAGGGTCAGGCCGGGCATTCCACAGCGCCCACTGCGCCTCGACGGGGCGCAGGGCATCGAAGATGCGCAGCCTGAGGCCGAGTGGCCGGGCGAGCGCGATTGCCGCGTTGAGCTTGTCGGCGGCCTCGCGATGCAGCCAGCATTCGGCATTCCGGTAGACCGGCTGCCCCGTTAGATTGGCCTCCGTCGCATAGGCGAGCGTCACATCGACGTCGAAGTCGGGCGGGGCGATGGCAACAAGATCAAGCTTCATGAACCAAGAATACACATGACGGTCCTCGCCTTCGATTGTGCCGTCAGCGGCATGGGCGTGGCCCTTGTGCGCGACGGCGTGCGGCTTGCCGGTCTTGTCGAAGCGGGGCGTGACCAGGCGGCGCGTCTGCTGCCGGCCATCGAATCCGTCCTGGCCGAGGCCGCGATCGACCGCCGGGCGGTTACGCTCATTGCCGTAACGATCGGGCCGGGGAGCTTCACCGGCGTGCGCGTGGGCCTCGCTGCGGCGCGCGGACTGGCTGTCGGCTTGGCCGTGCCGCTGGCCGGCATCACCACGACGGCAGTCCTGCTCGCCCAGGCCGCGTCGCGTGACCGGCTGGTGATTGCCGCCATCGATAGCCGGCTGGGCGACTGGTTCTGCGCCATCGCCGAGGGCGATGCGGCGCCCTTCGTATCATCGGCGCGTGACCTTGCCGTCCGCGTTGCTGGCCGTCCGTGCCTTGTCGTTGGCGCCGGCGCGAAGACATTGGTGAACGACCTTGTGGCTGCCGGGATCGATGCGCTTGCTTTGCAAGCGCTGCCCGACCCCGTCACGCTCGCTCGCCTGGCTGCAGACGCGGGCATCGAGGCGTGGCGCGGCCGCAATGCCGAGGCAGGCCTGCCGCGGCCGCTCTACCTGCGCGGCGTCAACATCACCATGCCGGATGGCGCGCGCCGCACCGTCGATTGAATGACCGACCATTTCGCCATCGCCAGGCTCGGGGCGCTCGATCTCGATCGGGCAGCGACGCTGCATGCCGAATCGTTCGGCCCCCTCGGCGAGCGTACGTGGACCCGGCAGGACCTTGCGGAGCTCGTCGTGTTGCCGGGTGTGGCCGGTCTGTTGCTGCAGGTCGATGGCGATGATGCGGGCCTTGCGGTGTGCCAGGTGGCGGCGGACGAGGCAGAACTCCTGACCCTGGCCGTTCGGCCAGCCCATCGCCGCCAGGGCGGTGCTCGCCGTCTGCTCGCCGCGGTCATCGATCATGTGCGCAAGCGTGGGGCGCGAACACTATTCCTGGAAGTCGGCGTGGATAATCCGGCGGCGCGAAGCCTTTACGAATCGCAGGGTTTTCGCGCGGTCGGCGAACGGCGCGCCTACTACCAGCGCGGCCAGGGACCGCCGGCCGACGGGATCGTCATGCGTCTCACTCTCATCTGATGAACCGCTGATCAGGCGCGCCGGATGGTTACGATATGGGCATCGCCTGCATCTTCGATCGCCAGGATGCTGTGGCCTTCCTCGCGCGCCGCGCGGGGAACGTTGCGCAAAGGTTCTTCGCCCTTGAGCCGCACGCTCAAGATCTCGCCGGGCTTCATGCGTTCGAGCCTGAGCTTTGTGCGCACGAAGGTCATCGGGCAGACCTCTGCCGTGATGTCGATCATCTGGTGTGGCATCTGGTCCGGCTGGATTGTCATCACCCGGCAACTATACCGCAGCCGCAGGGCAGTGTAGGCTATCGATGCATGCCTGATCGCAAGTCCAAGCTCGAGATGCTGTGCGCCGAACGCGGTCTCAAGATGACCGACCAGCGGCGCGTGATCGCGCGTGTGCTGTCGGAAGCGCATGATCATCCGGATGTCGAAGCCGTGCATCGCCGGGCGACCGCGATCGATCCCAACATCTCGATCGCTACTGTCTACCGCACCGTGCGACTGTTCGAGGAAGCCGGGATTCTCGCCAAGCACGATTTCGGAGATGGTCGCGCTCGCTATGAAGAAACGCCGGATGAGCACCACGACCATCTGATCGACATCCAGAGCGGCAAGGTCGTGGAATTCCACAACGACGAAATCGAGGAGCTGCAGCGCCGGATCGCTGAAAAAGCCGGCTACAAGCTGGTCGGTCACCGTCTGGAACTGTACGGCGTGCCCCTCGACGGGAAAAACAGTCGCCAAAAATGAGTGGACGCCGCCATCGCTACCTCGATAATGGAGCGATGATCGGGGCGGCCCCCTTGCGGATTCAACATGCGCATTGACCGCGCTGACAGCGAAGCCGAACTGCTGGGCGTGCCCGCCTCCAGCGCGGAAATCGTCAGGGTCGTTGCCGGCGACTTCGAGGTCCGGCTGGCCGAGAATGCCGCCGAGGTCGATGCCGCGCAGGCGCTTCGCTATCGGGTTTTTTACGAAGAGATGACAGCGCGTCCGACGCCGGAGATGGCGGCGCGGCGCCGCGACTTCGATGCCTTCGATACGGTCTGCGATCACCTGCTGGTGCTCGATCATCGCCGCGGCGAGGGACCGAAGGCCATCGTCGGGACCTATCGCCTGACCCGCCGCTCGGCGGCGGCGGCCTTGGGCCGTTTCTACTCGTCGGCCGAGTACGACATCCAGCCGATGATCGACTATCCCGGCGAGGTCCTCGAGGTCGGCCGCTCGTGCATCGAGAAGGACGCGCGCAACACCGCGACCATGCAGATGCTGTGGCGTGGCATCGCGCTGTATTCATACCACTACAACATCCAGGTGATGTTCGGCTGCGCCAGCTTCCCGGGCACGGATCCCGCGCAGCATTCGCAGGGGCTCTCCTATCTCTATCACCACCCCTTGGCGCCGCCCGAGATTCGCGTGCGCGCGCTCGCGAGCCGTTACATCAAGATGGATGTGCTGGAGCCTGGCAGCTACGACCCGCGCAAGGCGATGGCGCGGGTGCCGCCGCTCATCAAGGGCTACCTGAGGCTGGGCGGCTTCGTCGGTGATGGCGCGGTGATCGATCCGCAGTTCAACACCACCGACGTCTTCATCACCGTCAAGACGGAACTCATCACCGAGAAGTACATCCGCCACTACGAACGCGGGATGCGCGACCAGGAAGGCTGACGTCTACGACGCTGCATGTGGATCGGTTCTCCTCTGCGAGGCGCCTTTCGGCTGCTGTGCTACCTTTCGGTGACGCTCGTCCTGGTGCCGATCTATCTCCTGGCCATGGCGCTGCGCCTACGTTCGGTCATTCGCTGGATGCCGGTCGCCTATCACCGCCTCGTCTGCCTGATCCTCGGCATCAAGGTTCGCGTGCACGGCGAGCGCTCGGACGTGATCCCGACGCTCTACGTCTGCAACCACGTCTCCTACCTCGACATCGAGGTCTTGGGCGGGCTGATCCC
>Ga0081539_10004728_pt1 | contig 14727 bp, 12 predicted proteins | sample TabmetS4T2R2_FD_71023 | JGI IMG/M metagenome (GOLD analysis project Ga0081539, IMG submission 71023) | Tabebuia heterophylla rhizosphere microbial communities from the University of Puerto Rico - S4T2R2 | ecosystem: Host-associated > Plants > Roots > Rhizosphere ...
CGGATCCGACGGCAACGACTACCTCGATGGCGGCCCGGGCGACGACCACGTCTTCGGCGAGGCGGGCGACGACGTGATCGTCGACTCGACCTTCGGCAACGACCGGCGCCTGTACGGCGGGCCCGGCAACGACCTCATCAAGGGCGGGCGCGGCTCGGACCTCATCAAGGGCGGCGACGGCAACGACCAGCTCTTCGGCGAGTCCGGCACCGAGAACATCACCGGCGGCGACGGCGACGACCTTCTCGACGGCGGCGCCGCCCGCGACATCCTCGCCGGCAACAACGGCTCCGACGTCGTGCACGGCGACTCGGGCGACGACACGCTGGAGGGCGGCAGCGGCGCCGACCAGGTCGATGGCGGATCAGGCGCCGACGAGCTCTTTGGCGACGACGGCGACGACCTCGTCGTCGGCGGGCCGGGGCCGGACATCGTCGACGGCGGCGCCGGCGACGACACCATCCGCGCGGCCGACGACAGCCGCGACGAGATCGACTGCGGCGAGGGCAACGACACGGTCTTCGTCGAAGCCGACTTCCCGGCTCGCGACGCGCTCATCAACTGCGAGACCGTCACGCCGGTGCCCCCGGAGGGCGCCAACGACTCCGACGCCGCCTCGGTCATCTCGGGCACCCAGAACCGCGACGTCCTGCACGGAACGCCGGGCGACGACTCGCTGTTCGGCAAGGGCGGAAACGACGTGCTGTTCGGCGGCGCGGGCGACGACTACGTCGACGGCGAGTACGGCGCCGACGAGCTCCACGGCGGCCCCGGCAACGACACCATCGCGGGCCGCTCCAACGACGACCGCATCTTCGGCGACGCCGGCGACGACCACATCACCGGCGACCGCGGCTTCGACCACATCTCGGGCGGCTCGGGCAACGACGAGATCTTCGGCACCCCCGCCCCCGACACGATCTCCGGAGGCCCCGGCAACGACCGCATCAACGTCGTCCGCGGCGACCGCGACACGGTGCGCTGCGGGCCGGGGCGCGACGTGGTGTTCGCCGACCCGGGCGACCGGGTCGCGGGGGATTGCGAGGACGTGCGGCGGTAGGGGGTCTGGCGCTTGCACCGCCCCGCGCGTGGGCGGTGAACGTCCATCGTGTAACACCCCTATTGATACGTCATGGACGTTCGCGGTTAGGGGAGGGGGATGCCCTGCTTGGGGCGGAAGCGGTTGTAGGGGTCGACCGCGGCCTTGATGCGCTTCAGGCGCGCGTAGTTCGCTCCGTAGTACGACGAAACCGCGAGGCTTGGGTCGGCGTAGTTCTGGTAGGCCTGACCGTTGCCGTGCGGGGCGATCTTCGCTCGTGCGCGCGACACGCGCGACTTGGCGGTGGCCGGGTCGCCGGCGTAGGAGAGGATCTGGACGCTGAAGCGCACGTTGCGGTGCACGAAGGCGGTTGCGTCGGGGGCGACGTCGTCGATCGCGCCGCCGTAGGAGTCGAGGACGAGCGTCGCGCCCTTGCCGGCGGCGGCGAGGAAGTCGGCGCGCGCCGCGCTCGTCAGCCGCTTGGCCACGTAGATCGAGGAGCCGGCGAAGAGCGTGCGCTGATCGCTGTGGCACGAGGCCAAGCCACCGTCGGCGCAGCCCGCCCAGCGGCGCTGCAGCGACAGATAGCCGGAGGTGCCCGCGCTCAACCGCGCGCCAGGCACCGCGGCCAGCGGCGCCACCAAGCGCCGCAGCGCGCTCTCGGAGCCGAAGTACTGCCCCAGCGCGGTCACGTTCCCGCTCGAGCCGGGGATGGTGAAGATCGAGGTCAGCGCGCTCGATGCGCCCGGCACCAGGCCGTCCCACGCAGCGAGCGCCTCGCTCGCCCGCGACCGCGGGAACGACGCGAAGAACCACGCCGCGCTGCTCACGCGCCGCACGCGCAGGCGGATCGCGGTGACGATCCCGAAGCTCCCGCCCCCGCCGCGCAGCGCCCAGTACAGGTCGGCGTCGTCATACGAGTCTCCCCGCCGCAGCCGGCCGTCGGCGGTGACGACGTCGAAGCTCGCCACGCGATCGAGCGCGAGGCCGAGCTCGCGGCCGGCCAGCCCCATCCCGCCACCGGTGATCAGCCCGCCGGCGCCGACCATCGGGCACGAGCCCGAAGGCACCGTCGCGCCGTGGCGGGCGAGGCCGGCGTAGACGTCGATGTTGCGCGCGCCCGGGCCGATCGTCGCGATCCCGCCGCTGCCGAGCGTCGCGCCGTCGAGCCGCCCGACGTCGACCACCACGGCGTCGTCGCTCGTCGACGCGCCGTTGTAGGCATGGCCGCCCGAGCGCGCCACCAGCCCCACGTCGTTGGCCTGCGCCCAGCCGACCACCGCCCGCACGTCGGCGGCGTCGCGGGCGCGCACGACCGCCGGCGGCCGCAGACCGTCGAAGCGCTTGTTGAAGACGCCCCTCGCGCCGTTGTAGCCGGCGTCGCCCGGAGCGAGCACCTGCCCGCGCACCGCCGCGCGCAATGCGCGCAGCTGGGCCGCGGTCAGGCGCGTGCGCGCATCGGCGAGCGTCGACGCGCCGAGGGCGCCGCCGGTCCCCAGCAGCGCCGCGCCGGCCGCCGAGCGACGCAGGAACGTGCGCCGGGTCGACCCCATCGCGCTGACATGATCCTGGACCGTGCTGACGGACTACCACGTGCACCTGCGCCCCGACGACGTCGACGACACGCCGGCCGACCGGTACCTGACCGCGGCCAACGCCGACCGCTACCGCACCGTCGCCTCCGAGCGCGGCATCGAGGAGCTCGGCGTCGCCGAGCACGTCTACCGCTTCAGCCAGGCCCTCGACGTCTGGCAGCACGAGCTGTGGCGCCACTCGGCCCGCGACGACCTCGACGCCTACTGCGACTTCGTCCGCGAGGAGACCGACCTCAAGCTCGGCATCGAGGCCGACTTCATCCCCGGCCGCGAGGACCGGATGGCCGAGCTGCTGGCCGGCCGCGACTTCGACTACGTCGTCGGCTCGATCCACTTCGTCGGCGACGGCGCGCTCGACTACGACAAGTACGACATCTGGGGAACCGGGCAGTCGCCCGACCGCGTGTGGCGCACGTACTTCGAGTGGCTCGCCGAGGCGGCCGCGAGCGGGATGTACGACATCCTCGCCCACCCCGACATCGTCAAGTACTGGGGCGCCCAGCGCCCGCGGCCCGACCGCGACCCGCGCTACTTCTACGAGATCGCGATGGAGGGGATCGCCGAATCGGGCATCGCGGTCGAAGTGTCGACCGCCGGCTTGCGCAAGCCGGTCGGCGAGCTCTACCCGGCGCGGGCCTTCCTGGAGATGGTGCTCGACGCGGGCAACCCGATCGCGCTGTCCAGCGACGCGCACCGCCCCGACGAGCTCGGGCGCGACTACGAGCGGGCGCTCGAGCTCCTCGACGACCTCGGCGTGACGGAGCTGGCGGTCTTCGAGCGCCGCGAGCGGCGCCTGGAGCCGATCGGATGACCACCGGGATCTGCTGGGACTCGCACCGCCTGGCTCCCGACCGCGAGCTGATCCTCGGCGGCATCAGCATTCCCCACGACCGCGGACTGCACGGCCACTCCGACGCCGACGTGCTCACCCACGCGGTCATCGACGCGCTCCTCGGCGCCGCCGCCCTCGGCGACATCGGCCAGCACTTCCCCGACAGCGACGAGCGCTACCGCGACGCCGACTCGATCGAGCTCCTGCGCACGGTGGTCGCGATGCTCGCCGAGAAGGGACTCGGCGTCGCGCACGTCGATACCACCGTGGTCATGGAGCGTCCGAAGCTGGCCGGCCACCGCGACGCGATCCGCGCCTCGCTGGCGGCGGCGCTCGGCGTCGACGCAGAGCACGTCAACGTGAAGGCCTCGACCGGCGAGGGCATGGGGTTCGTCGGCCGCGAGGAGGGCGTTGCGGCGCTCGCCGTGGCGACGTTGCGCCAAAACTGACGCTTCGCGCGTCTTAACGGCGGGCAACACGAGGTCCGCCACAATCGCGGTCGCCGCTCCGATGCCCCCCGCGCACGAGCTGACAGCACCCCGTCCCCGCGTGCCGGCCCTCGCCGTGCCGCGCGTCGCCGTGCGCCATTGGGTGGCGATCGTGGTGCTCGCGCTCACGGGGCTGACCTTCCTCGCCCCGTCGGCGCCGACCTACGACCCGTGGGCGTGGATCATCTGGGGCCGCGAGATCCTGCACCTCGACCTCTCCACGGTCGACGGGCCCTCGTGGAAGCCGCTCCCGGTCCTGCTGACCACGCCGTTCGCGCTCTTCGGCTCGGCCGCTCCCGACCTGTGGCTGTTCGTCGCGCGCGCCGGCGCCATCGCCGGCGTGGTCATGGCCTTCCGCGTCGCGCGCCGCCTCGGCGGCGTGCCCGCCGGCGCCGCCGCAGCCGCGGCCTACGCGATCGCGCCGTGGACGATCCGCAACGCCGCGCTGGGCAACTCCGAGGGCCTGCTCGTCGCCCTCGTCCTGGCCGCGATCGACCGCCACCTCGCCGGCCGGTACCGCCACGCCGTCCTGCTCGCGCTCGGCGCCGGGCTGCTGCGCCCGGAGACGTGGCCGTTCCTCGGGCTCTACGGCGCCTGGCTGTTCTGGCGCGACCCCAACGCACGCAAGCTCGTGGCGATCGGCTTCGCCGCGTTGCCGGCGCTGTGGCTGCTGCCGGAGCTGTGGGGGTCCGGCGACCTTCTGCGCGCCGCCCACCGCGCCCACAACCCGCGCGCCAACAGCGCCGCGTTCTCGGATGACCCGACCGGCGAGGTCATCAGGCAGTTCCTCGCGATGCTGCCGATCGTGGTGAAGATCGGTGTCCCAGCTCTCGCGGTCGGCTGGCTCCTGCGCCGCGGCAGCCAGCGCCGCGAGCAGCGCGTGACGGCGGCCCTGCTCGTCGGCGGCGCGATCTGGGTGCTCGAGGTCGCGGTCATGACCAACGACGGCTTCAGCGGCAACGGCCGCTACCTCATCCTCCCCGCGGCGCTGGCCTGCGTCCTGGCGGGCGTCGCGCTCGGATGGCTCGTCCGTGCGGTGCCCGGCGCCCTGACGCGACGCCCGCTCGTCGTGGCGCTCGTCGCCGTCGTCGCCGCGGCCGGCTTCGCCGCCGAGAGCGTCCATCGCCTCGGCGCGGTGAGGGCCTCGGCCTACTACCAGGCGCGCCTCACCGACGGCCTGCCCGGCGTGATCGCGAAGGCCGGTGGCAAGGATCGCCTGCTGGCCTGCGGCACGCCGTACACCGGCGCCTTCCAGGTCCCCGCGATCGCCTGGCAGCTCGGCGTGCACACCACCGTGGTGCGCTCGGCCAGCGCTCCCGGCGACGCGCCGCCGGCGGTGCCCGCCGTCGTCTTCCGCTCGCACACCACGAGCACCAGCCACGCCGTCCCGCCGCTCGAGAGCCTCGGCGGCGAGGCGGGCGTGCGCACGATCGCCACCGGTGGCGGCTGGCGCATCGTCACGAGGTGCTCATGAGCACGGCGACGATGGCGCGGCCGCGGGCGCGCTTCGCCCGCCTGGCCACCGCGCGGCTCTCGATCAGCCTTCCCAAGGCGATCATGGCGCTGGCCTTCCTGGTCGGCGTCTCGCTGGCCCTGCGCACCCAGGCCATCCACGCGCGCTTCTGGATCGACGAGGGGCTGTCGGTCGGGATCTCCTCGCACCACCTCGCCGACATCCCCGACGTCCTGCGCCAGGACGGATCGCCGCCGCTCTACTACGTGCTGCTCAACGTCTGGATGAGGATCTTCGGCAGCGGCGAGGCCGACACGCACGCGATGTCGGTCGCCTTTGCGCTGCTGCTGGTGCCGGTCGCGTGGGTCGCGGCGCGGGCGCTGTTCGGCGATCGTGCGGCGTGGATCGCCGCGCTGCTGGCGGCGATCGACCCGTTCCTGACCTACTACGCGCAGGAGACGCGGATGTACACGCTCGTCGCGCTCCTGTCGACGATCGTGGCGGGGACGTTCGTGGTGGCGTTCGTGCAGGGTCGGCGCCGGTGGCTGCCCGTGTTCGGCGTCGCCCTCGCGCTGCTGGTCTACGCGCACAACTGGGGGGTCTTCATCGGCCTGGGCACGGTCGCCGCGCTCGTCCCGATCTGGCGAGCGGCGAGCGACCGCCGCGCGGTCCTGCGCGACGCGGCGATCGGCTACGGCGTCGCCGTCGTCCTCTACCTGCCGTGGGTGCCGCTGCTCATCTCCCAGGTTCGCCACACCGGGGCGCCGTGGGCCGAGGCGCCGCGCTTCCAGGACATCCTCAACGGCCTCTCGAACCTCTTCGGCGGCGCCGCGCCAGCGATGGCCTTCGCCCTCGCCGCCGGCTTCGGGCTGAGCACGCTGCTGGCCGCCCCGCGGCGCTCACCGCGCGCGCGGGCCGCGCTGGCCCTCGCCGTGATGGCGCTCACCGCGCTCGTGTGCGCGTTCGTCGCCTCGCAGATCTCGCCGGCGTGGTCGAACCGCTACTTCGCGGCGTTCGTCGGGCCGCTGCTGCTGCTCGGCGCGGCCGGGCTCGCGCGCGGCGGGCGCCTGGGCGTGGTCGGGGTGCTGATCCTCGTGGCCTTCTGGTTCAACCCGCGCACCGGCGCGCTCAACAGCAAGAGCGATGCCCACACCGTCGCCGTCCTGACCCGCGACCGGCTCGAGGCCGGCGACATGGTCCTCGCCGTCCATCCCGAGCAGGGGCCGGTGATGCACTACTACCTGCCCCAGGACATCGGCCTGCGCTGGGCGAACATCATGGGCCCGGTGAAGGACCCGATGGTCTTCGACTGGCGCGACGCCCTCGATCGCCTGAAGGCGGCGCGGCCGACGCCGACCGAGAACGCGCTCGTGAGCACGCTAAAGCCGGGGCAGAAGATCCTCGCGATCTTCCCGATCATCCGGACCGCCCGGTGGGGCGCGCCGTGGACGAAGGAGGTCCGCAAGCGCTCGGCCCAGTGGCAGCGGGTGCTCGATCGCGACAAGCGCCTGTCGCGCACGCTCGCGGTGCCGGTGACCGAGGGCAAGGCGACGCCGCGGGGCGTGCGCGCCGTGCTCTACGAACGCCGTTAAGCATCGTTAGGAACGATTAGCGCAGCGACTGTGTTCCCCGCGGTAGCGGGGATCGTTCCCGGCATGACTCTCCTCGAGATCGATGCCCCGCGCTCTGATGACGGCGGCGGCGAGCGCCCGTACGTCGTCATCGGCGGAGGCCCGGCCGGCCTGACTGCCGGCTACCTCCTCGCCAAGGCGGGCCGGCGCGTCATCGTGCTGGAGGCCGACGAGCAGGTCGGCGGCCTGGCCAAGACGGTCGTCGATCCCGACGGCTATCGCTTCGATCTCGGCGGCCACCGCTTCTTCACCAAGAGCCAGGAGGTCAACGACCTCTGGCTGGAGATCATGGGCGACGAGTTCCTCATGCGCCCGCGGATGTCGCGCATCTACTGGCGCGGGCGCTACCTCGACTACCCGCTCAAGGGCACCGACGTCGTCAAGAAGCTCGGCCCGGTCGAGCTCGTGCGTTGCACGCTGAGCTACATCTGGGCCGCCATCAAGCCCAAGGGCCGCGAGGACGACCTCGAGACGTGGGTCTCCAACCGCTTCGGCAAGCGTCTCTACACCCACTTCTTCAAGAGCTACACCGAGAAGGTCTGGGGCGTCCCCGCCACCGAGGTGCGCTCCGAGTGGGCCGCCCAGCGCATCAAGGGGCTGTCGTTCTTCAGCGCCGCCAAGGCCGCCTTCATGGGCAACAAGGGCAACAAGATCAAGTCGCTGATCGACAAGTTCCAGTACCCGCGCTACGGCCCGGGCCAGATGTGGGAGGCGATGACCGCCCGCATCGAGGAGCTCGGCGGCGAGGTCCGCACCTCGACGCCGGCGACGCGCCTGGAGTTCGAGGACGGCGAGTGCGTCGCCGTCCACACGCCCGACGAGATCATCGAGCCGGCGGCGGTCATCTCCTCGCTGCCGCTGCGCGCCACCGCCGGCATCGCCGACCCGGCTCCGCCGCGGCGCGTCGTCGAGGCCGCGCGCGGCCTGCGCTACCGCGACTTCCTGACCGTCGCCCTCGTGCTCGACGGCGACGACCTCTTCCCCGACAACTGGATCTACATCCACGAGCCCGACGTCCACGTCGGGCGCATCCAGAACTACCGCTCGTGGAGCCCGTGGATGGTGCCCGACCCCGACACCGCCTGCGTCGGCCTCGAGTACTTCTGCTTCAAGGGCGACGACCTCTGGACGATGGACGACGACGACCTCGTCGCGCTGGCGACCGAGGAGCTGCACAAGCTCGGCCTCGCGCGGCCCGAGCAGGTGCGCCGCGGCTACGTCGTGCGCGTTCCGCTCGCCTACCCGATGTACGACGAGAAGTACGCCGAGCGCGTCGAGACGATCCGCGAGTGGCTCGATCCGCTGGGGACGAACTTCCAGCAGGTCGGCCGCAACGGCCTGCACCGCTACAACAACTCCGATCACTCGATGCTCAGCGCGATGCGCGCGGTGGACAACGTCCTGCTGCGCGCCGGCCACGACATCTGGGCGGTCAACGTCGAGAGCGCCTACCACGAGGAGCAGTCCGACGCCGACGTCCAGCAGCCGTACAAGAAGGTGCCGGTGACCCCGGCGATGAGCGAGGCGCTCGCGCCCGAGCGCGCGTAGATGGCGGCGGGCGCCTCAGAGGCACGCCTCCCCACAACGCTTGCGGGCGCGCGGTGGCGCGCCCTGCTCGTTCCCGCGGTCGTCTCGGTCGGCGCGCTGGTGGCGGTCGTCTGGTGGGCCTCGCGGCAGCAGATGCCCGAGCTGCCCGCGGCCTCCGTCGCCCTGCCGCGGCTCGCGGCCGCGCTCGGCCTCTACGCCGTCGCGACCGCGCTGCGCGGCGAGCGCTGGATGCGGTTGCTGCGCCACGGCGGCGCGCGGCTGTCGCGGACCGACGCCTACGCCGTGACGACGGTCGGCTACATGGGCAACAACGCGCTGCCGGCGCGGGCGGGCGACGTCCTCAAGGCCGTGCTGAGCTCGCGCGAGTCGGGGACGCCGACGGCCGACGGCTTCGGGACGCTCGTCGCCGAGCGCGTCCTCGACGCCGCCGCGCTCGTGCTGATCTTCGCCGTCCTGGTGACGACGCTCTCGCTGCCGCTCGGGCTGAAGGGCTGGATGCTCGCGGTGGTCGGCGCGGCGCTCGTCGTCGCCGGCGCGGCGGCCGCGTTCCTGGGCCGCGACACCGGTGCGGGGCGCCGGGTCCGCGAGCTCGCCGCGCGCCTGCTCGCCCCGACGCGTCGCCTGTGGTCGCTGGCGGGCGCGGGGTTGCTCGCGGTCTCGATCGCGCTGTGGCTCGTCGAAGGTTCTGTCTACGCGGTCCTCGGGGCGGTCGCCGGCCTGCACCTCTCGCTGCTCGACGGCCTCTACGTCATGGCCCTGGCCAACCTCGTCGCGCTCGTTCCCGCCGCGCCCGGCTACGTCGGCACCTTCGACGCGGCGGTCATCCTCGGCGTCCGGCTGGTCGCCGGCGGCACGCACGCCGCCGCGCTCGCTTACGCGGTGGTCGTGCGGTTCGTGCTCTTCGTCCCGATCACCGTCGTCGGGCTCGCCGCGCTCGTCGGCCGCTACGGCGGCCTGCGGCGGCTGACCGCGGCGCTGCGCTAGGTCACTCGTGGATCTTGCGGTGCTCGCGGAGCATCGCGACGTACTTCTCGATGCGGCGGGCCCGGGTCTCGGGCTTCTTGGCGTCCTGGACGCGGTAGAGGATCGCGTAGCGGTTGGCGCTGTCGAGCGTCGCGAAGAAGGCGCGCGCCTCGTCGTCGGCGTCGAGGGCGGCCTGGAGGTCTTCTGGGACCGTGGCCGTGCGGGGGCTCTCGTACGCGGCGTCCCAGCGGCCGTCGGCCTTGGCGCGCTCGATCTCGCGCAGGCCGGGGGGCTGCATCTCGCCGCTGGCGATCAGGCTCGTCGCCCGGTCGCGGTTGCGCTTGGACCAGCGGCTGCGCGCCCGCCGCGGCGTGAAGCGCTGCAGCCAGCGGTCGTCGTCGACCGGCTTGGCCTGCCCGTCGATCCAGCCGTAGCAGAGGGCGACCTCGACGGCCTCGGCCTGGGTGACGCTCGCGATGCCGCTGCCCTTCTTGGCGAGCTCGAGCCAGACGCCATCGGTCTCCCCGTGGTGCTCGGCCAGCCAGGCGGCCCAGTCGTCGCGGGAGGCGAACGCGATCGTCGGTGGGGTCACCGCTCGTAGTCTTCAACATCGGTGACCGAGGTCAACTGGTCTGGGACGCACGCCTACCGCGCCGCGCGGATCCGTCGGCCGGCGAGCGTCGAGGAGGTGCAGGAGATCGTGGCGGGGGCGCCGCGGGTGCGCGTGCTCGGCTCGCGCCATTCGTTCACCGATCTCGCCGACTCGGCCGAGCTCGTCGACCTCAGCGGGCTGCCGGCGGACATCGCCGTCGAGGACCGCACGGTGTCGCTCGGCGCCGCGGCGAAGTACGGCGAGCTGGCCCGCGTGCTGCAAGCGGAGGGGCTGGCGCTGCACAACCTCGCCTCGCTGCCGCACATCTCGGTCGGCGGCGCGATCGCGACGGCAACGCACGGGTCCGGTGACGCGAACGGCAACCTGGCGAGCGCGGTCGCCGCGCTGGAGCTCGTGCGCTCCGACGGCGAGCTGGTGCGTCTCAGGCGCGGCGACCCTGACTTCGACGGCGTGGTCGTCGGGCTGGGCGCGCTCGGCGCGGTCACCCGGGTGACCCTCGACGTCGAGCCCGCCTACGAGGTCCGCCAGCGGGTGTTCGAGCGGATGCGCTGGGACGCGCTCCTGGAGCACTTCGACGCGATCGTCGCCGGCGGCTACAGCGTCAGCGTCTTCACCCGGTGGGGTGCGGACGTCGAGCAGGTGTGGGTCAAGAGCCGCGTCACCGACGCGCCCGAGGAGGTCCGCGACGAGCTCTTCGGCGCCGTCGCGGCGACGGTCGACCGCCACCCGATCATCGGCCTGGACGCCGTCAACTGCACCGCGCAGCTCGGCGTGACCGGCCCGTGGTGGGATCGGCTGCCGCACTTCCGCATGGGCTTCACGCCGAGCGCGGGAGACGAGATCCAGTCGGAGTTCTTCGTCGCCCGCGACCGCGCGGTCGGCGCGATCGAGGCGCTGCGCGGGCTCGGCGATCGGCTCGAGCCGCTGCTGCTCGTCTCCGAGATCCGCACCATCGCCGCGGACCCGCTGTGGCTGAGCCCGCAGTACCGCCAGGACACCGCGTCGTTGCACTTCACCTGGAAGCGCGAGCCCGAGGCGGTCGAACGGGCGTTGCACGACGTCGAGGCGGCGCTGCGCCCGCTCGCCGCTCGCCCGCACTGGGGCAAGGCGTTCGTCGCTCGCGCGGCCGACCTCGCGCCGCTCTACGAACGCCTGCCGGACTTCGTGGCGCTGATGGAGCGCCTGGACCCGCGCGGCGCCTTTCGCAATGTGTGGCTCGAGCGGCGCGTGCTCGGCGGCGGCTAATCCTCGCGGCGGATGACGATCTGCGCGTCGCGTCCTGCGCTGTGCGCCTGCCAGATCGCCTCGGCGACGTCGGCGGGGTCATGGCCGCCATCTCCGATCGGGCCGACGATGACCGCGTGCAACGCGTAGACGCCGTCGTCGGCGAGGCTCTCGTGCAGCATGCGGATGTAGACGGACTGGGCGGCATTGACGACGCCGCTGGTGGCACGGCCGCTGCTCGGGGTCAGGGCGGCCGAGCCGGTGGTGAACAGCAGCGATCCGCGGCCCGCGGCGCGCATCGCGGGCAGGACGCAGCCGACGGCCGCGGCGGTGCCGACGACTCCGAGCGCCAGCGCCTCGCGCAGGTCCTCCGCGGTCGTGTCGGCGACCGGCTTGATCGTCGCGATGTCGGGCAGGGGGCTCACGCACAGCACCTCGGCCGGGCCCAGCGCGCGCTCGACCACGTCGATCGCCTCGCGTACCGCGGCGGGGTCGCGGGCATCGGCGACCGCCACGGCCGACGCGATGCCGTCGGCGGCCAGCGACTCGGCGAACGCGTCGAGGCGCTCACGGTTGCGCGCGATCAGCCCCACCGGATGGCCTTCGCGACCGAAGCGGCGTGCCACCGACGCGCCCACACCCGGACCCGCGCCGACGACGACGATCGATCCGCGGCCGGCGCTCACGCTAGGTCGCGGTCGGCGCCGGCTCGCGCTCGGGATGCGATCCCGACGGCATCTCGATCGCCAGCTCGAGGACGAAGCGTGCGCCGGGATCGGTGCTGTCGTCGTGGCGCAGCTCGCCGCCCATGCGCCGCGCGAGCTCGCGGCCGATGGCCAGGCCGAGCCCGAAGCCGCCCTCGCCTGACGGCGCGCTGCCGCGCTCGAAGCGCTCGAAGATGCGCTCGCGATCGGCCGGCGCGACGCCGGGGCCCTCGTCGGCCACCTCCACGGTCGCGTTGGACCCGTGGTAGGCGGGCAGGATGCGCACCGCCGACCCGACCGGCGTGTGGCGCAGCGCGTTGTCGAGCAGGATGCGCACGACGCGCGCCACCGCATCGGGGTCGCCGCGGCCCCAGCACGGGCCCGGCGGCGCGGTCACCTCGAGGTCGACGTCGCGCTCGCGCGCGCGCAGCTCGAACTCGGCCGCCACCGCGCGGCACAGCTCGCCGAGCTCGACCGGCTCCTCGCGCAGCGCGATGGCGGCGTCGAGGCGGCTGAGGTCGAGCAGCTCGCCGGCCAGCCGCCCGAGCCTGCGCAGCTCGCGCTGCGCCGCGACGACCTGCTCGCGGGCATCGTCGTGATCGAGCCGACCGTCGCGCAGGTCCTCCTCGAGCAGCTCGAGCGTCCCCTGCAGCGAGGTCAGCGGCGTGCGCAGCTCGTGCGACGCGGTCGCCACGAACGACCGCCGCGCCGCCTCCTGTCTTCGGAGCTCGCGTTGCATCGTCGCCAGCGAGCGAGCGAGGTCGCCGACCTCGTCGAGCCCGTCGTCGCGGGGCGTCGGGGCGTCGGGGCCCTCCTGCGCGACGCGGACAGCGGCGGAGCGAAGGCGCGCGAGTCGCCGGCCAAGCGTCGTGGCCAGCAGGATGCCGAGGACGACCGCCACGACCAGCCCGGCCGCCGCGGCGGCGAGGAAGGCGGTACGGACGGTGTCGACGGCAGCCGAGACGTCGGTGAGCTGCTTCTCGGTGACGAGGACGAACGTGTCGTCCGGCTGGTGCTTGTCCACCTTGCGAACCGACATCAGCCGGGTCACGAGCACGTCGTCGCCCGACCGGACGCTCCGGCCGAAACCGGCGACCAGCGCGCGGAAGATCTCGCGGCGCGGGATCGTGCTGCCGGCGAAATCTGTGTCGACGATGGGGTCGTCGGTGGAAACCGAGTCGGTGACGATGACCCGCGCCCCCGTGCGGTCGCGCAACGTCGTCGCGCGGCCGTAGAGAGCCGAGCTCAGCGCGCTCAGGCGCTCCTGGCGGTCGGCGATGCCCTTGGTGCTCGCGAAGCTCGCGTTGATCTTCTGCTCGAAGAACTGCGTCTCGGCTCCGGTCGCGTTCTCGAGATCGCTGCGTGCCTGCTTGGTCAGCTTGTCCTGCAGCGGCGGCAGCAGCGCCAGCGCCGCGACCCCCAGCGTCACCGCCGCCGTGAACACCAGCGCGGCGAGCAGCCGCGGGCGCAGACCGAAGGCCCAGCGCCTGCGCACTACTGCTCCCGGAAGCGGTAGCCGGCGCCGCGAACGGTGAGGATGAGGCTCGGCTCCTCCGGGCGCTCCTCGAGCTTCTCGCGCAGGTGCCGGATGTGGACGTCGATCGCGCGCGGGTCGCGGTAGGCGCTGTCGCCCCAGATCGCGCGCAGCAGCTCCTGGCGGTTGAAGGCGTAGCCCGGCCGGCTCATCAGGCAGCCGAGCAGCTCGAACTCCGAGAAGGTCAGCCGGACCTGATGGCCGTCGACGGTGACGCGGCGCAGGTCGCGGTCGAGCGCGACGGGCCCGACCTGCAGGCTGCCCTCGACCACGCGGCCCTGCGCGCGGCGCAGGACGGCCCGGATGCGGCTGCGCAGCTCGGCCAGCCCGAACGGCTTCGTGACGTAGTCGTCGGCGCCCGACTCGAGGCCCTGGACGGCGTCGGCCTCCGAGTCCAGCGCGGTGAGCATGATGATCGGCACCACGTCGCGGCGCGAGCGCAGCATGCGGGCCACGTCGTGGCCGGTCGGCCCGGCGCCGAGCGCGACGTCGAGCAGCACGATGTCGTAGGGGCGCTCCGCGGCGGCCTCCAGCGCGGACTGCCCGTCGGCCACGGCGGTGACCTTGTGCCCCTCGCGCTCGAACGAGCGGGAGAGCATCTCGCGCAGCGGGTCGTCGTCGTCGACCAGCAGGATCTCGAGCGCCGCCGTGGTCAGCACCGGGCCCAGGGTATCGCCCGATTAAGGCCTGTTAGCAGTCTTTAGACGCGTGCGGCCGCGCGTGTGAAGGCGGGCATGGTGGTGGCCATGTCGACTGTTGAATTCGATCCTCCCCGGCACGCGCTCCTCGACGACGGCGACGAGCGCAAGCCCGTCGCGGTGCTCGGGGGCGGCCCGGCGGGGCTCACCGCCGGCTACCTGCTCGCCCGCAAGGGCGTGCCGGTGATCGTGTTCGAGGCCGAGGACCAGGTGGGCGGCATCGCCAAGACCGAGGTCCGCGACGGCTTCCGGTTCGACCTCGGCGGGCACCGCTTCTTCACCAAGTCCCAGGAGGTCAACGACCTCTGGGAGGAGGTCATGAAGGAGGAGTGGCTCACCCGCCCGCGCATGTCGCGCATCTTCTGGAACGGCAAGTTCCTGAAGTACCCGCTCGACGGGATGGAC
>Ga0081539_10004729_pt1 | contig 14726 bp, 15 predicted proteins | sample TabmetS4T2R2_FD_71023 | JGI IMG/M metagenome (GOLD analysis project Ga0081539, IMG submission 71023) | Tabebuia heterophylla rhizosphere microbial communities from the University of Puerto Rico - S4T2R2 | ecosystem: Host-associated > Plants > Roots > Rhizosphere ...
CAGGTGCTGGAGGGCGCGCATCACGCGGCGTCCACCGTGCGCTGCGACGCGCTGCTGGTCGACACGATCAGCCGCTCCGACACCTACCCGTACGTCGACGTGCGCGAGGACGACGTCGCGATGGGTCACGAGGCCACCGTCTCGAAGGTCAGTGAGCAGCAGCTGTTCTACCTGATGTCCCGTGGCCTCTCGGAGGAGGAGGCCATGGCGATGATCGTCCGCGGCTTCATCGAGCCGATCGCCCGGGAGCTGCCGATGGAGTACGCCCTGGAACTGAACCGGTTGATCGAGCTGCAGATGGAAGGCGCCGTCGGCTGACGCGCCGGACGATCCCGCCCCGGATCCCGAACGCGTGCGGCCGCCGGCCGCGCGGCGGATATCTCACGGACTAGAGGACATGACCGACACACAGACGAGCGACGAGCTGCGACAGGAGTACGCCGTCGACCACGCTGCGCAGGCACCCGCCACGGTGAGCCTGGACTCCTCGGCGAGTCCGGGCCCTGGCGGGGACCCCGGCGCGAAGCAGGCGCAGCACGGGATGACGGCGCACTCGCACGGCGCGGGCGTGCCGGTGCAGTCGCGCGCCGAGCGGCGGTCGAGCTTCGACGTGGCGGACTTCCCGGTGCCGGGCGGACGCGAGGAGGACTGGCGCTTCACCCCGCTGGACCGGCTGCGCGGCCTGCACTCCGGGGTCGAAGCGTCCGGCCCGGCGCCGGTGCTGGAGGCCGACGTCCCGCCGGAGATCGCGCTGGACACCGTCGGTCGCGACGACGCTCGGCTCGGCCGCACCGGGCCGCCGGACGACCGCGTGGCGGCCCAGGCCTGGTCGTCGTTCGAGCAGGCTGCGGTCGTCACCATCGGGCGGGGCCTACTGGTGGACCGGCCCGGCGTCCTGCGAGTTGTCGGGCGGGGCGGGACGGCGTACGCCCACCTCACGGTGATCGCGCAGCGGGAATCCTCCGCGGTGGTCGTGCTCGATCACCGGGGTAGCGGCGCGGTGGCCGCCAACGTCGAGATCGACGTCGAGGACGGCGCGCAGCTCACGTTCGTCTCCGTGCAGGATTGGGACGACGACGCCGTGCACGTGAGCGCCCACCGGGCGCGGCTCGGCCGGGACGCCCGGCTCAAGCACGTCGTCGTCAGCTTCGGCGGCGACGTCGTCCGCATCACCCCGACGGCGACGTTCACCGCGCCGGGCGCCGAGGTGGAGCTGCTCGGGCTGTACTTCGCCGACGCCGGGCAACATCTGGAGCACCGGACGTTCGTCGACCACGCCGTCCCGCACTGCCGCAGCAACGCCGTCTACAAGGGCGCGCTGCAGGGCGACGGCGCGCACACCGTCTGGGTCGGCGACGTCCTGATCCGGCACGTCGCCGAGGGCACCGACACCTACGAGCTGAACCGCAACCTGGTCCTGACCGACGGCGCCCGCGCCGATTCGGTGCCGAACCTGGAGATCGAGACCGGCGAGATCGTCGGGGCGGGGCACGCCAGCGCGACCGGCCGCTTCGACGACGAGCAGCTGTTCTACCTGCGGGCGCGCGGCATACCGGAGGACGAGGCCCGGCGGCTGGTCGTGCGGGGCTTCTTCGCCGAACTCGTGCAGCAGATCGGCGTCCCGCAGATCCAGGAGCGGCTGCTCGAGGCGATCGAGAAGGAACTCGCCACCACGATGGGGGCGGCCACCCCCGCGAGGGCAACGCCGTGATGGGGGAGCGGGTCTGCGCGCTCGGCGACCTGCCCGACGTCGGAGCGTTGCGGGCGGAGGTGGACGGCGAGCCGGTGGCCGTCGTCCGCGACGAAGAAGGGCACGTGCACGCCATCGGCGACACCTGCTCCCACGCCAACGTCTCGCTGTCCGAGGGTGAGGTCGAGGGCTGCACCATCGAATGCTGGCTGCACGGCTCGATGTTCGACTTGCGCACCGGTGAGCCGCTCGCCCTGCCCGCCACCTCACCGGTGCCCGTCTACCCCGTGACCATCGACGGCGACGACGTATACGTCGACGTCACCCGAACCATTGGCGACGCCGTCGAGAGCGTCGCCATGAAGGAGAGCTGAACCGGCATGGCCACCCTGGAGATCCGGGACCTGCACGTGAGCGTGGACACCGAGCAGGGCGCGAAGGAGATCCTGCGCGGCGTGGACCTCACCGTCCGTGCCGGGCAGACACACGCGATCATGGGCCCGAACGGATCCGGCAAGTCCACTCTGGCGTACGCCGTCGCCGGTCACCCGAAGTACCAGGTGACCAGGGGCACCGTAACGCTGGACGGCGAGGATCTGCTGGCCATGAGCGTGGACCAGCGCGCCCGGGCCGGACTGTTCCTGGCCATGCAGTACCCGGTGGAGGTGCCGGGCGTGACCGTCTCGAACTTCCTGCGAACTGCGAAGACGGCGATCGACGGGCAGGCGCCACCGCTGCGCACCTGGGCGAAGGCCGTGCGCACGGCCATGCAGGCGCTGCGGATCGACCCGGCGTTCGCCGACCGGAACGTCAACGAGGGATTCTCCGGCGGGGAGAAGAAGCGGCACGAGATCCTGCAGCTCGAGCTGCTCAAGCCGAAGATCGCCGTGCTGGACGAGACCGACTCCGGGCTCGATGTCGACGCGCTGCGCATCGTCTCCGAAGGCGTCAACCGGGTCCGGGGCACCGGCGAGGTGGGCGTCCTGCTGATCACGCACTACACCCGGATCCTGCGCTACGTCCAGCCGGACTTCGTCCACGTGTTCGTCGACGGGCAGATCGTGCAGGAGGGCGGCCCGGAGCTGGCCGAGGAACTCGAAGCCGAGGGCTACGACCGATTCACCGCAGCGGCAAGGGCCTGATCGCCATGGGCATCACCGATCTCGACGCCGCACTCGCGGCCGGTGCACCGGCGTCCCAGGCGGTCAGCCCGCTCGGCGAGAGCGAAGTCGCCGCGCTCCGCGGAGACTTCCCGGTGCTGTCCCGGACCGTGGCCGACGGCAAGCCGCTGATCTACCTGGACTCCGCCGCCACGTCACACCGGCCGAACGGCGTGCTGGACGCCGAGCGCCGCTTCGCGCAGCGCTCGTACGGCGCCGTGCACCGGGGCGCGCACACCCTGGCTGAGGAGGCCACGGATGCCTACGAGGGTGCCCGCGAGGCGGTTGCGGCGTTCGTCGGCGTCCCGCCGTCCGGGCTCGTGTGGACGCGCAACGCGACCGAAGGCCTCAACATCCTTGCTGCGGCCCTGAGCGACCCGGACGCCGGTGACCTGGCGCTGCGGCCGGGCGACGAGGTCGTGGTCACGCAGCTGGAGCACCACGCCAACCTCGTTCCCTGGCAGCGGGCCTGCGCCCGCAGCGGCGCCACTCTGAAATGGATCCCGGTCACCGACGAGGGCCGGCTGGACCTGCAGGCGCTCGACGACGTCGTGACGCCGCGCACCCGGGTGCTGGCGTTTGCCCACGTCTCCAACGTGCTCGGCACCGTCAACCCGGTGAGTGCGCTGGTGCAGCGTGCCCGCGAGGTCGGCGCGCTGACGGTGCTGGACGCCTGCCAGGCGGTGCCGCACATGCCGTTCAACGTGCGCGACCTCGGGGTCGACGCCGCGGTGTTCTCCGGTCACAAGATGCTCGGGCCCACCGGCATCGGCTGTCTGGCGGCCGAGCCGGCTCTGCTGGACGCGCTGCCTCCCGTCGTCACGGGCGGGTCCATGGTCGAGGTGGTGACCATGGAGTCGGCGACATACCGGTCGGCGCCGCAGCGGTTCGAGGCCGGGACGCCGCCGGTGGCCCAGGCGGTGGCGCTGCATGCTGCCGTCAACTACCTGCGCAGCCTCGGAATGGAGCGGATCGCCGAGCGGGAGCACCTGCTCACCCGCCGGTTGCTGGCTGGAGTGTCGAGAGTGCCCGGCGTGCGAATCATCGGGCCGGTGACTGCGGACGAGCGGATCGGCGCCGTGAGTTTCGCCGTCGACGACGTCCACCCGCACGACGTCGGGCAGGTGCTGGACGCCGAGGGCATCGCGGTGCGGGTCGGTCACCACTGCGCGCAGCCGGTGCACCGCCGGTTCGGCGTCTCCGCGAGCGCCCGGGCGAGTGTGTACCTGTACAACACGGCCGAGGAGATCGACACCTTCGTCGAAGCCCTCGGCGGGGTGCGTGCGTTCTTCGGGAGGGACTGATGTCCTCGCTCGACCGGCTCTATCAGCAGGTGATCCTGGATCACGCCCGCGAGCGCCATGGTCATGGCTTGCGGGACGGCCTGCGCGAGCGGCGGTCGGGCGAGCAGCTCGTGGAGAGCCGCCAGTACAACCCGCTGTGCGGCGACGAGGTCACCGTGCGCGTGCGGGTGGCCGGGGGCGCGATCCAGGACCTGTCATGGGACGGCGAAGGCTGCTCGATCAGCCAGGCCGCCACGTCGGTGTTGCATGACCTGGTGGTGGGCCAGCCGGTGGAGCGCGGGCAGGAACTGCTGGAGGAGTACCGCGGCATGGTGCGGTCGCGCGGCCAGGCGGTTCCGGACGAGGCGTCCCTGGGGGATGCTGTGGCGTTCGCCGGAGTCGGCCGGCATGCGAACCGGGTGAAGTGCGCCATGTTGGGATGGACGGCGTTCGAGGACGCGTTGCTGCAGGTGCGGGACGAACGGCCCGGTGACCGGAAGGTGGAAGTGCCATGAGCCAGGAGACGGGCGCGCCGGCGACGGTGACCGTTGCCGATGTCGAGGAGGCGATGCGCGACGTCGTGGACCCGGAGCTCGGCATCAACGTGGTCGACCTCGGGCTGGTGTACGGCGTGACGATCGATCAGAACCGCCATGCCGTCATCGATATGACCCTGACGTCGGCGGCGTGCCCGCTGACCGACGTCATCGAGGAGCAGGCAGAGCAGGCGCTGGGGCCGATCCTGACCGGGCACACCATCAACTGGGTCTGGATGCCGCCGTGGGGTCCGGACAAGATCACCGAAGACGGGCGTGACCAACTGCGGGCGCTGGGCTTCAACGTCTGATCGGCCCTGGTTTGCTTGATCGGCCCTGGTTTGCTTGATCGGCCCTGGTTTGCTTGATCGACCCTGGTTTGCTTGATCGACCCTGGTTTGCTTGATCGACGCCGGGGAAAGGGGCTGCGTCGGCGTACCCGTTCGCTCACGCGGCGTGGTCGGATAGGGGCGTGACAGCACGCACGGTGCACGTGGATGCGGCGCGGCTGCAGCGCTGGGTGGCTGGGTTCACCGAACGGCACGGCCCGGTCGACGTCGCGGCGGCGGATGATGCCGTCCGGTTGGTTGCGGCGGACGGCTCGCAGGCGGCGCTGCACGTGCTGTTCCCGCCGCTACCGGCGGACGGCGAATCCGACCCAGTGGTGCGGCTCGCGCGGCACGCCGCGGCCGAACGGCGGACCCTCGTGCTGCTGGTGCGCCGTGGCGGGTACGCCTGCGCCGTCGTCGAGGGGCGCCGCGTGACGGCATCCAAAGTGGGGTCGCGGTACGTGCAGAGCCGGACAGCGGCCGGCGGTTGGTCGCAGCAGCGGTTCGCCCGCCGCCGGGAGGGGCAGACCCGCACGTTGGTCCAGGCCTGCGCCGAGGTCGCCACGCGGCTGCTCGTGCCGCAGGAGGCGGACACCCTGGTGACCGGCGGCGACCGCCCGCTCGTCGAGCAGGTGCTGGCCGATCCGCGCCTCATGGGGCTGAGCCGTCTGCCACGCGGCCCGCACTTGGACGTGGGCGATCCGCGCGCCGACGTCGTCCGCGCCCTGCCGGAGCGATTGCACGCCGTGCCGATCGCGATCCGGGAGATCTCGTAGCGGTCGCGGCACTAGAACGGGCGCGGCACGTAGGCGAAGTGCATGCCTGCGATGCAGCCGATTGCGACGGCGATGTAGCAGACGCCGATCAGCGTGCGGGTGGTCGACGGCACCGAGTAGTACGCGTCCTGCACGCCGCTGCGACGGGCCCGCCACCGGCGGAAGGCCTCGAAACCGCCGAGGATCACCACGAGGAACAGCACGGGGCTCGGCCGCCAGAGCAGCAGAGCCACGACCGCGCCGATCCCGATCCACCAGATGGCCGGGTGCAGCGCGCCGGCCACCCGGCCGCCGTCGAGTGGGAGCGCTGGTATCAAGTTGAACAGGTTGATCAGGAAAGCGGTGTAGGCGAGCGCTCGCAGCAGCGGGGAGCCGCTCAGATCAGCCAGTTGAAGGACGGCGAAAGCGCCGACGGTGCCCGCGACCGGCCCGGCGAGTGCCGACCACGCCTCCTCGGCCACCGACCGCTGCTCGCCCTTCACCTGCACGAAGGCCCCGAGGAACGGGATGAACATGGGCGCGCTCGCGGGCACGCCCTGCAAGCGCAGGACCACCACGTGGCCCAGCTCGTGCACCAGCAGCAGGAGGACGAAGCCCAGGGCGAACTTCCAGCCCCAGAACAGCGCGTACGCACCCACCGAGATGAGCATCGAGCCGAGGACCTTGAACTTGGCGAGGAATCCGACCGCCTTGAGGGCGATGAACACCTTGCCGATCAGCCCGGCCTTCGTGGCGAGCGCGCCTCCCACGGCCACCCCGCCGGCCGCACGGCCGACCTTGCGCCGCGACCGCTGGCCCGGCTCGGGAGAACCGTACGGCGGCGGCTCAGCGGATCCGGACTGCGGCGACTCGGGCGAGCCGCCCGGCTCGGACGGCGGCGTGCCCCACGGAGGAACCCGACCCGGTTCCTCACCCGCCCAGCGCTCGGTCATGACGCCATCCTCACTTCCCACCCGATACAACGCTGGACAGGCCGGTCACGTTCGACGGGTCGCGCCACGAGCCGCCGAGCGAGGGGGCCAGCCACCGTGCCGCCGACGCCCGGAACACGGCCGGCGACAGCGCACCCACGCCGCCCGGGAGCGCACCCAGCAAAGGGACCCCGGTGACAGTCGGCAGGTCCTCCCAGTTGCTCCGCTCCGCGAGGCCCGGATCGGCCGGCCAGCAGCCGATGACGAGTCCGAGCACCGCGACCCTCCGTGCCCGCAGCGCCTCGATCGTCAACTCGGTCTGGTTCAGGGTCCCGAGCTGCGGGCCGACCACGACGAGCACCGACGACCCCGGCAGCAGGCGCGCCAGCCCGGCCAGCGTGCCGCTCCGCCCGTCCAGACGCACCAGCACGCCGCCCGCGCCCTCAACCAGCACGAGGTCCTCGCGCAGGACCCGGATCCGTTCCGCGTGCTCCTCCAGTGGAGGCAGGTCGACGCCCGCCAGCCGGGCAGCGCGTTGCGGCGCCAGCGGATCCGGCAGCCGCACGTGCGCCCGCCCGGCGACCCCGGCGAGCCGCTCGATCTCCTCGACATCACCGATCTCGCCGTCCCGCACGCCGGTCTGCACCGGCTTGACCACCGCGACCGACCGGCCGGCCGCCCGGGCGCACGCCGCCAGCGCGGCCGTGACCACGGTCTTGCCGACACCGGTTCCGGTGCCCGTCACCAGGAGCGTGGTCACGGGACAGCCACGGCGTCCAGTGCGTCCCGCAGCACGCACGCGGCCAGTCGCAGCTCGTCGTCGCGCAGGGTGGCCCGCGCGGTGAGTCGGATCCGGCTGACGCCGTCCGGCACGGACGGCGGCCGGAAACAGCCCACCCGCACTCCGCGCTGGGCGCAGGCGGCGGCCGCCGCGACGGCCGCGCGGGGGTCCGCCACCGGCACCGACAGCACCGCGGCGGCCGGCGTCGGGACCTGCGCGGCCTCCGCCAGGCGGCGCATCACCGCGGCCACCCGCGCCACTCGCTCGGGCTCGGCCTGCAGGATCTCCAGGGCCGCGGTCGCGGATCCCACCGGCGCTGGGGCCAGGCCGGTGTCGTAGATGAACGGGCGCGCCCGGTTCACCAGATGCTCACGGACGGCGGGATGCCCGAGGACCGCGCCGCCCTGGCTGCCCAGCGCCTTGGACAGCGTGACCGTGACGATGACGTCGGGACGACCCGCCAAGCCGTGTGCCGGGACCAGTCCGCGGCCCTCGGGCCCGGCACAGCCCAGCGCATGGGCCTCGTCCACCACGAGCACGGCGTGGTGGACGGCGCACACCTCGGCCAATTCGGCCAGGGGTGCGGCATCACCCAGCACGCTGTACACCGACTCGGTCAGCACCAGGGCGCGGTCCTCCGGCCGCTCGGCCAGCGCCCGCGCCACCGCCGCGACGTCGTTGTGCGGCGTCACGACGACGCGAGCCCGGGACAGCCGGCAGGCGTCCACCAGCGAGGCGTGCACGTGCGCGTCGGACACCACGAGGTCGCCCCGCCCGGCCACGGCGGTGACCGCCGCCAGATTCGCCAGGTACCCGGAGGAGAACACCAGGCCCGCGGGCTGCCCGCAGAACGCCGCCAGCCGGGTCTCCAGCTCCTCGTGCGCCGTCGTCGTCCCGGTGACCAGGCGGGACGCACCCGCACCCGCACCCCAGCCGCGCGCCGCCGCGGCGGCCGCCTCCACCACTCGGGGATCGCCGGCGAGCCCGAGGTAGTCGTTGCCGGCGAGATTCACCAGCCCGTCACCGCCGACCGGCCGGGGCTGCAGGCGGCGGGTCAGGCCGGCGTCCTCGCGATCACGCGCCTGCTCCTCCAGCCACCCCAGGAACCGATTCACGGCGTCACCGCCCGCACCGCGGCCCGCACGCCGGCTGTGATCCTGCGGACGTCGTCCGCGGTACAGACGTACGGCGGCATCGTGTAGATCAGGTCCCGGAACGGCCGCAGCCACACCCCCTCGGCCAGGGCGGCGTCCGTCGCGGCAGGGACGTCGACCGGCCCCTCGAGCTGGACGACGCCGACCGCGCCGAGCACCCGGACGTCGCGCACGCCGTCCTGGCCCGTGAGCTCGGCCAGCCCCTCGCGCAGTCCGGTCTCGCTCGCCGCCACCTGCCCACGCCACGCCCCGGTGGCGATCAGATCGAGGTTCGCCGACGCGACGGCGGCCGCGAGCGGATTGGCCATGAAGGTCGGCCCGTGCATGAGGACCCCGCTGTCGGCCCGGCACACCCCCTCGGCCACCGCCTCGGTGCACAGGACCGCCGCCATCGTGAGATAGCCACCGGTCAGCGCCTTGCCCACGCAGACGACGTCCGCGCTGATCCCGGCATGCCCGGCCGCGAACAGTTCACCGGTCCGACCGAAGCCGGTGGCGATCTCGTCCAGCACCAGCAGGAGTCCGTGCCGGTCGGCGACCCGGCGCAGCACTCGCAGGCATGCGGGGCTGTAGACGTACATGCCGCCGGCGCCCTGCAGAACCGGTTCGACGACGACCGCCGCGAGCTCCTCGGCATACCGGTCGGCCAGCGCCGACACCGACTCGGCCCAGGCGAGGACGGCCGGGTCGTCGTCCGGCCTCCCGAAGCCGGGTGGCGGCTGCGGCGCGAACACCTGCTCGGCGAGCGCGCCGGTGAACATGGAATGCATCCCGCCGACGGGGTCGCACAGGCTCATCGCGGCGAACGTGTCCCCGTGGTAACCGCCCCGGACGGTGAGGAAACGGTGCCGCCCGGCCCGGCCGGTCCCGCGCTGGTACTGCAGGCACATCTTCAGCGCCACCTCGACCGACACCGACCCGGAGTCGCACAGGAAGACGCGCTCCAACGGCGGTCCGGCCAGGTCGAGCAGGCGCTGCGCGACGCCGACAGCGGGTTCGTGGGTGAGCCCGCCGAACATGACGTGGCTCACCCGGCCGGCCTGGCCGGCGAGCGCGGCGTCCAGGACGGGGTGCCGGTAGCCGTGGATCGCCGCCCACCAGGACGACATCCCGTCCACGACGTCGCCGATCCCGGCCAGCCGCAGGCGCACGCCCTCGGCCGACTCCACCAGGCGGGCCGCCGGCGGGTCGATCACCGAGGCGTACGGGTGCCAGAGGTGGTCGCGATCGAAGCGCAGCAGCGTCTCGGCGCCGGTGGCGGCGTTCGTCTGCGCCGTCATGTCGGCAACTCCGCCGGAATCTCGCCGTGCGCACTGCACCGCGCCGTCCAGCCGGTCGGCAGGACCTGAACGATCAGCCGGCGACGGCACCGCGGGCAGTAACGGGGCGGCTCGAGCCGGCGTGCTGCCGCACAACGGCTGTGGTCGCCGGCCGCCGGCCGGCCGCAGTGGTCGCAGTACGCGAGGGTCACGGCGCGCGTCACCGGGGCGTCACAATGCGGAGGAGAGCGCCTTGACCGGCATGCTGAGCTCCTCCAGCAGCGCGAGGTCCTCGCTGGCCGGGCGGCCCAGCGTGGTCAGGTAGTTGCCGACGATGACCGCGTTCACCCCGCCCAGCAGGCCGTCGCGGGTCCCGAGGTCGCCCAGCGTCACCTCCCGGCCGCCCGCGAAGCGCAGGACGGTCCGCGGCAGGGCGAGGCGGAAGGCCGCGATGGCGCGCAACGCGTCCGATGCCGACATCACCGGCAGGTCACCGAACGGCGTCCCCGGGCGGGGGTTGAGGAAGTTCAGCGGGACCTCGTGCGGGGCGAGTTCGCCGAGCTGGGCGGCGAACTCCGCGCGCTGCCCCAGGGTCTCGCCCATCCCGATGATGCCGCCGCAGCAGACCTCCATCCCCGCGGCGCGAACCATGAGCAGCGTCTCCCACCGCTCCTCCCAGGTGTGCGTGGTGACCACCTGGGGGAAGTACGAGCGGGCCGTCTCCAGATTGTGGTTGTAGCGATGGACGCCGAGGTCCGCCAGCTCGGTCACCTGCTCCTGGCTGAGCATGCCGACCGAGCACGCGACGTTGATCTCGACGGCCTCCCGGATCGCCGGGACCGCCTCGCGCAGCTGCGCCATGAGCCGCTGGTCGGGCCCGCGGACGGCGGCGACGATGCAGAACTCGCTGGCGCCCGTCTCCGCGGTGGCCCGGGCTGCGTCGATGAGTGCCGGGATGTCGAGCCAGACCGACCGTACGGGGGAGGCGAACTGCCCCGACTGCGAGCAGAAATGGCAGTCCTCGGGGCAGCCGCCGGTCTTGACCGAGACGATGCCCTCGACCTCGACCTCCGGGCCGCACCAGCGCATCCGCACCTCGTGGGCCAGCGCCAGGGCGTCCGGGATCCGGTCGTCGGGCAGCCGGAGCACTCGGAGTACCTGGTCCTCGGTCAGTCCCAGGCCCTCTTCGAGCACCCGGGACCGTGCGATGTCGAGCACGTCCCCGTCGACTTGCCCGGCCACGTGCTGGTCCACTGGCTCATCCACTACCACGCCCACCTCGCGAGTGCGCCGTCCGCAGGGGCGCCGGTGAGCGCCCGGGCTCACCATAACCGGCGCTCCCGGCGTACGGATCACCCCAGACGTGACGGCGACCACGAAGACGGCTCAGCGGAAGGTGTTGCAGCCGTCCAGCGAGGCGCTCTGGAAGCCGGTCAGGAACCAGTCACGGCGCTGCTGGGCCGATCCATGCGTCCATGACTCCGGGTCGATCCGGCCCTGCGTCTTGGCCTGGATCCGGTCGTCACCCACGGCCTGCGCGGCGTTCACCGCCTCTGCGATGTTTTCCTGCGTAAGGCGGATCCCGTTCTCGCTGCGCCGGTCCGCGAGAGTCGCCCACACCCCGGCGTAGCAGTCGGCCTGCAATTCCAGGGCGATCGAGTACTGGTTGGTGAGGTCGGGGTTCTGCTGCTGGCCGGCGCGGACCCGTCGCTCGGTCCCGAGCAGCGTCTGCAGGTGGTGACCGAACTCGTGGGCCAGGATGTACGCCTGCGCGAACGCCCCTTCGGCGCCGAACTCCTCCTGCAGCTGCTCCAGAAAGCCCAAGTCGATGTAGATCTCCTCGTCCGGCGGGCAGTAGAACGGGCCGACCTGCGACGACGCCTGGCCGCAGCCGGTCTGCACCCCCTGCTGGAAGAACGCCAGCCGGGGCGACTCGTACGGCACCCCGCGCCGGGCGAACTCGTCCCGCCAGACGTCATCAGCGATGTCGTAGACCTTGATCAGGCGGCAGTCGGTGTACTGGTTCACCGCCCCCGGTGTGTTGCACCGCTGCTCGATCTCCCGCGTGGACTCACCCTGCGACGTCCCCCCGTCGCCGGGCGACAGGGGCAGCCCGCCCTGTCCGCCGAGCAGGTTGAACAGGACGACGAGGATCAGGCCGACGATGCCGGCACCGCCACCGATGGCGATGCCCCCACCGCCGATGCCGCGACGATCGTCCAGGCCACGGACGTCGACCCGGCTGTCGTCGAACTCGATCCCCACGCCCGAAAGGTACCGCTCGGCGGCGCTCGCGCAGATCTCCGCCGCCCCGCCCGCGTAGACTGGGGCCCGCGCCGTCGCGCGTACCGTCCCTCGCCCGCCGACCGACGTACCACCACGTCCTGGAGCCCTCACCATGATCGTCGCTCGTGACGTGGAGCTGCGTGCCGGTGCCCGGCTGCTCCTGGAGCACGCGACGTTCCGGATCGGTCCCGGCATGCGGGTCGGCCTGGTGGGCCGCAACGGCGCCGGCAAGACGACGCTGACCCGCGTGCTTGCCGGCGAAGGGCAGGCCGCAGCCGGCACGGTGACCCGGTCGGGCGACGTCGGTTACCTCCCGCAGGACCCGCGCACCGGAGATCTCGACGTGCTGGCCCGCGACCGGGTGCTGTCCGCGCGCGGCCTGGACCGGGTGATCCACCGGATGCGCGAGACCGAGGGCGCCATGGCCAGCGCGGACGACGAGACCCGTGAGTCCGCGATGGCGCGGTACGCGCGCCTGGACGCGGAGTTCACCGCCCGCGGCGGCTACTCGGCGGAGAGCGAGGCCGCCACCATCTGCTCCAGTCTCGGCCTGCCGGAACGGGTTCTCGAACAGCCGCTCGGCACGCTGTCGGGCGGGCAGCGGCGTCGCGTGGAGCTGGCCCGCATCCTGTTCTCCGGTGCCCAGACGCTGTTGCTGGACGAGCCGACGAATCACCTGGACGCAGATTCCATCGCCTGGCTTCGCGACTTCCTCAAGGCCTGGACGGGCGGCCTGGTGGTGATCAGCCACGACGTCGGCCTGCTCGAGGCATCCGTGAACGCCGTCTTCCACCTCGACGCCAATCGCGCCGCTCTCGACATCTACAACACCGGCTGGACGACGTACCTGGAGCAGCGGGAGACCGACGAGCGCCGGCGTCGGCGGGAACGGGCGAACGCCGAGAAGAAGGCCGCCGTGCTCATGGCTCAGGCGGACAAGATGCGGGCCAAGGCCACTAAGGCGACCGCCGCACAGAACATGGCCCGCCGCGCCGAGCGGCTGCTCTCCGGGTTGGAGGAGGAGCGGCGCGCCGATCGGGTGGCCAAACTGCGCTTCCCGCAACCAGCCGCCTGCGGGCGCACTCCACTGTCGGCAACCGGGCTGAGCAAGTGTTACGGCAGCCTGGAGGTGTTCACCGATGTCGACCTCGCGGTCGACCGGGGCAGCCGGGTCGTGGTGCTCGGCCTCAACGGCGCCGGGAAGACCACGCTGCTGCGCATCCTGTCCGGCCTGGAGCGGCCGGACACCGGCACGATCGAGGCGGGGCACGGGCTCCGCTTGGGGTACTACGCCCAGGAGCACGAGACGCTCGACGTGACGCGCACCGTCCTGGAGAACATGCGGTCGGCCGCCCCGGATCTGGCGGACACCCAGGTCCGCACCGTCCTCGGCTCGTTCCTGTTCAGCGGGGACGACGTCACGAAGCCGGCGGGGGTGTTGTCCGGTGGGGAGAAGACCCGGCTGGCGCTGGCCACCCTGGTGGTGTCCGGCGCGAACGTGCTGTTGCTGGACGAGCCGACGAACAACCTGGATCCCGCGAGCCGGCAAGAGGTGCTCGATGCGTTGCGGCGGTACGCCGGAGCGGTGGTGCTCGTGACGCACGACGAGGGCGCCGTCCAGGCTCTCCATCCAGAACGTGTCGTGTTGCTGCCCGAGGGAGATGAAGATCTGTGGAACCAGGACTACCTTGATCTCGTTGCACTGGCATGACGCCGCGCGGCCTGGCAAATGCCGGCGAACGCCGGAAAAGTCATGATTCATGAGTGTTCAGCGCCGCGTCGAGTGGCCAGGCCGTGATCTATTGCCCACCATGAAGGTCATCACGAAGGAACGCTGAGGAGGACAGGTGGCTGACAGCGTCAAGAAGGGTGCCCGTATCACCGGCGCAGACCGCACGAAGCTGGCCAGTGAGCTCAAGAAGAAGTACACGCAGGGGTCGAGCATCCGGGCTCTCGCGGAGGAGACGGGCCGGTCGTACGGTTTCGTGCACCGAATCCTGACGGAGAACGAGGTTCCGCTGCGCGGCCGCGGCGGAGCGACGAGGGGTCGCGCGGCCAAGCGCTGACCCGCAGCACGACCTGACCGGTCGGATCGCCTCCGCTCCGGGGGCGCTCGACCGGCGTGAAGAACGTGCACGCTCAGCGGCCCGCGTGGCGCTCGCCGCTGGCGATGGCGGACTGAAGATCGAGTGTGCGCAGATTGCCCGCCCAGACGCGGATTGTCAGCACTTTGCGCGCACTCGATCTTTGCTGGCTCCCGGATCCGGAGATAACCTGCGGCGGGCGGTTCGCCCTGGGCTGACAAGCGACCGTGGGGGAAGCAAGCTCGCGTCCGTCGCGTTGCCGTTGAACGGTGGCGGCGCGCACGGGTGGCGCCGTTTCAGCCCGCCTCGTCCGAGGGCTCCTGCATTTCCTGGACGCTGTATTCCGGGACGCGGGATTCCTGGACGCGGGATTCCTGGACGCGGGCCCGGCGGAAGGTGGCGGCGTGCAATCCATGCAGGCGATGTCGATGATGCGGTCCTATCGACGGGACCCCAGCGTCGTCGAGCGCAAGCTGG
>Ga0081539_10004730_pt1 | contig 14725 bp, 16 predicted proteins | sample TabmetS4T2R2_FD_71023 | JGI IMG/M metagenome (GOLD analysis project Ga0081539, IMG submission 71023) | Tabebuia heterophylla rhizosphere microbial communities from the University of Puerto Rico - S4T2R2 | ecosystem: Host-associated > Plants > Roots > Rhizosphere ...
AACCTTGCTGGCTCGCGTCGGGAGGTCGCAATGGTACGGGTGTCCCAGCGCCCATCGACCATCGCCTCCGAACGCGCCCCGAACGCGGTGTCGTCGGTCACCGCCAGTGGTGCGCTCGGGCGCGGTCCGGTGCGGTCCGTGGGTCGGTCGGCGCCCCCGGCCTGACCCGATGGAGCCATACCCGGCCGGTTCGGGGCCACGGATGATCGGCCCGTGCAGGTGCTCAGCTCCCGACGGTCCTCCCGACCCCCGATCGGCGCCGTCGTCCTCGGCTTCATCGTCGGCTCCATCCTCGTGGCCGGCGGCGTCTTCCTCGGTTGGGTGGCGTTCGCGACGCCGGTCCTGACCGGCTTGAGCGCGAGCGGTGGACGGTCGAGCGCCGCCCAGATGGCGATCGGCGCGGCCGTCTGGGGCTTCGCGCTCGTCGCGCCCGCATCGTTCGCGATCGTCGGGGCGCTCCGGCTCGGGCGCGTTGCCCGGGCGGTCACGGCCAAGCCGCCCATGCGCGCGACGACGCGCCTGGCCGGCGCGATCGGCGACGACTACATCTGCGCGAACGACCTCCGCCTGCCTGATGGCCGCCTGGTCCGGAACCTCATCCTGGGCCCGTTCGGGATGGCGGTCCTGAGCGAGCTGCCGCCGGCGCGGGCGATGCGCCACCAGGGGATGAGCTGGGAGGTCCGCGCGCCGAACGGGCGATGGACGCACTTCGAGCATCCGCTCGAGCGAACCGTCCGCGACGCGGAGCGCGTCCGACGCTGGATCGGCTCGGCCGAGCGCGACTTCCTCGTGAAGGTCTTTGCCGCGGTGATCACCGACGACCCGACGATTGAGCGGACCGCGGCCTGCGCCGTGATCCGGCCCGAAGAGGTGCCGGCGTGGCTGGGCTCGCTGCCACCGGCGCGCGCGCTGACGCCCGATCGCCGCGACGACCTGGTCGAGGAGATCCGGCGACTGCTCTGAGCGCCGCCCGAGGGGGATGCGGACGGGGCGCCGGCGCACGCCGACTCAGCCCGCAGCAGTGTGGTGGTAGGGGAGCCAGGACTCGAACCTGGAACCGGCGGGATATAAGCCCGCAGCTCTGACCATTGAGCTACTCCCCCGCCGGCGATCCTACCGCGTCACGGGCAACGTGGCGAGCACGCCCCGAGCGGCGGGTCCCCGTCGGGCGGGGAGGCGCGGCCTAGTTGGACTGGCTGGAGTCGGGCTGGCGGAGGATCCGGCCCGCGAGCGCGCGCAGACTCAGTGGACGAGGCGACAGGCGCGGAGCCGATTCGTCGCCGGCCTTCGAATCGGTCGCGAAATGGGCGCCGCCGGGGGCGTAGGCGTGCGCCGGAAGACTCGCGGCGAGCTGGCGCTCCTCGGGGGTCTGGGCAGCCGCGATCGGGAGGTCATCGGGGTCGAACGGGCGCCGGCTGTGATCGACGATCGGCGCGGGCCGAGCGTAGGCGGGTGCGCCGTAGAGCCTGGGCAGCGCGATGTGCTGCTGCTCGTCCAAAGCCACCATGAGTCCTCGCCTGTTCCTGTCGGATACCCGACGCTCCGATGATGATCGGCCGGACAGTACCGTGGAATGGTACGAATGGGCCATTCCAATTCCATGCGCATGACACGCGAAGTGGTGCCCCACGGCACCCCGGCGCCTCAGGTCAGGAGCGGCTCGAGGATCTGGACGACGACCACGAGCACGAGATAGCACACGGGAACGGCCGCGAAGAATCCGAGTGCCGCGCTCCACGGCGAGCGCCTCGTCACCGTTCCGGAGCCGCGCGGCTGCGGCACGATCAACCAGGTGACGAGACTGCCCACGACGAGGACGACGACGACGTCGAGCGCGATGTAGAGCGCCCGGAGGTCACCACCGGGAAGGACGGCGCCGCGGCGCAGGGCGACGTCGTAGGCGAGGTACCCCAGCCCCAGCACGACCGCCACGACGAGGCTCGCGAGGACTGCCCGGACGACCGGCCGCGGGGCGTTGCGGAACTGGCGCCAGCGGATCTCGAGCTCCGAGCGGCGGCGGACCTCCGATGGCTCCGTTGGCGACCCCATCAGCCCGGACCGGTGCCGAGGACCGTCAGACGCGGGCGCGGCGGCAGGGTTGCCGGGCTGTGCGCCGCGAGCAGCTCGACGATCGCGGCGACCCGCTCGATCTCGTCTTCGGTCGTGAAGAACCCCACGCTGAGCCGCACCGCGGCCAGCTCCGGGATCGTCCGGGCGATGACGAACGCGCGGCTGCCGAGCTCGTCGAGCGTCTCGTCCGGCGTCCAGCCGCTGATGCGGAACGTGACGAGGGTTGCCATCCGATCCCGCGGCGTGACGAGCTCGACGCCGGGGATCGCGGCCAGCCGGTCCGCCGCCGACCGGGCCAGCGCGAGACCGCGCGCGTGGACCCAGGGCAACCCGATGTACATCGACAGCCAGCCGCAGCTCCGGGCCAGGCCGGTGACGCCGGGTCGGTAGAAGCCCGCGCCGTCGAATCGACGTGCGGTGGCGTGCGGGACGGCTTCGGTCGGGCCGAGTTGCTCGAACGAGAACCAGCTGCCCATCGATGGTCGGGCGTCTTCGAGGAGCTCCGGACTCGCCCAGAGGGCGGCGGTGCCCTCGGGTCCCAGGAGCCATTTCTGGCCCGGCACGGCGTAGAAGTCCACGCCCAGATCGCTCACCGAGACGGGCATCGCCCCGACCGCCTGCGCGCCGTCGACGACCACCCGCGCGCCGTGGGCGCGGGCCAGCGCGGCGATCTCGCGGACCGGCAGCCGGCCGCCGCTCGTGTACAGGACGTGCGAGAGCGCCACCACGCGGGTTCGGTCGGAGATGGCCGCATCGAACGCCGCGAGGGTTCGCTCGTCGTCGCCTCCGTCGCCCACGTCCGCGATCGTCAGCTCGGCACCGAAACGCTCCGCCACCAGCCACGCCGGCCCGAGCCCCGCCGGGTGCTCGGCCTGGGTCGTCACGATCCGGTCGCCCGGGCGGACCTCGAGACCCCACAGCGCCGCATTCATCGCCTCGCCGGTCGCGTGGAGGATCGCGATCTCGTCGACGTCGGCCCCGATCACGGCCGCGACGGCCGCGCGGGCCTCGTCCATCCGCTCGAGGAAGCGATCGAAATCCGCCGGATGGGCCCGCCCCACCCGGAGCTCGTACTCGACGAGCTCGGCCATCGCGGCGGCGGTCTCGGCGGGCATCGGCCCGACCGATCCCGTGTTCAGGTAGATCCCTGCACCGAGCGCCGGCAGGGCCTCGCGGATCGCCGCCAGCTTCTCGTCGTCGGGCAGGAAGGGCGCGACCACGGGCCTATGATACGAACGATGTCGGAGCTCGCCGGACGCCGGGTCCCCCGGCCGCGGACGCCGGGCGGGTTCGCCCGGCCGGAGCTGATCGCCTCCACCGAATGGCTCGCCGACCAGCTCGGACGGCCCGAGGTCCGCGTCCTCGATGTCCGCTGGCGACCGGATGGGAGCGGCCGCGCGGCGTGGTCGAGCGGGCACATCCCGGGCGCGGTCCACGTCGACTGGCGAGCCGACCTGTCCGACCAGTCGGAGTCGGGTGAGACGCTCCTGCTGGCGGGACCCGAGCAGGTCGCGCGCGCGCTGGGGATCGCCGGTGTTGGCGACGGAACGACGGTCGTGGTCTACGACGACACCGTGGGGCTCTTCGCGGCCCGCGCGTGGTGGAGCCTCCGCGCGTACGGGCTGGAGTCGGTTCGCGTCCTGGACGGTGGCTACCCGGCCTGGATGGAGGAGCAGCGCCCGACATCGAGCGCGACGGCGCCGCCACCACCTGCCCACTTCACGCCGCGGGCCCAGTCCCGGATGCGGCTGACGACCTCGGATGTGCGGGCCCTGCTCTCGTCGCCGGATGTGACCCTGCTGGACGCCCGGGCACCGGCCGAATACCGCGGCTACGAGGGGAACACGAAGCGGCTCGGACACATCCCTGGGGCCGTGAACGTTCCGGTCGGGGCGATGACGCGGCCGGGAAGCCAGCACTTCAAGGACGGCGACGAACTGCGTGAGCTGCTGTTCAAGGCGAACGTCGCGCGCGGCCGCCGGATGGTCTGCTACGACGGCGCGGGCGTGGCCGCGGCGAAGCTCGCCTACGCGCTGACGCTCCTCGGCCACGACGACGTCGCGGTCTACGACGGGGGCTGGTCCGAGTGGGGCAACCGGCTCGACCTCCCGGTCGACCGCTGAGCGAGCGCCCCTCGCGCCCGCTGAGGGAGCGTCCCTCGCGCCCGCTCCTCGGAGGGAGCGCCCGTCGCGCCGTCTGAGAGAGCGCCCCTCGGGCCCGCTCCTCCGAGGCCGAATGTGAATACCGATCTTCAGGAGGTCATTGTGCGGGCGGTTTTGGAATGGCGACCGCGTGGTGGTCGTTGGTCACGAACGCGTGCGGGTCCCACGCACGAGCGAGGGCGCCGCGCGGGTCGGATGCGCGCTAATGACCGCGTGATGTCCGGTATTCAGATTCAGGCCGGCGTTTCGGCCGGTTTCGCCGCGCCTGGGCCCGTTCCGTCCGTTTCGGCCGGCCAGCCTGGGCCGCTCCGGCCCGCCGGGGAGGCGCGGCCGGCCTACGCCGCGCCCTCGGGCGGCTCGTACCCGCCGTAGCTCCCGGCGCCGCCCGCCCGATCCAGCCCGGTCCACGGATCGACCTCGCGATGCGGCGCGAGGATCTGCGCCCGGGCGTGGTTCACCGCGACCATCGGGGCGGTCGCCCGCGCCTCGCCGACCGAGTCGGACCAGTACGTCGCGTCGGTCACGGGGATGAACCGACCCGTCAGCTCGGTCAGCGCCTCCCGCAGGTCGCGCTCCGCGAGGAGATGGATCCGGCCCGTCACGCGGAAGGGCGGGATCGAGATCATCGCGGCCTCGGGGACCTTCGGGGTCCGCAGATCGGGCCGAGCGTCGATCGCCGTGTCGGCGACCGCGAACAGCACGGACGAGAGGTTGACCTGGGCATACTCCGACCGGGTGGCGGCCGTCCGCGCCCCGTGCTCGTCGACCATGACGTCGGCCAGCACGAGGAAGTCGTCGTCGGCCGCGTTCAGGATGTCGGTGATCCGGGCCTGGCGTGTCCGGACGCTGCCGCGGATCACGAGCGCGTCCGTGTACAGGGTCAGCGTGACGAGATTCGGCTCGCCGGCCATGAGCATCGACTCGAACATGGCGGACAGGATAGCCGGGCCCGGCCGGCGTGAACCGATCGGAGCGCCGTTTTCGGCCGGGCGCGCCTCAGCTTCTGGCGCCCGCCGTCACCAGTTGCTCCGCGCCCTGCTGGAGCCCCTCGTACAGCGCCCGGACCGTCTCGAGCGTGTCGATCTCGTCCACCGGCTTGTCGGGGCGGAGATTGGCAATCCGCGGGAAGCGGAGCGAATAGCCCGATTGGTGCCGGCGCGAGCGGACGATGACGTCGAACGCCACCTCCACGACGACGGTCGGCTCCACCTGGCGATAGCGGCCGTACCGGGCGATCGTGTGCTCCTCGAACCAGCGGGTCATCTCCGCGATCTCCGCGTCGGTCAGCCCGGAGTACGCCTTGCCGATCGTCACGAGCCGGTCGTTGTCGGTGTCGCGCACGGCGAACGTGTAGTCCGACAGCACGCCGTGACGCTTGCCGTGCCCCACCTCCACCCCGACCACGACGCAATCGATCGTCGCCAGCGCCTTCTTCATCTTCAGCCAGCCGAGCCCGCGCCGGCCGGGCGAGTAGATCGAGCGGGGATCCTTGACCATCAGCCCCTCGTTGCGCCGCTCGCGGGCGCCGAGGAAGGCGTCCTCGAGGGCATCTTCGGACGACACGCTGACCAGATGGCTCAGTGCGAACGTGCCGCCGTCGCCGGCGAGCGGCAGCTCGAGGCCCTCGAGCGCCTGTCGGCGGTCCTCGAGCGGTTCGCGCAACAGCGCCTCGACCGGGGCCGCACCGCCGCGGCCCAGACCGAGGACGTCGAACGCGACGTAGATCACGGGCACCTCCGCCCGGATCGCCGCCGACGGCGACTTCCGGCCGAGCCGGGCCTGGAGCGCGATGAACGGCAGGACCGTGCCATCGCGGAAGGCGAGGATCTCCCCGTCGAGGATCCCGTCCCAATCGAGACCGCGGGCGCCGTCGACGACCTCCGGGAACTGATTGCTGATGTCGTGGAGGTCGCGCGAATAGAGCCGGACGTCGTCGCCGTCACGATGAAGCTGGGCCCGGATCCCGTCGTACTTGTCTTCGACCCAGACCGGGACGCCCAAGCGCTTGACGATCTCGGCCGCGTCCTCGGCCGGCGAGGCGAGCATGAACTTGATCGGGTTGAACAGCGCGAGCGACGCCGCGCCGAGCCGGTCGTCGCGTGCGAGCGCGGCCATCCGACCGATGTCCCCGGTCAGCATCCCGGCCCACTTCACCTCGTCCAGCGGACGGTCGAACGCCTTGGCGATCGCCGCCTCCACGAGACCCTCGCGAAGCCCGATCCGGAGCTCCCCTGACAGGACCTTGACGATGTACTTGGCGGTCAGCGGGTCGCTCCGGGCGAGGAGCTCGCGCAGGATCGCGCTCTTGGCGGCAGGCCCGGACGCCTGCTCGATCGCGGCATACGCGGTACCGACCTCGGGCAGGGTCGGCGAGCCGGCCGGGTCCGGATGATGGTTCGCCAGCTCGAGGACATCCGCGACCGCGAGGCCGAGATCCGAGGAGCGGTCGTAGGCCTCGCCGAGCGCGGAACGGGGAACGCCGGCAAGGTCCGTGACGGTCGTCGCGATCGCCGACCAACCGAGACCCGCGGCCCGCTGATCCGCCTCGGCGAACGGCCGGCCGGTGAGGAAGACGGTCGCGATCGGGAGCTCGGCCGTCGTCAGGCCGGCGAGGTATTCGGCCAGCAGCGCCGTCTTCTCGGAGGTCCGGGTCGTGGCCGCGACGCGCTCGGCGACCTCGCTCCAGCGACGCATGGCGGCGATGGTATACCGTCCCTTGCCATGGCCCCCCGGAGCTGGTTCCCCGAGTCGATCGAGGGCGAGCAGATCGTCCTCCGGCGTCATGTTCCGGGCAACCTCGAGGCGTTCCAGCGCTGGTACGCCGACCCGAAGGTCGTGCGCCTGACCCGCTACCAGGACGGCCCGATGCGCCCCGAAGAGATCGACCGCTTCTTCGCCGCGCGGGCCCTCGGCACGGACTCGCTGGCGATGGCGATCCACCTTCGCGATGGCGACCGGCTCATCGGGACCTGCGCCCTGTCCCAGCTCGACGCCGACAACGGTTCGGCCCTGTTCCACATCACGATCGGCGAGACCGACACATGGGGCCGCGGCTACGGCACCGAGGCGACCCGGCTGATGATCGGCCACGCGTTCGACGGCCTCGGCTTGCACCGCGTGGCGCTCAGCGTCTTCGCGTTCAACGAGCGAGCGATCCGTTCATATCGGTCGGTCGGCTTCGTCGTGGAAGGTCGCGCGCGCGAGGCGATCTGGCGCGAGGGGCGGTGGTGGGACGAGATCGCCATGAGCATCCTGGCCGACGATTGGGCGGTGATCCGTGGCCGGACCGCGGCACCGGACCGCGAGCCGGCACGGCCGGCCGAGGGCCCCGCGCGGACCCCGTCGCTGGCCGGCATCTTCGGCAAGCGCCGATGACGAGCCGCCGATGACGAGCCGGCGATGACGAGCCAGGGACCCGGCTCGGACGCGGCTCGGCGTGAGATCCGCGACCTCATCGGCGCGAAGGGCCACGCCGTCGACAACGCGCGGGCGGTCATCGAGCGCCTCGAGGCGGCCTTCGCCGCGGGCGATCTGGAGCGCACGCCCCTCCTGATGCAGTTCCTGGCCGACCTCGAGCCTGCGCTCGAGCAGGACGACGGGCAGAAGCTCGGCGGCAAGAGCGCCGAGGCGGCCCGCTTCATCCTCCGCGCGATCGACCGCGCGCTGGATCGAGCCTGACCCGGGCGATCCTCGCTACGGCGTCGGGGCGGAAGCAGCCGGCGCGGGCGAGGCCGTAGCCGTTGGCGGCTCGGTGGCGGTCTCCGACGGGGCCGGCGTCGGCGTGGCGGTCGCGTCGGCGTCAGCCGACGTCTCGTCGCCCGGCGGCGGGGTCTGCGTCGGGCTCGGGCCCGAGGTCGTAGGCTCCGGCGTGGGAGTCGCCGTCCCCGCCGGCGTCGGAGTCGGAGTCGGGGTCGGGGTCGGGGTCGGGCTCGGATCCGACGGGGGCTGCGAGCCGGGCAGCCCGTCGCGAACCGGCACCACGAGCACCCAGCGGCGATACCACTCCGAGGTCAACGACCTCACCGAGCTCCGCCGCCAGCCGCTCGTGTACGGGTCGTCCGACGGGCTGTCGATCTCGCGGTAGGCCTGGAACCGATAGGTCAGGCTGCCGGACCGGAGCTGCGAGATCCCGATCATCTTGTTGACGATCCCGTCCTTGTAGAGCGGGTCGGACAGGTAGACACCAGCGACCGTGAAGTTCGTCGACGTCGCCGGGTTCTCGCCGGTCACGAGGTAGCCCGTGATCACCTGAGCGTGCCCGCCGGCCCAGCCGAGCATTCCGACCGGCTTGTGGTGGCGGGCGATGGCGACCACCGCCGACTTCACCGCGTTGTCGAACGAGCCGTACGCGCGGTCGTCGTACACCCGGCGGGACGCGTCCAGCATCGCGTTGCGGCCCCAGCCGTAGTTGTTCAGGGCGTTCCGCCAGCCGTGGGCGTCGGACCCTCGGCTGCCCCACGCGAGGGTGTCGTGGCCCCGTTCGAAATACAGGATCGACATCATGTCGCGGTAGTCGGTCGGGCTGTTCTTCACGCGGCTCGTCTTCCAGACGAACCCCCTCCCGCCCGTCCCCGACAGCGCGATGAAGTTCAGCATCATCATCACGGACGCCGCCGTGCAGGCCGTGCTGTACGGATCCTGCGTGAGGTAGCCGGCGCTCCGGTACAGGTTGTAGCGCCAGGTCGTCGCGGCGCTGGCCGGCCCGGGGGCGAGTCCGGCGAGGAACGCCACCGAGAGGACGAGGGCGAGGAGGGGCGAGCGTCGTGTGCTCAACGCGATCGACGGCCTCCACGGCGGTGGCTGGATACGTCCGGTCGGCGGGGCGGCGATTGCCCTCCCAGGATCCGACCGACGGCAAGGGTCGCCCAGGCGGCCGCTCGCGCCAACCGGACGATCGTCGCGATCGGCCGCACCACGAGGGGCATGTGCATGCGGGCACCACCCCGGCGGGCGCGGGAGGCGCGCCGATGATGCCGCTGGGGCATGAAGACCTGATGAACGAGCGTGGCCGATGCGCACATTCGGCACGTGTCGGCCCGTTCGACCGGCCTGCCACGCTCAATTCGTCCCAAATTGATGCCCCGACGGAATATCGCGCGCCGGCGGCTCCCGGACGTTCCTTGACTCTCGACCTGCCCGAGGGTTCACGATGCGTCCGTGGATGAAGACCTACTGTCGATCGGCCGGTTCTCCCGGTTGACCGGCCTGAGCGTCGGCGCGCTGCGCCACTACGACGAGCTCGATCTCCTCCGGCCGGCCGACATCGATCGCTTCACCGGCTACCGCCGCTATCGCCGGGCGCAGCTCGAGACCGCGCGGACGATCGCCCGCCTGCGCGACCTCGAGGTGCCGCTCGAGGAGATCCGGGACGTCCTGGCGATGGACGACTCCGCCGATCAGCGATCGCGGCTGGGCGTGCACCGGACCCGGATCGCCGCCCGAACCGACCGTTTGACCCGCCTGCTCCACGTCGTGGGGCGGATGACCGATGGAAAGGAGCCGATCATGACGAACGCCGTCTCGGACGCCGGCGCCGCGACCTCCGTGGACATCGATGCCGCCGTCCACCGGCAGCTCGGCGTGGACCTCTACAACTCCACCTGGGCGCTGCTCGAGAAGGCCGATCGCTCGCCGGACGAGACGGACGAGATGATCCACCGTGCCCATGCGTCGCGCTGGCACTGGGCCCGCGCGGCGGGCACGAAGCCGGTCAACCTGGCCCGCGGCGAGTGGCTCTGCTCCCGGGTCTACGCGACGCTCGGTCGCGGCGAGCCTGCCCTGTGGCACGCCCGACGCTGCGTCGAGATCAACGAGTCGCTTGGAGAGGACGATGGCCGCGAGTCGTGGGATCTCCCGGCCGCGTACGAGGCGATGGCCCGGGCGTCGTTCGCCGGCGGCGACCCGGCCAGCGGCGGGTTGTGGAAGGCCAAGGCGGTTGCGGCGCTCCATGGGATCGAGGACGCCGACGATCGGATGCCGATCGAGGGGGACCTCGCGACGCTGCCTGGCTGACGCGGTGGATGGGCGATCCGACCGCCGCCCTAGACTTCCCGGATGACGAAACACACGATCGGGATCAACCTCTGGAGCCAGGCCGCTTCCTGGGCCGACTTCCTCGCGGCCGCGAAACGGGTCGACGAGCTCGGCTATGCGAGCCTGTGGACCTGGGATCACCTCCACGCGATCGTCGGCGATCCGCAGCAGGCGATCTTCGAGGGCTACGTGACCCTCGGCGCGTGGGCCGAGGCGACGCGAAACGTGAAGCTCGGCCTCATGGTCGGAGCGAACACGTTCCGGAACCCGGGCCTCGTCGTGAAGTCGATCGCGACGCTCGACCACGCCAGCGGCGGCCGCGCCATCCTCGGCATCGGGGGCGCCTGGTTCGAGTACGAGCACACCGCGCATGGGATCCCGTTCGGACGCAGCGCCGGCGAGCGGCTGACCTGGCTGGACGAGTCGGTCGCGGCGATGCGGACGCTCCTCGACGGCGGGACCGTCACGTCGGAGGCCGGCGGGCGGTACGACTTCAAGGACCTCCACCACGTCCCGGACCCCGTCCAGGGCCACGTCCCGATCATGATCGGCGGCACCGGGCGCACGAAGACGATGCGGACGGTGGCCCGCTACGCCGACCAATGGAATGCTGCCGGGACGCCCGAGCTGCTCGGCGAGCTCGGGCCGATCCTCCACGGCTACCTCGACGAGGAGGGCCGGCCGCGGAACGCGATCGAGCGAACGACGAACCTGTGGATGGTCATCCGCGACTCGGAGGCGGACGCGCGCAAGATCTGGGACGAGACGATGGCCGCCAACGTCAAGGCGGTCGACGAGGGGATGATCGCCGAGCAGCGGCCGATCCTCGGCCCGGTCGAGAAGGTCGCGGCCCGCCTCCGGGAGTACGCGGCGGTCGGCTTCACGAGCCACATCCTGGAGGTCCCGGCCCCCTACGACGCCGAGACGCTCGAGCGGCTGATCGGAGAAGTCGTTCCGCTCCTCGCCGGCGACTGACGGGGCCGAGCGCAGCCCCTCGATCGGGTTCTGTCGCGACCTGCATGACTACTGCGGGAACATCACTGGCTGGCCACGCCGGCCCGTGAACCCCTCAGCCCGCGACGCCCTCGAGGATCCGCAGGATCTCCATCCTCGAGGGGCGACGCGGGCTGTTCTCGATCGCCGCGTCGTCGGCGGCGTCCTGAGCGATCGTGTCGTGGGCATCCCGGCCGAGCCCCTGCGCCCTCAGCGTCCGGCGCTGGCCGACCCGTTCGAGGAGCCGCTCGACGGCGTCGATGCCTGCGCGGGCGGCTTCGTCCGGCGGGTCGCGCGGGTCCGCGGCGGCGAGAGCGACCGCGACGAGCGCGAGCTCGCGGTCGCGGACGCCGAGGTACGTCTCGAACACCTCCGGCATCACGGTCGCGAGGGCGGTGCCGTGCGGCAGCCGGCCGCGCGTCCCGATCGCGTGGCCGATCGCGTGGACCGCACCGACCCCGGTGCCGCTCTGCTGTCCGACGCCGGCGTAGTGGGACGCCAGCAGCATCCGGCTCCGTGCTTCGAGGTCGGAGCCGTCCTCGACCGCCCGCGGCAGCCACTCGCCGATCGTCCGGATCACCCCGAGCGCGACTGCCTCCGCGAACGGATTCGGGTTCTTCGAGAGGAGCGACTCGAGCGAGTGCGTGAGTGCGTCGACGCCGGTCGCGGCGGTGGCCTCCGGGGGCAGACCGAGGGTGAGCTCCGGATCGAGGAGGGCGACCTTCGGAAGGACGCTGTCGTGGCCGACGTAACCCTTCCGCCCGACCGACTCGTCGGTGATCACGCCATAGGTGTTCGTCTCGGCGCCCGTGCCGGCGGTGGTCGGGATCGCGACGACCGGCATGCCCGGACCCACCGTGTCGTCGTGGTAGCCGAGCGCCATGACGGCACGCTGGTTGGGAGCGTGGAGGGCGATCACTTTCGCCGAGTCCATCGTCGAGCCGCCACCGAGGGCGACGACGACGATGCGGCTCGGATCGGAGGCGAACGTCCGCAGCCGGGCGCTGCCGCGCTCGATCACCGCCGTCGGTGGGTTCGGCTCGATGTCGTCATGGAGCTCGACCCCGATCCCGGCCGACCGGAGGAGGTCGACGACGCGGCCTGCGACGCCCGATCGAACGACTCCGGGATCGGTCACGACGAAGGCCGACGTGGCACCGAGCTCCGCGAGCACGGTGGGCAGCTCTGCGACGATGCCGGCGCCGAAGCGCGCCCGGTCGCGCGCGAGGATGTCGAGCCGGCGCCCGGCGTACCCCTCGGCCGTCATCGGACGTCGACGACCTTGTCGAGCGACGTGTCGCGAACGACGGTCAGCCAGCGCCGGCAGCCGGCGGCATGGAACCAGCGCTCGGTCGTCTGGCCGGTCGGGTTGTCGAAGATCCACACCTCGTCGAAGTCGCGGGCCTCGGGGTCCTCGATCGTCGAGGGCGTCGTCCGCCGCTCGCCGCCGAAGACGAACTCGTCGAGCGGACGCCGGCCGCAGCGGGGGCAATCGAGCTCATGCATGGTCGGGTCCGCCTACCGCGTCCCGGCCGATGCCTGGTCGGCCAGCGCGTGTTCGCGCTCGAAGCGCGAGAGGGCGAACGGCGCGATCAGCTCGGGCGTCCGGCCCGTCGCGATCAGCTCGGCCATCTGTTCGCCGCCTGCCGGGATCGCCTTGAAGCCCCACGTCCCCCAGCCGGTCGTGATCAGGAAGCCCGGAACGCCGGTCTCGCCCATGATCGGGCTGAAATCGGCCGAGATGTCGCAGATGCCCGCCCACGTCCGGAGGATGCGCATGTTTCGGAGGAACGGCAGGAGCATCGTCAGCTTGTAGGCGTAGGCCCGGAGCGCATCGAACGAGGAGATGCGCGAGAACGACGGCTGCGCGTCGAACTCTGCGCCCATCAGCATCTGGCCGCGCTCGGTCTGGCTGACGTAGCACGCGAGCTCGGTCGAGGCGACGATCTTGTCGAGGCCCCGCTCGAAGTCGTTCGTGACGAACGCGTGGAGCGGATGCGTGCGGATCGGCAGACGGACGCCGGCCATCGCGGCGATCTGGGTCGACCAGCCGGAGGTCGCGGACAGCACCGTGCCGGCGTTGATCGGGCCTTCCTTCGTTTCGACGCCGACGACCCGGCCGGCACCGTCGCGGAGCAGCCCTGTCACCGCTCGGTGCTGGACGACATGGACGCCCTTCGCCGTCGCGCCGCTCGCGTACGCCCACGCCACGCGGTCGTGTCGCGCGGTCGCGGCCGGCACGTGGTGGCTCGCGCCGAGCACCGGGTAGCGGCCGCCGCCGGTCAGGTCGATCTGCGGGATCAGCGCCTTCACGCCCGCCGGATCGAGCAGCTCGGTCTCGACGCCCATCGCCTGGTTCATCAGGACGCGGCCGCGTTCCGTTCGGAGGGCCATCTCGGTGTGGGCGATCCAGACGTGGCCCTTCACCCGGTGGAAGATCGCGGCGCCGGTCTCGGTCTCGAGGCCGGCGTAGAGCTTCCGGGAGTGGTCGTAGAAGCGGATCGCTTCGGGCACCGCGTAGTTCGAGCGGATGATCGTCGTGTTCCGGCCGGTGTTGCCCGACGCGATGTAGTCGGCCTCGAGGACTGCCACGTTCGTGATTCCGTGGCGCGTCGCAAGGTAGTAGGCGGTCGCGAGACCGTGGCCCCCTCCGCCGATGATCACGACGTCGTAGGTCGAGCGCGGCTCGTGCCAGGTGATCGGCTGGAGGGTGGCGACGGCCTCCGCGGCGGCGGCCCTCACCATCCGAGGCGGCTCCGGAGCTCGTCGACGTACGCGGTCTGGACGACGAGGATCGTCGGGTCGCCGACGACCAGCTTTGCGGGAACACCTGCGATCTTGCCCTGAGCCAGGCCGTCCCGCGCGCGCTCGATCGCCCACTCGATGTGCCAGCGGACCGCGATCGCATCGTCTGGCGTCAGGATCGCCACCGAGAAGCCGCCTTCAGCCTCCACGATCGCGTCGGGATCCCCGTCGACTTCGACACCGGTGGCTCCGACCCCGAGCGCCTCGTCGGCCGCGATCCGGACGACATCGACGCCCTCGCCCTTCCATCGGGCGGCATCGAGCGCCGCCGGCGTCGCGACCACTCGCCACGCCTCGACAGGCTCAAGCGCGGGCACGGAGCCCCTCCGGATCGTAGAAGGGCGTTGGCGTGACGACCGCCTCGCGGCCGTCGATCTCGACGCGGTCGTCGAAGCGACCGTGGCGCTGCCAACCGAGCATGAGCGCCTTGCCGAGCAGGGGTGACGTCCACGATCCGGTGACGTTGCCGGTGATCTGGGAGTCCGAGATCGCACGGATCGGAGCGCCTTCGGCGGGAGCCGGTCCGTCCATGGCGAAGCCGACCCAGCGGCGTTCGTCCGGCTGCTTCGCCGTCCGCTCGAGCGCCGCCCGGCCGATGAAGAACGGCTTCTCCATCCGGGCCGCCCACTCCATGCCCAAGCGGCGCGGGGTCGTGTCGAGCT
>Ga0081539_10004731_pt1 | contig 14724 bp, 12 predicted proteins | sample TabmetS4T2R2_FD_71023 | JGI IMG/M metagenome (GOLD analysis project Ga0081539, IMG submission 71023) | Tabebuia heterophylla rhizosphere microbial communities from the University of Puerto Rico - S4T2R2 | ecosystem: Host-associated > Plants > Roots > Rhizosphere ...
CGGCGACTCCCGGGCGGTCACAGGAGCATCCTCAGGGGGTATCGCGTCTCGTCATCCCGGCGTGACGGGGAGGCTCCCCGCGGTGATCGAGCCGCGCACCGTCGTTCCCACGCCCGGCGAGGACTCGATCTCGAACGTCCCGCCGAGCGCTTCGAGGCGGTCCCTCATCCCCTGGAGCCCGGTCCCCAGCGGCGTGTGCGCGGGGTCGAATCCCGATCCGTCGTCGGTCACCTCGAACGTGACGGTCCGGTCTTCACCCACCAGCCGGACCCGGGCGCTCGACGCGTTCGCGTACTTCGCCACGTTCTGCAGCGCCTCTAGGCAACAGAAGTAGATCGCAGCCTCCACCTCCTGCGGATACCGGCCGACGTTCTCGCCCTCGATCTCGATCGGGATCGCCGCCTTGCGCGCCTGCGCGCCGAGCGCCACGACCAGCCCCTGGTCGGCGAGCAACGGCGGGTAGATCCCGCGCGCCAGATCGCGGAGGTTCTCGAGGGCGTCCGTCGCCTGCGCCTGGAGCGTGCCGAGGGTCGCGGCCACCGCGGGCGCTTCGCGCTCCGCGAGCTGGCGCGCCAGGTTCAGCTGGATGCCGAGCGCCACCAGCTGTTGCTGCGCGCCGTCGTGCAGGTTCCGCTCGAGCTGCTTGGCGCGCTCGTCCTGGGCCGTCACGATCCGACGCCTCGACGCGCGGAGCTCCTCGATCAGCCGCACGTTCCGGAGCACGAGGCCGGCCTGGCTCGCCAGGTCGGCGACCAATCGTTCCTTCGACGGGTTCATCGGGTCGCTGGCCGGCATCGCCACGGACAGGGCGCCCAGGAGCTCGCCTCGGTGGCGGACCTCCACGCCGTCCTCGTGCTCGGCGAACCGGCCGGGATGGTCGTCCTCGATGGCGACCGGCGGGGCGGCGCCGTTCTCGGGCCACGACGCGGCGGGTCGCAGCTCGTCCTCGATCCGGAGCCACACGCGGGCGGAGCTCGCGCCGGTCCCGGTGGCGAGCACCTCGGCCATCCTCGGCAGGACGTCCTCGTCGGCGAAGCCGGTGCCGACCCGATTGGAGAACTCCGAGAGGACCTCGTACGGCGTGGCGCGCTTGCCGTAGGCGATGCGGTTCGCGAGCCGCTGCACGCGCTGGCGCACCGGCTGGAAGGCGATCGCGATCACCACGGCCGTCAGGACGGTCAGGAACGAGTTCCCGGACTCCCCGACCATCGTGCCGACGCCGATCACGATCGCGACGTAGACGATCGTGAACGCGACCGCGAGGAGCCCGTAGACGAGCGCCTTGCTCACGACCAGGTCGAGGTCGTACAGCCGGTACTTGAAGAGCGCGACGGCGATCGACGCCGGGACGCCGAACAGGATGATGAAGATCAGCGTCGTGAACATCACCACGGCGATCACCGACTCGTCGCAGCTGCACGCGACCAGGCTCGCGAGGGAGATCAGGACGCACGCGCCGCCCGCCGCCGCCACCAGCCCGAGCCACTTGATCTGCTGCCGGAGCTCCCGATCGCCGCGGCGGAAGCGCAGGACCAGGGCGACGAAACACCCGATCACCCCGACCACCGTCAGCCACGACGTGGCCACCAGCGCCGGCCCGACGACGTCTCCCCAGCCGGCGACGGCGAACGGGTTCGGGAACGACCCCGTCGCCCCCGTCGGCGTCACCGACATCGGCTTCAGGAGGAACAGGACGTAGGTCGCGGTCACGCCTCCCGCTCCGAGCCACCACACGGGACGCCAACGCCGGGTCGGCGGGTGACCGTCCGGGAAGACCAGCAACAACAGCACCAGCCCGACCAGCGCGAACATCCAGAGCTGCGAGAGGGCGGCCATCACCTCCTCGGAGGCGGGCAGGGATCCGGGGAAGGTCACGAGCCCGACGGCCCCGTACACGTTGCCGAACGTCATCAGCCCGTAGCAGATGCCGACGAACACGAGGTACCAGCCGATCACGCTCCGGGCGCGGACGGCGATCAGGAGGCCGATCGGGACGTAGAGCAGGGTCCCGATCGTGGTGATCACCCCGAAGAACAGGTCGCCCTGGTCGTTGTTGAGTTCCGTTCTGCCGAGCGCGAGCAAGACGATGTTCGCGATGGAGAGGGCGGCGGTGAACGCCGCCACGCCGAGGGTCGACAGCCTCGTGGTCCTGTCGCTCATCCGACCACCCGGCCCGATCGTGACACGAACGGAGGGCGCCTGCGAAGGGTGCCAACGCGGTCGCGAGGCCACCGACCTGCGACGTTCGTTCGGAACTCCGGGAGTGAGGAAGGTGAGGTCCTGACCTCTACGGTAGCGAGCCGACGGGCGTCCGGAAGGGGTCCGCCACCCGCAGGCCGTCGATCTCGAGGTCGTGCTGCAGATCCTCGGTCAGGAGGGTCTCGCAGGCGGCCGCGTGGGCGGCCGCGACGATCAACGAGTCCCAGAACGTGAGCCCGAACCGGTCCTCGATGTGCCATGCCGATTCGAGCAGGGCTTCCTCGATCCGGACGGGTCGCCAGGCGGCGAGGTCTCGAACGTCCTCCCTCGCTTCGTCGACGGACAGACCCGGATCGAGCTTCTTCGTGACCGTCACGTAGAACTCCTGGAGCACCTGGACGCTGAGCCGGCCGCTCCCGCTCCTCCACAGATGCTCCATCCACGCAGATGCCGTCGCCTGCTTGTCGGAGTCCGAGGCGTCCCTCGCGTATACCAGGACGTTCGTGTCAACGAAGACCGGCACGATCGTGGAGCTCCTCACGGGAAGGTCGTGGCCATCCGAGCGTCCGAGGCGCTCGGCTCAGGTAGCGCTCCATCGCCCCCGCGTAGGACTCGCGGCCGCCCATGTGCTCGAGCAAGAGCTCCCGGAGCAGCGAGGAAACGCTGGTATCCCGGCGGGCCGCCTCCATGCGCGCCCATCGAGCGGTCTCCTCATCGAGCGTCACGGTTACGTTCTTCACGACACGAGCTTCGTGTAACACGGATCTCGTGTCAAGCCCCGCCCGGGCCTCGCCCAAGGTGTCTCCGCCTCGAACCACCCTCTTCGGCTCGACCCCCCGCTCGTACGATGCCGACGATGTCCGACGTCGAGCCGGATCCCGCGCTCCCTCGCGGAAGGCCGGATCGCCGCGCGTCCCCGATCGAGCACGTGATCGTACTGATGCTCGAGAACCGTTCCTACGATCACCAGCTCGGGTTCATGGAGCACCCGTCGATCACACCCCTGTCCGAGGGCGCCCATCCCAACCGGATCCGGCCCGACGACCCCGCCTCGCCCGCCGCCGGCGTGTCGCCGACGGCCTCGCATCCGTTCGTGGTGGACCCTCCGCACTCCCATCTCAGCGTGATGAAGAGCCTCGGCACGCCGCGGCGCCGTGGCCGAGGTCCGCGCTACCCGATGGACGGGTTCGTCCAGGCCTGCTTCGAGAAGGCCGCGTGCCGGGAGGTCGTGCCGATCGTCCACTGGTGGCGGATCGAGGCCCTGGTCGCGGGCATCGCCGGTGCGGTCGCGGCCGAGGGCGCGGCGACGCGTCGGAGGTGGCTCGTCGCGCTCGGAGCGGCAGCCGTGGCGATCGGGTCGGCGGTTGTCGCCTTCCTCTCTCGCAGACCGCGGTACCGGTGCGTCGGCGAACCGGAAGCCGAAGCGCCCGCACTCCAGGTGATGCGGTGTCAGCCCGAGGACCAGGTCCCGATCCTCACGATGCTGGCGAAGGAGTACGCCGTCGCCACGAGGTGGTTCGCGTCCGTCCCGGGCGAGACGTGGCCGAACCGGAACTTCGCGCACGCCGCCACGTCCGAGGGAGCGACGGGGATCGAGCCCGGCTTCTTCGATGCCACGACGATCTTCCACACGCTGGAGGAGGCCGGTCGGGACTGGCACATCTACTACGACGGCATGCCACAGGTCATGGTCTTCGACGATCTGTGGAGGGGAGACCGGATCGCCAACTGGTTCCGGATGCCGCACTTCTGGGATCACGTCGCGAACGACTCGCTGCCGGCGTACTCGTTCATCGAGCCACGGCACCAGGGCGACCTGACGAACAGCCAGCATCCCGGGAACAACCGCGCCCCGGGCCCCGACGGTCTCTTCGACTTCGAGCGGGGCGAGCGGTTGATCCGCGACGTCTACGCCCAGCTCCGCGAGCACCCGGAGGTGTTCAAGAAGACCCTCCTCCTCATCACCTACGACGAGCACGGTGGGTTGTTCGATCACGTCCCGCCCGCTCGAGCGATCGCGCCGTCGCTCCGGAAGGCCTCGATCAGCCTGACCCGTCGGATCGTCCGGTGGTTCGTGACGTTCCGCGGGGCGCCGTTCGACTTCACGCTGTCCGGCGTCCGGGTTCCCGCCGTGATCGTCTCTCCGTGGATCCGTCGGGGGACGGTCGTGGCGGACGTCTTCGATCACAGCAGCATCGTCGCCACGCTCCGGAAGCTGTTCGCTCCCGGAGCGTCCGCGCTCACCCGTCGCGACGCTGCGGCGAACACGTTCGACGTCGTCCTCACGGCAGCGGGTCCGCGCGAGGCTCCCCCGCCGCCGGACCTCGCGCCTCCGTCGCGGACGATCACCCCGACGGAGGTACCACCGACGGTGACACCGGAGGAGGGGAACGCGTTCTCGGAGCAGCTCGACGGCCTCGCTGCGGCGGTCGACGGACGGCTGACCCGTCGCGGTGCCGCGCCCCCCGAAGCCGCGTGGCCCCGGACTCAGCAGCTCGACGTGGATCGCGTTCCTCACGCCGCGACGCTGGCCCGTTTCGAGGCCGAAGCCGAGCGCCGGCGGAGCGCCTGATGGAGGTCAGTTCGCGGCGGCCCCTCGTCGGTCGCACGGGTCGATGCGGTACTGGCGGCATTCGTCGGGCGTGAGCCCTCGCGTGAGCTCCTGCCTGGCGATCCGGATCAGCTCGTCGAGCTCCAAGGCCCACACCCGGACGACGCGGTCGGGAGCCGCCGAGACCAATCGCTTCCCGTCCGGGCTGAAGTCGAGGCCGGAGACCACGGATGCGTGACCTCGGAGGGCCAGCACCTGCGCGCCGGAGCTCGCATCGATGTCGAAGACGCGGATCGTCGCATCATCCCCCCCGGTCGCGAGAAGCTCGCCGTCCGGACTGAACACGGCCTGAACCACGGTGACCGATCCCGCGCCAAACGACCGCTCGATCTCGCCCGTCGCGGCGTCGCGGATCTGGACGGTGCCGTCGTAGGATCCGATCGCGAGCCGCTTCCCCGATCCGTCGTAGGTGAGCGACGACGCGCTCGCGTCGAGCTCGTCGATCACCTCTCGGGTCTTCCAGTCCCAGATCGACACGTGGTTCGTCCCCGGAACCTGCTGGTTGAACGACGCGGTGGCGATCGTCCGACCGTCCGGCGCGAAGGCGAGCGCTCGGATCTGATGCGGTTCGGGTTCGGAGCCGACGAGCGTTCGGCGCCCACCGTCCTCCGCATCGAACACGAGCAGTCGTCCCGAGAACTCGGCCACGGCGAGATAGCGACCATCGGAGCTCCAGTCGATCGACGTGATGCCGGTGGTCCGGGCGTCGTAGTCGAAGGCGAGCGTGCTCGTCTCGACGTTCCACACCGAGACGACCGGCGAGAGGTCACGGGCCATCGCGACCAGCTCACCGTCAGGGCTGTTCGCGATCAAGAAGATGGGGAGGTCCGACCCGTCCGCGGGGCCGAGCGTCGCCACCGGCTCCGTCGCGTCGCGGTCCACGTTCCAGATCCCGACTGATCCGCGGTCGCGCGATGCGACGATTTGTCCGTCCGGAAGGTACGCGGCGTCCACCAGCGCAGGATCCGTCGGGATGTTGACGACCTCGGCGTCGCCCTGGATCGACAGATCCCAGATCTTGATCCCGGCGATGCCGCTATCTCCCGTGATCACCTGTCGCCCGTCGGGAGAGAACGCCGCGTAGACCCCCGACTGGGTTCCCTGTGCGGCCAGGACGTGCACCTGCCTCCCCACGACCACGGCGGTCTCTCCGGTCGGCTCGAGATCGAGCTCCCATACCCGGGCCGTCCCGTCGCTCCCGCCGGAGACGATGCGTCGTGAATCGGGCGACCAGTCGACGGTGATCACGATCCCCGTGTGTCCGGTCAGCCGTTCCTCGAGTGCGCCGGTCGTCGCGTCCCAGATGCGCACGGACGAGTCCACATCGCCCGTGGCCAGCCATCGGCCGTTCGGACTCCACGAGACCGAGTTCACGGAGGGCGTGTTATCGAGCTCCACGAGGACGTCGCCGGTACGGACGTCGAACACCGGCAAGCGATCCGTGTCCGGGCCTGCGACGGCCACCCGGGTCCCGTCGGGGCTGAGCGCCGCCTCCCACGGGAAGATGTCCTTCTCGATCGTGCTCACGACGTCGCCGGTGGCGGTCTCGGCCACGCGGATCGTGCCGTCCTCCGGCCACGTGGCGGCGACGAGGCTCCCGTCCGCGTCGAACGACTGCCCCACGGCGCCCGTCGCCCCCCGCACGCTCGAGATCTCGTGTCCCGTGTCGGGGTCCCATATCTTCAGGAACCCGTCGTCACCGGCCGTCGCCAGGATCGAGCCGTCATCCGAGAACAGCACGTCGTTCACGTCGCTGTCTTCGTGCCCGGCCCACGACCGGACGGAGTCGCCCGTTGAGTCGTCGCGGAGATCGATCGTGCCCGCGTTCTCCGGGCCCTCGGTCACGAAGACTCCATCGGGGCTCCAATCGAGGGTCCCGCCGAGATCCGGCTCGGTCAGCACGAGCCGCGAGGCGATCACGGCCTGATGCAGGGCCTCCTGAGCCTCGGGAAGGACGGTCCCGTCGACCGAGCGCGTCTCGTCGATCGCCTCCAGGGCTAGGAGGATGCTCCGCTCGGGATCCACGTCCAGGTTGGCGACGGAGGCGGCGGCGAGCTCTCGCGCCCTCGCCCGTCGCTCCTGGGTCTTCGCCTCGCGCTGCTGGGCGGTCGCAAAGACGGTGAGCCCGCCAGCGACGAGCGCGGCCGCCGCCAGGACGGCGACGAGCGCCCGCAGCCGGCGGAACGAGCGCCGCTCGAGCTCGCGCTCGTGGGTCTCGCGAGCCTCTTCCTGCTGTTGCCGGCGTTCGTGCTCCCGTCGCGACGCCTCGACGTACGCGAGCTCCTCCGGCGTGGCGGCGACCCCCGAGTCAGCGAGCCAGGCCTCGGCTTGCTCGAGACGGGAGCCTTGCAACAGGAACGAGGGGTCACCGTCGGCCTCCGCCCACTCGCGCGCGGACGCGGCGAGCCGTCGCTCGATCCTGAGGTCCTCTCGCGCCGAGTCGATCCACCGGTGCAGGCGGGGCCAGGCCGTCAGCATCGCCTCGTGCGCGAGCTCGATCGTGGAAGCGCCGGTCGCCGCGTCGCGATCGAACGAGAGCTGGCGCGATGCGCCGAACGTGTCGATCACGGTCGCCATCGCCTTCTGATCGACGGTCAGCGAAGCCACCTCGTCGCGGTGCACGCGGCGCCGCGTGTCCTCGGTTCCCTCGCCCAGGGCGACGAGCCGGAGGAACAGTTGACGGGCGGCCTCCTGACCCTCCTCGTCCACCTCCGCGAAAAGCTCCTCGGCCCGACGGCCGAGCGCTCCCGACACGCCGCCGATCTCGCGGTACGAGTCAAGCGTCAGCACGCGGCCGTCTCGCCGGTCGAACAGCTCGGTGAGCGCGAACTCCATCAGCGGAAGCGCGCCGGGCTCCTGGGCGACGTCGCGGAGCATCGCCGCGACGAGCCCCGGCTCGAGCGAGACGTCGACCCGCCCGGCGGGACCGGAGATCGTCCGCTCCAGCTCGGCTGGCGAGAGCGGGATCACGGCCTCGACGCGGGACTTGAACAGCTCGGCGAAGCCGCGATACCGCAGCGGCCGGTCGTAGAAGTCGGCGCGGAGCGTGACGACGATGCGGAGGCGGCTATGCGGGTCGGCGACGGCCGACTCGATGCTCTCGAGGAAGTGCGTCCGCACGGCCTCGTCCTCGACGAGCGTAAACACCTCCTCGAACTGATCGACGACCAGGACGAGCTCCGAGCCGTCGGACGGGAGGAGCCGGAGCAAGGCCGCGTGGAGCCCGTGCTCGTCGCGCGCGAGCTGCTCTAGAAGGCTGGCCGGCGGATCGGGGACGGTGCGGAGGAGGGCGGCTTCGAGCCCGTCGAGGGGCCGCGGTCCCGGGAACATGTCCGCGATGACCCATCGATCCGAGCCGGCGATCGCGCCGCGACGGATCGCCGGGAGCAAACCCGCCCGCACGACCGAGGACTTGCCGCTGCCGCTCGGGCCGACGACGGCGAGGAAGCGCGTCTCGCCGAGTCGCTCGACGAGTTGCCCGATCAGCTCCTCGCGCCCGAAGAAGTCGGCCGCGTCGCCCTCCTCGAACGCGCGGAGGCCCTTGTACGGGTTGGCCGCGATCGCGCCGGGGACGGCGGGCGCCAGGCGAGCGGCACGCGAGCCGAGCGCCCGCCGGAACGCGACGTTGTCGGCCGCATCGTCGGCCTCGGCGCGCAGGCGGATCACCTGCATCGGGTCGGCGAGCCCCTTCAGAGGCACGGCTCCGCGGTCGACGTAGGCGACACCCTCGACCTTCCGGGCGAGATGCGTGACGGCGGGACTGGCGAGGATCTCCGCTGGGCCGGCGATGGAACACAGCCGCGCCGCGAGGTTCAGGGCGCCCCCGCGGAAGCCGTCGCCGACGGCGACGGCTTCCCCGGCGTCCAAGCCGATCCCGACCGCCAGCGGCAGCGCCGGATCGGCGACGGTCTCGTCGACGAACCGGCGCTGCAGCTCGACCGAGGCTCGGATCGCCTGCCGAGCGGAATCGAAGACCGCGAGCGCCTCGTCGCCGCGCAGCTCGACAACGGTGCCGCCGCGCGACTCGACGCCTTCGCGCGCGACCGTGGCGAACTTGGATGCCAGGAGCGCGGCGGCTTCGTCGCCGCGCTCCTGCGTGAACCCCGTGTAGCCGCGGACGTCGGCGATCAGGAACGTCCGGATGTGTGCATCAGCCGGATCGTGGCCACCCCCCGTGACCCCTTCCGCGGGCATGGGCGCGATTATCGTTCGTCGCCCTGCTCCCGCGATAGTGCTTCCGAGACGCGTCTCGAGCGAGCCCGTTCGAGGGAGCAAGAGGGCCTCGACCCAACGGATCGCAGCCTGCATGGATGCGCCATGCTTCGAGCTCGTAGGGCTCGAGAGGGGGAGGGATGGGACGAGGAGAGCTCACACTGGAGGTGGTGGCCGCGAGGCTGGCGGTCCTCGAAGCCGAGCGAGACATCCGTCGTCTCGCGTCGGACTACTGCCGCGGCTTCGACCGGCGCGAGTTCGATCGGTTCCGCGGCGTCTGGCACGACGATGCCGTCTGGGTGCCGCATCCCGACCAGGAGATCACGGGCGTCGACGCGATCGTGACCCAGGCCGAGACGATGTGGTCGTCGATCTCGGCGTCCTTCCGTTGGACGGCGAACCACGTCGTGGAGATCGACGGCGACGTCGCGCACGGGGAAGCGGAAGTCGACGTCCTGGTCTGCGTCGACGGATCGTGGGTGCTGGCGCCCGGCGTCTACGTCGATCGGTACGAGCGGCGCGACGGCGAGTGGCGCATCGCGCGCCGGGACGCGAGCCACGAGCATCAGGCGTACCTGCCCTTCGTCGTCCGCTCCGAGCATGCGGACTGAAGAGCGCCGAGTGATCCGCGGGTTGCTGGCGCGATGGTGTTCCAGATAGTGAAACTCAGTTCCACGATGTGGAACCGTCCTCACCCCCCAGGTTGGGGGTGGTGCGGTGAGCGGCTCGGGCATCCGTCTCGTCATGGTTCCCCCCGTATGCCGATCGTGTCGGCGGCGGCTCGTTCGATGACCTGCCCGGGTGCTTCGTCCCCGGGCTGCGTCAGTGGCGGCAGGGTCCGCCGGCCGGTATCCGGCGTGGGCCGATGACCGGTGATCAGGTCGACGATCACGTCGGCGGCGGCGAGCGCCGCCCCGATCCGGTCGCCGCCTGGCTGGCCCAACACCACCCCGGTGATCGTCGTCCGCTCGCCGTCGATCCGGCGGATCGCGCGGAAGGCGAAGCAGCCGTCGGCCGCGGGGTCCGAACCGGTCTTGACCCCGATGAACCCGTCGTGGCCGAGGAGGGTGTTGGTGTTGAGCACGGTGCCGGCGACCGGCAGCGTCGCGCTCGGCGTGGCCACGATGCTCGCGAACACCGGCTCCTGCATCGCCAGATCGACGATGCGCATCTGGTCGGCGGCGGTCGACACGGTCCCGTCGTCGTAGCCGCTCGGATCGGTGTACCGGGTGTGCATCATGCCCAGCCACCGCGCGGTCACGTTCATCCGGACGACGAACCGCTCCGTCGAGCCTGCGTCCCAGCGAGCCAGCACCCAAGCGATGTTGTTCGCCGACGGGATCAGCAGCGCCTCCAATGCCTGCCGTTCGGTCAGCCGCTCCCCGGCCACGATCGGCACACCCGACTCTCCCCGGGCCAGCCGACGCTGCGTATCGGCGACGTCGGCGTCGGTGAGGGTGATCGTCGGGCCGTCGTCCGCGAGCTCCAGCGGGTGATCCTGCAGCACGAGGTAGGCGGTCATCACCTTGGCCACGCTGGCGATCGGAGCCTCGTGCTGGTTCGGGCCGGCCTGGACCGGCGACGTCCCGATCTGGACGGCGGCCTGACCGAACGCAGGCCAGACGGTGCCCGGGAGCGTACGGATCTCACCGGACTGCGAACCCCCGCCGATCCGTGACGCGATCGTCGAGGACGAGGGCGCCCCCCACCGGAGGAAGGAGGACGCGGCTATCGCCGCGATGACGACGAGCAGACCGGCGGAACGGGTCCGGCGGACCCGACGGGTCGTCGTTCGTTCCGGTTCGTCGGAAGGCACATCCGCAGCCTGAGCGGCGCGGTGTTGCCGGCGCGTATGCGGTTCCCGATACGCGGGCGATATCCACCGGCGCTCGCATCGAGGTGGACCGGAGACCTCAGCCTCAGAGCGACGCCGCCGCGTCGATCGGGTCGCCCTCGAGCACGCGGACGCCGCGCTCCTCGAGGGCGCCGTCGACCACCCCGCCCCCGACCGCCACCGGAACGTCGCGCGCCAACGCGGCCAGCTCCTCGGCGTGCTCGCCGGTCGGCGTCCCCACGGCCACGGCCAGGACCACGAGGGTGGCGTCGACCGCCGAAGCCGCCTGCCGGATCGTGTCGAACGGCGTGTCCTGTCCGAGGTAGGTCACGCGCCATCCGCGCCGGGCGAGCGCGATCCCGAAAATGATCAGCCCGAGGTCGTGCTCCTCGCCGGGCGGGCACGCCAGCACGACCGATGGGCCCGAGCCGTTCCCCCATCCCCTCGCGAGACCCAGGAGCCGTCCTCGGATCAACGCGGACGCGAAGTGCTCTTGCGCCACCGAGACCTGCCCACTCGACCATCGATCCCCGAGGGCGTGGAGGTACGGCAGCAGGATCCGCTGTAGGACCGCCTCGAGGGAGAACGCGGCGAAGAGCCGATCGAGCGCGCGGTTCGCCCCGTCCTCGTCGTAGCGGTCGAGGGCCTCGCGGAGCCCCTCGGCGAGAGCGTCCTCGACCGGGCCCGCGTCCGGCTCGGCCGCGGCGGGTGCCGACCGGGCGCGACTGGCGGCATCGCTCGCGGAGAGTCCCTCGGCGATCAGTTCCTTCGTCCTCAGCACACGCTCCACGTCGTCCTGCGAGTAGAGGCGGAAGCCGCCGGTCGAGCGGGAGGGGCGGAGCAGGTCGTACCGCTGCTCCCAGGCGCGGAGCAGCTCCGGTGAGGTGCCCGTCCGTCGGGCGAGCTCGCCGATCCGCAGGTACCCCCCGAGCTGGTTCACGGCCCGAACCGTACAACATCTGGACAGAATCCTCTACACACATTTGACAACTGGGCGAGCGCGAACCTATCCTGACCCTCGACAGACTCTCGACACGCCACTAGAACAGCGAGAGGAGGGAGAGACATGAAGAAGCTCGACGCGTTGGCGCTCACGCTGGCCGTGGTGGGAGCCCTGAACTGGGGCCTCGTCGCGGCGGCGGAGTTCGACCTCGTGGCCGCGATCGGCGGCCTTGACTTCGGTCAGACGAGCGCGTTCACGCGGGTGATCTACGGACTCGTCGGACTGTCCGGCGTCTGGCTCGCGGTTCGTTTCGCGGCGCTGGTCGGCAGCGACACGGTCCGCGACCGCGAGTTGGCGCGGCTGTCCGCGTAGTCACCGATCGAACGGCGTGGTCCGGAACGAAGCGAGAAGGAGGAGTCGATGGCTGGCACATCAACGAAGATCGAGGAGACGGCGGGTTCCGCCAAAGACACCGTCGTCAGCCTGGCGGAGGGTCGCGACGACATCCCGACGCCGATGCGTGTCGTGAAGAACATCGGGGTGACCTCCGGCATGGCGTACACCGCCGGGGTCGCGTCGATCCTCCTGAGCCTCGGGATGTGGTTCTTCCGGCGAGGAGGCGAGCGTCAGACGGCCGAGCGCCTGGCGATCTTCGTCGGCCTCTGGCCGCCCACGTTCATGGCGATCGGCAAGGCGCTCGAAGGATACGAGCACCCGGGCCGATAGTCCGTCGGGGACCAGGCGACACGGGATCACTTCAACAGGAGCCGCCGAAACCCTTCGGGTTTCGGCGGCTCCTCTGTTCACACATCGAGGCACGGTCCTTGTCGGAACGATCACGTGGCGCGCATGTCTCGCTCCAGCGCTTCGCGTCCCCTCAGAACCCAGTCCGTCGCCTCACCGGCCAACGCTCGCAGCCGCTCGTGGAAGTGGGCTACGTCGTCGTCGTCGAGGAGCGACGCCCAGTCCCGCGTCCCTCCGACGCGGAAGAACCGCTCCGGCGACCGCCAGATCCCGGCCGCGACCTCCGGCGCGGTCTCGCCGGCGTGCGCTCGCATCGAGTCGATGCCGGCTGCCTCCACGAAGGGCGGCCAGCGGTCCTCGTCGACCTCGACACCCAACGCGGCGGCGATGCGCCGCATCTCGCGGTCGCGATCCGCCCACAGGTCCGCGTAGTGGAACAGGTGCACGTTGGGTTCCGATCGGGCATCCCAGTACGTCATGGCCTGGTTGCAGTAGTCGGCGAGCCCGTATGGTCCGCTGCCGGTGGGCTCGACGTCGTTGTCGATGAACCACCGCAGGTACGCCGCAGGCTCCTCCGGAGCTTCGTCGAGAGCTCCTCCTTCGGGGGCGTCGGAACCCACCGCGGCCTCCCGGAGCTCCACGAGCCGATCGAACCGCTCGTTGCTCCCGTGGTCGAGGTCGGACATCGCCACGTCGAGGGGATGACGGATCACCGCGAGGTACGTGACCGATGGCAGACGAGGGACGCCGTCCAGCGGCGTGTGCGTCTTGATGAAGCGGCGGTGCCGTTGCCGTTCGAGGAGCCCGAACACCTCGTCGTCGGTGCGGATCAGCATGTCGAGCCACGGCGAGAGGGAGCTGATCGGGGCGCCCAGGTCCGTCCGGTCCAGGAGGAGCATCCCGACGATCATCTGCATCCACGTGGTGCCGCACTTCGAGGGCGTCGAGATCACGACGTCGTCCGGCCGGAAGGCGAAACGCTCCCACCGAGCGCTGTCGGCCATGAACCCCCGGTACCGCCGCATCGCGATGAGGGTAGCGGCGACGATCTGCACGAGCCGGACGCCGGTCGGGCAGCTCAGCATGGGTCCCACGGCGGGTCCCGACGGAGGCCGGGTTGCGATGCAAGCCGGCCGGAGGTCGCGTACCCTTTCGTCCCGAGGGCAGATCCGTGGTTCGCTGCGAGCGGTCCCTCACCGGCATGTCACGCCGGCGCCCAAGGGCCGAACGGAGCCCGGACGGCGGAAGGAAGGAGGGATCGTAGTGGCAACAGGGACCGTGAAGTGGTTCAGCTCCGAGAAGGGCTTCGGCTTCATCACCCCCGACGACGGCAGCGCAGACGTGTTCGTGCACTTCAGCGGGATCGCCGGCGAGGGGTACAAGAACCTCGAGGAGGCCCAGAAGGTCGAGTACGACCTCGGACAGGGGCAGAAGGGTCCGCAGGCGTCGAACGTCCGCCCGATCTAGGCGCGAGACGCGACGTGGGACGAGGGGCCGGCGCCTTCGCGCCGGCCCCTCTCGTTCCGCCGCCGGAGCGTCGATGGGACCGTGACGAACGGCCCGCCGGAGCGGAATACTCGGCGGATGGCTCGCGGTGGCGGTCCCGATCATGGATGAGCGCCGCGTCCTCGCGCCCTTCGTGGAGGGCTGGGAGGGATACCAGGAGCTGCTCCTGAACGCGATCCGTCCGTTGAGCGTCGAGCAGCTCTCCTCGCGAACGGCGCCGTTCCAGTGGACGGTCTGGCAGCTCGCGAGCCACGTGGCGCTCTCGCGGGCGTTCTGGTTCCACGACATCCTCGGCGAGGGCGACGCCGCCGTCCGGGAGATGTTCCGCGTCGAGTCCACCACCGTGCCGGACCTGCCGCTCGAGGACGCCGGCTGGGAGGACGACGAGACGCATCCCCGGACGGCGGAGGAGCTGACCGACGCGTTCGAACGAACGTGGGCGATGATCGACGGAGCGACCCGTGGCTGGACCGACGAGGACCTCGTCGCCGAGTTCTCACGGACCCGACGCAACGGCGAGATCGAGACGTTCAGCCGCTCATGGGTCGTCTGGCACGTGATCGAGCACGACCTCCACCACGGCGGCGAGATCTCGCAGATCCTCGGCACCAACGGGATCCCGGCGCTCGAGCTCTGAGTCCCGCCCGACGAAGATCGTCGCTGATCTCGCTAGGC
>Ga0081539_10004732_pt1 | contig 14722 bp, 17 predicted proteins | sample TabmetS4T2R2_FD_71023 | JGI IMG/M metagenome (GOLD analysis project Ga0081539, IMG submission 71023) | Tabebuia heterophylla rhizosphere microbial communities from the University of Puerto Rico - S4T2R2 | ecosystem: Host-associated > Plants > Roots > Rhizosphere ...
TGGTGTCTCAGCAAACATCGTCGAAGCCAGTTGGCAGGCACTGGTCGACTCTGTTGCCTACAAATTAACCAGCGATGGTGTCATCCCGATCTGCGTCGAACTTGAAAGTGAGGATACAAACAACCCCTTGAAAGAAGCGATTGGCTAATGGAGCGCGGATTCTAGAAATGATCGCTGGGATTTGGATCCTACGTCGCGGCAAAACGTGCTTCCCTCACAGGCTTTACGAAGCGTGGGATTGTCGTATTGATCTCAAAGGGCTCGGGTCAGGGCTTGGGAGTAGTGCTCCCAAGTACCGCAACGAATGCGGAGTGACATCTAAGAAAGCTGAGCGTTTTTGAATGTTTGGAACGGGCCGAGGCGAAGTTTTTGAGAAAGATTACAGCAACTCTACAACAACTCATCCGAGGTCGATTTTTCTATTTTGTTCTAAACAATCGAAACAATTGAGGAAGTTGGTAGCGGGGGGCGGGATCGAACCGCCGACCTTGGGGTTTAATCCGAATTCAGCCGCTGCATACAACGCCTTCCACAGAACAAACAACCATTTTCAGCGGAGAAACAGTCCTTTGAGCAGCAGATAACGCCCACGGTTGCATACAGCGCAAGGAAGATTACAGCAACTTTACAACAAAAACAGCTGGCGCCGGTTGAGGTTATATAGTTCCGGCTCAGTCTTTCTCTGCTGCACTCTCCAGCCGTTTGCGATCCTTAATAATCACCAGCTTTCGCGAGAGCGTGACGATACCGGCCTTCTTAAGTTCGCTTAGGGCATTCGTTATCGTCTCCCGGTAGCCGCCAAGGTGATCAGCAATCTCCTGATGCGTAAACCCCTTCACCTGATCGCCCTCCGCCTCCCGGAGTAGGAAAGCAGCGACCCGAGGTACGATGCTCTTGAAGGCAACGCGCTCTAACTGCTGCTCGGCTTCCATCATGCGTCGACCCATAATTTCGAGAATCCGGAGCGCAATTTTCGGATTCGATAGCAGCAGCCGTTCGACATCAGAACGGCTCATGGCGCAGATGACTGACTCCACAACTGTCTCTGCAAACGTGTTGTACATGCCTTGGCCAATGCAGCCCATCTCGCCGAAGAACGACATTGCGCCCACCTTGGTGATGATCAGCTTACGACCTTCGGAAGACATTTTATATATCTGCACCGCGCCTTTTTTTAGTAGAAACAGAACTTCTTTCGTTTCCCCTGGCGTGTAGATGATTTGGCCTGCGGCGCTTTTGAACATCACTGTCACGCGTTCAACCTCTTTCATTTCGTCCATCGACAGGTCGCGAAACAACTCCATGGCCGTGAGGTAACCAATCTTCGATTTGACATCGCCTACCTCGATCGCAGCGGGCGGGCCAATACTCATCAGACCACCCATAACTTTCATCTTGATCATAGTAAGTGCAGTGGACATATCTGTGCTTCCCTTCAATCTGCTCTTCAGTGCCTTCAAATAAGCAGAGTCCCGCGTGACGAAAGTTAGGGGCGACGCAAGGGTTGAAGAGGGAATTCGTCCAGCGATGTTGCCAAAGACGCTTATGTGCGTCTCTTTGCTTTGAGGGGTAATAGCAGGCTAGCAAAGGTCGCGAGCAAAAGTCACGCAGAGTTGGGCAAAGGTATTTAATACGAAGAAAGATCACTCTTTTGTAGTGAAGATTACATTCAGACTTACCGATTTATGGCATAGATTGTTGCTTCCGCGATCGATGATGCCGAGTCGAAGATAACTGAAGGACTTCTTCACACTAGTGCAGCGCGTAGTTTGAGCCAAGGCGTAGAGGGGGGTGCATCATCGTAGCGGTGAACACAGAAGAAAGCGTTTAGGCACTAAAGTCGGAAAGTGCAAAGTTTTCGGAGGCGAATCTGTTCTGGTGAACGGCTCGGTCTTCAAAACCGTCTGTGAGACTGTGAGAGCAGGCTCGGGTGGGTTCGATTCCTACACGCCTCCGCCAAAGAAGTGCTTCACAAGATTTTTTCGAGCAGGTGGAATAAATTCAAGAACTACGAACTTTGTAATCGTTAGACTGGCTGTTGCATCCTCAGATCCGTGAAACTCTCCATCCCGAGAGCAGAAGTGGGATGAGAACCTCTGGTCAGTTCATCTCTATCTGGCCTTCCCCCGCCCAGACGCGAGCAGTGCGAGCGCTGATCGTGGTTAAAGCACGAGTGTAGTTGTAACCACCGCGCAGCAAGTCTTCAGGCTTTATTAATAGTCCATGTGTTTTCGTATAAAACGACCTTGCTCGATCAGGGTATTCCTAGCGGTCACGTAGCACCCCTCGCAAGTAGGTCAGATCCCAGTTGTCAAAAAAGGAGAGTACTTATGAGAAATATCAGACCTAAGGAGAGATGGCCCGTCTGGCTTTCCATCATGCTGTTCATGGTGATGGCATTCGCGGGCCTCGCACCTCCATCCACATCCACGGTGGCGAGTAGCGCAGGCGTCAACCCGCCACCGTTCGATTTCACTGACGCCTTCTATCGTGCAAACGGAATTGTTCCGGCGAACATAGGCGAACGTGTCGGTACCGCCGCCCGCAATCCGGCACATTGGACGGTTGACAATTCCAATACAGACCCAAACCGTCGCAACATTCGCGTCTTGGAAACCACTGGCGGGTGGAACAACTCTGGAAGCCTTATCTACTATTCGATCATGGGAACTCTCATGCCGAATAGTTTTGAGAGGGATGCGAACGGTCAGCTAACGGACCGTGGCCGGCGCGCCATGGATATCGCAAACAGTTTCCGGGCATTCCTCTTCCCGAAGACACAACGAGATGCCAACAACAATCCCATCTTCGTGAAAAGCCCTGCGCCTCCCAACAGGCGTCAGGACAATGTTTTCGACACGCGCAACGGCTACTTCTCGAATAACCAGCTAGGCAACTGGATCCTGGCCTTCGTGGTTTACACGGCGAAGGCGTTCACTCCAGAAGGCAGGGCTAGACTCGATCCGATAGCAGCCAGGAATGGCAGAGATTTGGATGGCACTCCCATTCTGCAAACCGCCACGGACATTGACAACCTAGTGGCTGACGGGTTTGCCATCATTGCCAATCGTAACCTGGATGGGTCGGAGGGTTTCCCCTGGGTTATATGACCGGTCATTCCTGACCCCCGGGACGGGGGTATTGCGCAAGATCAACCCGGTCAGGATGTTTTCCTGGTTACAGTAAAGAACCCAGACGGCTCAGAACAATCACCGCAAATCCTCGCGAACTTCAATTGCTTGCAACAGACGGGCGACTTTTGCCCATCCTCTGGTGGTGGTATGGCCAGCTTGCTTTTGAATCGCCATACCGTAGCCGCTAAGGCCCAGGGCTCAGGCGCAAGGCGATAAGAGGTGCTTACGTGACGCTAGGATCAAAAGGGACAAGGCAACGGCGCGCCGGTAACCCATCGAGCTGTTGCCGCCCCCTTTCAACATCAATGGCTCATGATTGATTGATCAAAGTAGAAGGAGTCGACAATGTTAGAGCCGAAGCAAGCGCGCCAAACTATCTTCGGCGGGAGCGCAACCGTGCGTGTCCGGCGAATCATCGCCTTGGTAGGATTCGTTGTATTAGCGCTTGGCTATACAGTCTACGGTTCACATGAATCTAAAGATGAGAAAGAATCAAAGTCTGAAAAGGGGAACTACAATCTCCTTTTCGGGCCGAACCCCTTCGCCCCTGGTGAGGTCCAGACCTCGACAGGCACCTTCATAAGTGCAGACAAGTTCATACCTGCTTCATACTGCGCGCGCTGTCACAGTAGTGCGCATGCGCAGTGGGCCGAGTCGCCTCATCGTAGTAGCTTCCGCGGCCCCTTCTATCAGAAGAACATCGACGATTTCATAAAACAATACGGGATTGAGACCACTCGCCACTGTGAAAGCTGCCACAATCCTATAGCCTTAGTTTCCGGCGCGCTCACCACTGGCTCAAAGATCGCCCGACCGTTCGACGATGAGGGAGTTACCTGTACCGTCTGCCATTCGATAGAGAAGATTACATATCTTGAAGGTATTGGCAGCTATCGCATCGCTCCGCCGGCGCTGCTCGTGGACGAGAATGGAAAACCGTTTCCGGGAAAAATAACTGATGAAATGATCCTCACAAACCAGAGCGCGCACAAGCGGGCCATGATGAAAGACTTTTACAGGACGCCGGAGTTTTGCGCAGCTTGTCACAAAGCGGCGATGCCGCGGCAAATAGAGAACTATAAATGGCGGCGCTCTTTTTCCGTATATGACGAATGGCAGATGAGTTCACACTCAAACGAGTCACCGCTGCCGTTCTACAAAAAACCTCGCAGCACTTGCCAAACTTGTCATATGGCGCCTGAACCTGCCGATGCTGACGTCGCCGCAAAACAGGGACTGATAGCTTCACACCGCTGGCCTGCTTCTAACACCGCGCTCCCGCAGTTCTATGGTTACAAGGATCAATTGCAGAGGGTCACAGATTTTCTGAAGGCAGAGCATCTTAGTATCGACATCTTCACGTTGAAAAAGGGACCGGCTTACCCGACTCAGCGCGATGGGACAGATCTAATCTCGTTACGCAAAGGGTCTGCGGGTCTGAAAATTGGTGAGGGCTTCGCCACCATCAACTCAATCAATGCTGCGCTCTATCCCGGATATCAAAAGCCAGATGAAACCGTTATTGCACCGATAGACAAAAGCACTTTCTCCCTTTCTCCCGGTGAAACGATCACCTTAGGCGTAGTTATATCTAATAAGGGCGTAGGCCATGTGTTTCCTGCCGAGTTGCGGGACTTCTTCGAACCCTGGGTAGAGTTCAAGGTGGAGGATGCAAGCGGCCGCATTATCTATCACAGTGGATTTTTAAAACCCGATGGCACAGTTGACGAACGTGCTCACAAATTCCAATCCGTCCAAGTTACGGAAAGGGCCGAGGCCGTTCGCCGTCACAATATCTGGGCAACGCGAGGAAGGGCCTACGACAACTACATAGCTCCCGGACGCAGCGAACTGATCCGCTACCAGTTCACGATTCCAAAGAATGTGAATGGTTTACTGCGCGTAAGTGCGCGCGTTCTCTATCGCAAATTCAATCGTTTCTTTAGTGATTATGCTCTCGGCAGGAGCGTCGATCTGCCGATCGTCGAAATGGCGCAACAAACAATCATGCTTAATCTCGGCGAGAATCATCCGGCGTCTAGCAAGCTCGACGAAAAAGATCTGATTCGTTTTAACAATCTGGGCATCGCGCTTTTTGATCAATTCATGTACGCAGATGCAAGAAGGGCATTCGAAAAAGTAACTCAGATCAATCCTGCGTACGACTCTGGTTACGTCAATCAGGCACTGGCGAGTTTCTGGCGTGAGAACTTTCCTGAAATTCATCGGCTACTCGATAAGGCACTCGCGATCAACCCAAATAACTGGCGGGCCACCTATTACAAGGCCGCATTGCTAAAGTTGGAGAATCAGCCTGCTGAAGCACTGAAACTCTTCACACAAGTAGAGTCGCACTATCCGCGAGATCGATTAGTTCTGAATCAGCTGGGGAAAATTTACCTGGACCTCGGCATGCAAGCTGAGGCATGCAAAGTCTTCGAGCGGGTTCTGGCTATCGACCCGGATGACACCACAGCGCTCTATTACGTGATCGAGGGTTACAGGCAAACAGGCAATCCAAAACTCGCTCTACAAACTAATGTGACTTACCTCGATAAGTTCGAAGACTGGCGCATCCACTATCTCGCCAACGAGTACATCAAGAAGGATCCGGGCGCACTAGCCGAAGCGGTGCCTTGGCATATCCACTCGGATGTTGACATACCTGCGGCGCAGAATGCGGATCCCATCTACTGGAGTTCTGAAGGTGTGCCGAAGAAAAAACAGTGAGTCCGTGCGAACGGATCGTAAGTTGGAGGAATATCATGAAGAGACGAATTATCCTTACGCTTCTCGCGGTAGGCCTGGTGCTGGTTCCGCTCTCGCTATACTCAATTGATAAGCCGGCTACGGCGCAGAGTGGGAGTCCTGGGGAATTCACGATTGACGTAGCCTGCGATGCCCGCACCTATCGTCAGAATAATGTCGACCCTGCGGCAGCGGGTTCTCATAGGGGAGATACATTCATCGTGTCAGGCAAGATTTATCGCGGAGGCACAATCCCTGCTGGACAAGGGGTTTTCAGTCCAGACAATCCCGGCAGCATCGGTGACTGGACTTGCCGGGGCGTTTGGTTGGTCAGTTCCAATGAGCTTGCAGCCGGTGCCGCACCAGCTTTCGACACGTCACAAATTTACCTGCTTCCGGACGAGAGCAAGCAACTATTCAGCGAAGGACTGGAAGGGCCTGCTCCGACGTTGCGAGCAGTTATCGGAGGAACGGGCTCGATGTCCGGAGCTACGGGCCAGGTACGACAGGAATTACTTGGCACGAACGCGACAGGCCTCTTCAATTTCAGATTTACATTCAAAGTTAATACACGCGGAACCAATTGAGATTTTCCTGACCAAACGAGGCGTAAGCATTTACCAACATGGAGACGAAAGAAAATCTGGATTTCAGTCGGCATGGCGACAATGGGACACAGCTTGACTATCGAGTGTTCTACGGCGCCACGGTCTTGCTGATCATTATCGGAGCGCTGCTTGTTTACAAGACGACCGCCGCGTTGGCGGTAATCAGTAAGGTACAAAATACTGGAACATTTCAAGCGCGCGTTAACGTTGTTCCGATCCGAATGATCCAACAGAGCTCAATGTAATTGTTCGTTCGATTAATTATTTTGGAATTATTGGGCCTGCTCTATTATTCGGCATTTTAATTAGTGGAGCCGTGCAGGTAGTCGATCCTCCTCGATGGTTGGCCCAGGCTTTGGGACGTGGTCGCATAAGATCGCAGTTGGCTGGTGGATTGGCTGGAGCACCATTAATGCTCTGCTCATGCTGTGTAGCACCTGTATTTTCAGGAGTGTACGAAAGATCGTCTCGACTCGGTCCATCGGTGGCCCTTATGCTTGCTGCGCCGTCGCTGAATCCCGCGGCGCTCATACTCACGTTCATGTTGTTTGATCGGCGCATTGCATTGATGCGTCTTGCTGTTGCCGGTGTGGCAGTATTCTTTACCGGAATCTTAGTAGAGCAAGTCTTCAGTGTCAGACGAATAGATTTCCACGAACAGAACGAAGCGCCAAAGGGACCGGTGCTCACGACCTTTCTGCGAGAATGCACCCGGACGGCATTTCGAGCAGTGCCATTGATCGCCGTCGGCGTGTTTCTTTCAATGGCGTTAGCGTTTTCGCTGCCGCTTGGTGCTCTTTCGTCACAGGGAGGTCAGGTATTAGCAATCGTAATGGTGGCTTTGATTGCGACTCCGCTTGCGATGCCTACTTTCTTTGAGATTCCGCTGGCGCTGGTCATGCTCTCGGCGGGTGCGCCGGCAGGAGCAGGGGTGGCGATGCTTATTGCTGGTCCGGCCATCAATCTGCCATCGCTTTTTACAATCGCACGCTCAACCAACTGGCGAGTTGCCGCAGCAGTTGCACTTACAATATTCGCTGTCGCCGTCGCTGGCGGATTATTGGTAAGTCTCGCTTGAAACTGGGAAGTGTTTTAAGGAAGCCCGGTGCAGCAGGCGGGTAATTCTCATGCAGTCGTGGCACTCAGCAGGAGAGCGGTCGCGACCGTTTGGTCGGCAGCAACTGTCAAAAACAAGCAACTGGCTTTTGAAGTGCCATTCACTGTGAGATCGGAAACTCGCGTTAACTCGATTCTATTAGAATCGACGTTCAGACTACGGTCACCCGCCGGTACGGCATTTGTGTTAGGACAAATGAATAGAGACGCTATACGACCGTCAGGTGTTTCGTATACAAGATGCAAAAAGTTCTTTCCGTTCAGTTGGCAGAGCCGCGCACGTACTAAAATGTAATCACTGGCAGTTCTACGGGGCAAACTCATTTCCATTTCTAGAAAGTTTTTTGCCTTCTCTTCAATGGCAGAATCAGATTGAGCCCAGTCCGTAGCGTCGGAGGCCTTACTACATAAAGTATGGTCCCGAGCAGCAGCTTGATAGAGCGAATTCGCGCGAACATTTCCGATGAACTGATAAAAGTATAGAGAGATGAACGCGAGCAGTATTACTACTGCGGAGATCTTCAAAGTCCTGGCGCGAGAGATGTGAAAACTCCAAAAGGGGAATGAGGCTGCTCGAACAGTGGCCGCTTCAATCGATGTCCGCAGTGCCGTGGCGTTATACTGAGCACTCTTGACGCCCTCAGCAAGAAGCCTCTTTTGCCTTTGAATAACCTCCAATTCGCGACGGCACTGGACACATCGTTCCAAATGCTCGGCCACTTCACTAGTTGCCAACGACTCGAGCTCGTTATCAGCATAAAGTCCAATGAGGGGGATAGTTGTCTTGCAGTCGTACATAAGTTACCAATTTAGCTGTTATTCACGTTCGCGCGAGCGTTTTTATGGCGCGTCGGGTCTTCCAAAATTTTTCGGAGCTCCCCGCGGGCTCGATTAAGCCGTGACATTACTGTCCCCACAGGTACCTTTAGAGCAAACGCCGCCTCCTTATAGGTCATTTCCTCTACCGCGACCAACAAAAGAATCGCCCGATGTTCCTCGCGCAAAAGATCAAACGCTTCCATTATTTCATAGGCCTGAATCTGCCGATCCGGTGTGAAGAGAAGAATATTACCGGCGACCTTATCTTCTATGGCTACATTTTCCTTGGCCCCATGCTCCTTCTTAACTACATTAAACAGAATACGAAATAACCACGACTTGCAATTCGTGCCTTCTTGAAAGGTATCCCAATACTTCCAGGCCTGAAGATATGTTTGCTGGACGGCATCCTCTGCTTGCTCCGATGACTGGCAGAGGCGAGCCGCTGTACGCATAAGCGCCTCTACATGGATCAAAGCTTGTGTTTTGAACTGTTGCCGTTGCCGGCGCGAAAGCCGCTTGTCCACTACAACCTTAATCAATTTCCGTCAAAGCAATGACGCGAGCATTTGTCTGCCCAGTATTCATAACAAACCACAATTAATAAAGTCGCAAGGCTTCATTGTTATTCCCTGACGACAGATTGGAAAATCCGAAGTAGGCAAGGTCCTACTTCGCCTCGCTGCATCAGGTTTCTTGAGCTTAAGTGGCAAAAACATTTTCCGGAATATCTCGCTGGCCCAATGGCTTTTCGAACTAGACAAGTAATAGTCGAAGGAGGGAGAAATGCGTTCAAAAGGTGGAGCCGGGATCGTTGGTGGGATTATTGCAGGAGTTGTTTTTGGAATGATGATGCAAATGATGACTGCACCAACTCCCGAAGGAAAGAAATGCCGATGATGCAGATGGTCGCAATGGTAGTTCGCTCGCAAAGTGTCGTGGTGGGCTGGGCCTATCATCTGTTCAACAGTGCAGTTATAGGCGCGATTTTCGGTTGGGCGCTTGGCAACCGAGCCGGCAGCTACGGGGCTGGCTTGGGTTGGGGAGCGGCTTACGGATCTTCTGGTGGCTGCTTGGAGCGCAGATACTAATGCCAATCTTTCTTGGCATGTCACCATTTGCATCCATCATGATGCCGCCAATGCGTATGGTAACGATCGGCAGCCTGATCGGGCATTTAGTATTTGGTCTTATTCTGGGCGCTGCTTTCGTTTGGTTATCACGGCCTACGCGAGTCGCAGTCCCTCGCAACGCGTGAGGCCATCGCGAATATAATGTGAGACGGATGTAATACGCGAGAAAACATAGGCCACTAAGTTAAACCCGACCGAACTCCTCCACTGCTTCCGAAAATTAGCGTGCCAACGTTGGTTATCTGGGGCGAAGACGATGAGTTTCAGTTGGGGAAATACGCACACCGTTTAGTTTCAGATATCACAAATGCAGTTTTGGTGCGCGTGAAGGACGCTCGGCATTTTGTGATGTGTTCGACTGTACGACGTCACAGTTGAAAGGAGAATAACCGTGGTTGCGACGATCACAAGAGAGGAGTTGAAACAAAAGATTGAGCGTGGTGACAAGTTTCACTTGGTGGAGACATTGCCGCGCACAGCTTACGATCACGCGCACATACCTGGAGCAATCAATCTGCCACCGGATCAAGTAAAAGAGCTGGCACCGAAACTTCTGCCGGACAAATCGGCGGACATAATAGTTTATTGCTCCTCGCCTACCTGACACGCCTCTGACAACGCTGCCCGTGAATTGGCAGCTATGGGTTACACGAAAGTTCGAGATTACGCGGAAGGGAAATCCGACTGGGTTGATGCCGGGCTGCGGACGGAGTCCGCTCATCAGCACTAACTCTACTTAAGTAATTTCGCTTACATTCATCGAGATCGGGTTTATGGTATCCACCAGTCGAAGTCTTTGTGAGGACCAGCACAGGAGCATCTGAAGATCTATGACGTCCCCTATCGATATTGAGCAGGTTGTGAACGCCAAATACGGATTAGCTGCGCAGCACCGCCAACAGGAACTCTGTTGTCCGGTTGAGTACGACACGAGATTTCTTGATGTAATTCCTGATGAGATCCGTGAACGAGATTACGGTTGCGGCAATCCCTCCAGTTTCGTCAGAGAAGGCGAGGTGGTGCTTGATCTCGGTTCAGGTGCGGGAAAGATCTGTTACATCGCTGCGCAGATTGTGGGACCGCATGGGTACGTCATTGGTGTTGATGCAAACGACGAGATGCTGGCTCTGGCCGAGAAATACAGGATCGAAATCGGTCAACGGCTTGGATACGAGAATGTTGAATTCCGGAAGGGTCGAATCCAGGATTTGCGTTTAGATTTAAGACTCGTCGACTCGTATCTTGCAACCAATCCATTAACTTCAACCGCTGATCTCTCATGTTTCGAGTCGTACTGCACAGGCATTAAGAAGCAGCAACCGCTAATCGAAGATGAATCGGTAGACCTTGTTCTCTCAAATTGCGTTTTGAATCTCGTGCGACCGGAAGATAAGGAACAACTCTTCAACGAAATGTTTCGCGTGCTGCGGCGCGGCGGGCGAGCGGCAATCAGCGATATTGTCAGCGATGAAGGCGTCCCTGAAGAGTTACAGCGCGATGCTGATTTATGGTCGGGTTGCATTGCGGGAGCTTATCGTGAAGATGCTTTTCTCGACGCATTCGATCGGGCGGGCTTCTATGGAATGGAGATCGTCAAACGAGCTGAAAAGCCATGGCGCACGATTCAAGGCATTGAATTTAGATCGATCACGGTGGTGGCGTACAAGGGAAAACAAGGATCGTGCTGGGAACGGAAGCAGGCGGTCATCTATCGTGGTCCGTGGCGAAAGGTCATTGACGACGATGGCCACGTGCTCGAGCGTGGCAAGAGAATGGCGATCTGCGATAAAACTTTTCAGCTTTACCAGCGTGAGCCTTATGCCGAAGGTATTATCGCGGTCGAACCGCTGGACGCGATTTCGCTTGAAGAGGCACCCCCCTTCGATTGCAAGCGCACGGGCTTTCGCCACCCGCGCGAAACAAAAGGAACGGACTATCAAGTCACGGACCTGTCCGGATTGGCTTGTTGCGAGCCCGGAAGTGATTGTTGTTGAGGTCATTGCGGTTCGCGGGATCAAACATGAACGTCAAGAAATGGCTCGGCGCGGGATTCCTTGTTGGATCGTTTTGCGCGCTGGCATGGCTTGAGCGGCGACGACCCCTCCGTCATCGGGTGGCTGAGTCTAAATTTAGGCGAGAGATTCGTAACCTTTCAGTTGGCGCGGTTGGTGCCGGGGCTCTGATGTTAGTGGAACGTCCAATTATCCTGCCACTCTCCCAATTCGTTGAAGTGCATAATTGGGGCTTACTAAAACAGTTGCGATTGCCACGTTGGCTAGAGCTTGCGGTCGCGGTAATACTGTTGGATTACACACTATATATTTGGCATTACCTGACGCATCGAGTGCCACTTCTCTGGCGATTTCATGTGGCTCATCACGTTGATCTCGACCTCGACACTTCAACAGCGTTACGCTTTCATTTCGGCGAACTGGCTCTTTCAGTGCCATGGCGTGCTGCTCAGGTAATTGTCATCGGGGTATTACCCTTGGCGTATTTGATTTGGCAGACCCTGGTATTTCCGTCGATCCTGTTTCATCACTCGAATGTCGAACTACCGATAAATGCGGAACGATGGTTGAACCGGTTAATCGTCACGCCGCGGATGCATGGCATCCATCATTCGATGATTGAGGAGGAAACGAACTCGAATTGGTCCAGCGGATTGAGTGTTTGGGACTGGTTGCACGGCACCCTGAAATTGAATGTGCCACAGGACCAGATCACAATCGGCGTTCCGGCATACCGTGATCCAAAAGAAGTGAGATTTACCGACGTGCTGGCGCTCCCGTTTCGTAGGCAACGTCCAAGCTGGACATTTCCGGATGATGGTAAGCCGATGCGCGATATTTCACGCGGCCTCGAGAATCGCTTACTTCCCTAACGGCAATAATAGTTTCAGGTATGACTTCAACCGAGGAAAACCAGACCGACAGGGTTTCAATCATCATTCCCACGCTCAACGAGGAGACTTCAATCAGTCAGACTCTAAGCGCGGTGGCGAGAATAGCCGAACCGGTTGAAGTAATCGTCGTTGATGGAGGCAGCTTTGATGAAACAGCGCGAGTTGTTCGCGCATACGGACTGAGATTTATCGAGTCTGAACGCGGACGTGGTGCGCAGATGCATACGGGAGCCTGTGCGGCCCAGGGAACAGTGCTTTGGTTTCTTCATGCCGATACGATTCCCCCGCCTGATGCCGTGAAACAAATTGCGGAGTCGTTGCGAGATCCTGGTGTTGTTGGTGGCAACTTCGGGGTGCGTTTCGATAACTATGGCTGCGCGGCGCAATGTCTTACCTGGTTCTATCGCAAACTCCGAACCGTCGGGCTTTCTTATGGCGATTCAGCAATCTTCGTCCGACGTGAAGCATACGAACGAAGCGGTGGCTTTAAGTCGCTCCCGATATTTGAAGATCTGGATTTTCTGCGGCGTTTGAAAAGTATGGGAAGGTTTGTTCATCTTTCCTCTACCGTTATCACTTCGGGACGCCGCTTTGAAGGAGGAAGATTTGCAAGCACTTTCATTCGTTGGCTTGCGTTGCAGTTGCTCTATTGGCTCGGCGTAAAGCCTAGCCGGCTTGCGCGACTGTATGCACCGGTACGGCAGAGTGGCAAAGAGTAGAGAGTCGGGAGTATCGCACAATGACATATTACGAAGAAGATGACCTGCAACGTTTCGCAGAGATTGGAAAGCATCGTCCGGATCTCTTTGAGAAATTCATGGCCTGGTATCAGGCCTGTCAGGAAGAGGGCGCGCTATCCAGACGTGAGAAGGCTCTCATTGGTCTTGCGGTTGCGCACGCATTGCAGTGTCCGTACTGTATTGACGCCTTCTCGCAATCCTGTCTGGAGGCGGGATCGAACATGGAGCAGATGACCGAAGCGATTCACATGGCGTCGGCGATTCGAGGCGGCGCAGCACTCATTCATGGATTACAGTCACATAACTCCGTAAGCAGGGTATCAATGTAATGGCAACGGTCTTGCCAGTGATACAAACGCGATTCGTGTCTGGCGCTGCCATTGATTTCGATGAAAAGTTGGCGGCTCACAGTCTGGAGCTGCGCGCCGCCAGCGTTGATACGTTACAGATCAATGTCGGCAAGCTCTGTAATCAGGCCTGTAAACACTGTCATGTGGACGCCGGCCCATCGCGGACGGAGATCATGACGAGGGAAACCGCGGAGCAAGTACTCGCCGTGATACGGAGATTCAAGATTCCGATTGTTGACATTACTGGTGGTGCGCCCGAACTGAATCCGTCCTTTCGTTATTTGCTGCGTCAGTGCAGGTCTCTCGGGTGTCATGTGATCGTGCGTCACAACCTCACAGTGATGTTCCAGTCAGGCCAGGATGACCTGCCTCAGTTCTTTCGGGATCACAAGGTCGAAGTCGTATCGTCGTTGCCATATTTTTTGGAGCATCAGACAGATGCGCAGCGCGGCCGGGGCGTGTTCGAGAAGTCGATCGAAGCATTGCACCGCTTGAATGCAGTCGGGTACGGGGTTGAGAACAACGAACTGATTCTGAATTTGGTTTACAATCCTGTGGGTGCATTCCTGCCGCCGGCGCAGCAGAGCATAGAGACAGATTTCAAACGTGAATTGATGAACCGCTACGGTATTTCCTTCAATCGTCTATTCACTATTACCAATATGCCTATCAAGCGCTTTCTGGATTACCTGCGGCGTTCGGGGAATGAAGAGCGTTACATGCGCAAGCTTATTGAGGCATTCAATCCGGCGACGGTTAACGGTCTGATGTGTCGCAATCTTGTAAGTGTTGATTGGACCGGCAGGCTTTACGATTGCGATTTCAATCAGATGCTCGATTTACGCGTGGCGCCAGAACTGCCACAAACGATCGCGGATTTCAATCCGGAGAAGTTTGCCGGTCGTCGCATCATGACAGGCTCACACTGTTTCGGCTGCACGGCCGGCACGGGATCGAGTTGCGGCGGCGCAGTAGTTCAAACCGGGAGGTAAAGAATCGTGAAGGTGTTGACAGTCTTACTTCAAATAACTCTCCTAACATCAGTAGCGACGTGGATGAACTCGCGCTCGCTAAATCATCTTCAGCGGAGCAGTCCGGTGGCGGCCGGAGAAGTCGCTCCTGACTTCACGCTTGGAGATCAAAATGGAAATAAGGTCACTCTGTCCGAG
>Ga0081539_10004733_pt1 | contig 14720 bp, 16 predicted proteins | sample TabmetS4T2R2_FD_71023 | JGI IMG/M metagenome (GOLD analysis project Ga0081539, IMG submission 71023) | Tabebuia heterophylla rhizosphere microbial communities from the University of Puerto Rico - S4T2R2 | ecosystem: Host-associated > Plants > Roots > Rhizosphere ...
GCGGAAGGTGACGCCGTCGGGATCGAGCTTGCGCAGCTCCTTGAGCGACATCACCTGGAAGCCGCCCGAATCGGTCAGGATGGGCCGCGGCCAGTTCATGAATTTGTGCAGGCCGCCCTGGGCGGCCACGCGCTCCGCGCCCGGCCGCAGCATTAGGTGGAAGGTGTTGCCCAATACGATTTCCGCCCCGGTCTCGGCGACCGACTGCGGCAGCATGGCCTTGACCGTGCCGCCGGTGCCGAGCGGCATGAAGGCCGGCGTCTCGACGGTGCCGTGCGCCGTGCCGATGCGGCCGCGCCGCGCCGCGCCGTCGGTGGCCAGCAATTCGAAGGAAAGACTCATCGCCGCAACAAACAACAATCGCCGTAGGAATAGAAGCGGTATCGCTCGCGCACGGCGTGCGCATAGGCCGCCTTCATGCGCTCCAGGCCGGCGAAGGCCGCGACCAGCATGAAAAGCGTCGAGCGCGGCAGGTGGAAGTTGGTCAGCAGCAGGTCGACGGCGCGGAAGCGAAAGCCCGGCGTGATGAAGATGTCGGTCTCGCCGGTCCACGCTGTCACCATGCCATCGCCGTCGCGTGCGACGGTTTCGAGAAGGCGCAGTGCCGTCGTGCCGATCGAGACGACGCGCCCGCCCCTTGCGCGTGTCGCGACGATCGCGTGAGCGGTCTGCTCGGGCACCTCGCCCCATTCGGCGTGCATCGTGTGGGCATCGGTGTCGTCGACGCGCACCGGCTGGAAGGTGCCGGCGCCGACATGCAGGGTGACGCTTGCCGTGGCGATGCCGGCGTCGGTGAGCGAAGCCAGGAGCGCGGGCGTGAAGTGCAGGCCGGCCGTGGGGGCGGCAACCGAGCCGTCATGGCGCGCGAACATGGTCTGGTAGTCGGCGCGGTCCCGCGCATCGGCCACGCCGCCGCGGATGTAGGGCGGCAGCGGCACAGCGCCGCTCTGCTCGAGGGCGGCGAGGAAGCGCGGTCCCGTCGCGTCGAAGGCGAGGACAATCGAGCCATCCTCGTTCTTCGCTTCGACGCTGGCGCCAAAGCCGGTGAACGCAATGCCGTCACCCGGCCGCAGGCGCTTGGTCGGACGGCTGAAGGAGAGCCAGCGCCCGCCGCCCAGGTCGCGGATCAGCAGTGCTTCGACCGCGACGTCCTGGCGGCCGGCCGTACCGCCCCGCACGCCCTTGAGCCGGGCCGGGATCACCCTGGTGTCGTTGAAGACCAGAAGGTCGCCGCGGCGCAGCAGCGCCGGCAGGTCGCGTACGGTGCGGTCGTGCAGCCCCTCGGATGCGACGTCGAGCAGGCGCGCTGCGTCGCGCGGCTGGACGGGCCGCTGGGCGATGAGCTCATCGGGGAGATCGAAGTCGAAGAGGTCGACGCGCATCTGCAGCGGGTTCAATATGACGCGATGGGGGATTTCTCAACCCGGTCGGCGACGGCCGGTGATGCCGCGGCGATCGCCCGGGTGTTCTCGCCGTCCTTCCGGCTGCTCAGCTTCCTGCCGATGCTGCACAGCGAAGAAGAAGATCGCTGGTTCATCGAGAACGTGATCCTGAAGGAATGCATCGTCACGGTCGCCGAAGGCGACGAGGGCATCGTTGCCTTCCTGGCGCGGCAGGGGGACGAGGTCCGGATGCTCTACACCCATCCGGATTTCATCGGCACGGGTGCCGGCGGCCTGCTGCTCGAGGGCGCGAAGCAATCGGGCGAGGCGGCGCTGGAGCTCTGGTGCTTCCAGGCCAACACGCATGCCCGCCGGTTCTACGAACGCCACGGCTTCAAGGCGATCCGCATCACCGACGGCCACGACAACGAAGAGAAGATGCCGGACGTCCGCTATCGCTGGGCGCGCGAGCCCTAGGCGGTGCCGACGTCCATCACGTCGGTATCCGAATCGTCGGCTGGCGGCTGGACGTGGGGATCGACCAGGGCGACGAAGCGGGACACGCCGTTCACGACCACCCGCTTCACGCGGGCGCGCGTTTCCAGGCAATGGAGGTGCGCCAGGGTTTCGCCGAAGGCGAAGACGATCTGGTTGTTGTCGAGATGGCGCGGGAACAGGACCGGCACCATGTCCCAGCCGGTGGCGCCCTCGGCGCCGCGATGGGCGATGGCGGCGGTCATGTCGTTCAGCCTCGCGTCATGATGGGCGACGAGCTGATCGAGGCGGGTGTGCAGGCCGACGAAGGGGAAGCCGTGGCTCGGCAGCACCAGTGCGTTGGCGGGCAAGCGGCGGAAGCGCGAGAAGCCGTCGAGGAACCAGGTGAGCGAATCGGCCTCGGGCTCGTTGGGCCACACGCCGACATTGGTGCTGATCTTGGGCAGCACCTGGTCACCGGCGATCAGCACATTGAGCTCGGGACACCACAGCGAGGCATGCTCGGGCGCATGCCCGCGGCCGACGATGACGTCCCAGCGATGGCCGCCCAGCGTAATCGGGTGCGCGTGGATCAGGCGCTGGAAGGTCGGCGGCAGCGGCCCCACGCCCTTGGCGTAGCCGCCCTTGTGGCGATGGAACAGCGGGATCTTGTCGCCCGGCACGCCGTTCCGCGCCAGGTGCGCCGCGCGCAGGTCCTCGTTCTCGATGAAGTCGTTGCGCGCGGCAATGGCGCTCATGTACTCGCCGAGCGTCATCCACAGCTGGGCGTCCCAGCGCTTGCACAGCCAGCCGGCCAGGCCGACATGGTCGGGATGCAGGTGAGTGGCGATCACCCGCTTCACCGGCTTGCCCGAAAGCTTGTCGGCGAAGATCTTCTCCCACAGCTCGCGCGTCTCGGGCGTGTTGATGCCGGTGTCGACGATGGTCCAGCCGTCGTCTTCCTCGACCAGCCAAAGGTTGATGTGGTTGAGCTGGAAAGGCAGCGGCATGCGCAGCCAGTAGATGCCGGGGGCGACGTTCTTGATGGTGCCGGGCTCCGGCACGTCGCCGCAGGGGAAGCGAAGCTGTGCCAGCAGGCGCTGCGAGAGGTCTGGTGAATCGGGCATGGTTGACCCTAGCCCCTCAGCGAGCGGCCTGTCACCGGTGCGAACCGACGACCCGCCATGCGATATCCCGCCGGCAGAAGCCCTCCGGCCAGTCGATGAGGTCGACCGCACGGTACGCGCGGTTACGGGCCTCCTCGACGGTCGGCGCCATGGCGGTGACGTTCAGGACGCGCCCGCCATTGGCCAGCACACGCTTGCCGTCGGGGCCGAACTTCGTGCCGGCATGGAAAATCTGCACGCCCTCTACCTTTGCCGCGGCGTCGAGCCCGCGGATCTCGCTGCCCTTCTGGTAGGCGTCGGGATAGCCCTTGGCGGCCATGACCACGGTCAGCGCCGATTCGTTCGACCAGCGCAGGTCGAAGTGTTTCAGCCCGCCGTCGGCGCAGGCGATGAGCGCGGGCACGAGATCGGACTTCAGCCGCATCATCAGCACCTGGCACTCGGGATCGCCGAAGCGGCAGTTGTACTCGAAGATCTTCGGCCCCTGCGCGGTGATCATCAGCCCGGCATAGAGCACGCCCTTGAACGGCATGCCGTCCGCGGCCATGGCGCGCGCGGTCGGCAGGATGATCTCGTCCATGGTGCGCTTCTGCATGGCGGCGTCGAAGATCGGCGCCGGCGAATAGGCGCCCATGCCGCCGGTGTTGGGCCCCTTGTCGTTGTCGAAGGCGCGCTTGTGGTCCTGGGCGCCGATCAGCGGCAGGACGTGCTCGCCGTCGCTGAGCGCGAAGAAGCTCATCTCCTCGCCGACCAGGAATTCCTCGATCACCACCGATGAGCCTGCCGCGCCGAAACGGTTGCCCGACAGCATGTCGCGCGCCGCCTCGATCGCCTGTTCGATCGTCTCGGCCACGACGACGCCCTTGCCGGCGGCAAGGCCGTCGGCCTTCACGACGATCGGCGCGCCCTGCGCCTTGATATAGGTCGCGGCCTTGTCGGCGTCGGTGAAGCGCTCATAGGCGCCGGTCGGGATGTTGTGGCGCTTGCACAACTCCTTGGTGAAGCCTTTCGAGCTCTCGAGCTGGGCCGCCTTCTGCGAGGGGCCAAACACCTTTATGCCGGCTTCGGCGATGCGATCAGCCAGGCCCATGGCCAGCGGCACTTCCGGTCCCACCACGACGAAGTCGATCTTTTCCCGCTGGGCCAGCGCGACCTGGCCCGCGATGTCCTCGGCGGCGACGTCGATGCATTCAGCCACCTCGGCAATGCCGGCATTGCCGGGGGCGCAGTACAATTTTGTGCACAGGGGAGAGGCCGCAATCGCCCAGCAAAGGGAGTGTTCGCGGCCGCCGCCCCCTACAACCAGAATCCGCATTCCCCAACCTCTTGAAATCAGGCCTCAATCTGCCAATATGACCAATGGTCATGACCATGGTCACATTGTGGGTTCTGCCATGACAAAAACCATGAAAGCGTCGGAGTGCAAAGCGAAGTTTTTGGGCGTTCTGGACGATGTCGCGTCCAAGCACGAACGGGTCATCGTGACCAAGAACGGCAAGCCTGTTGCCGAGATCATTCCCTTTGTGGAGAAGCCGAAATCAATCATCGGTGCGCTCAAGGGGTCGGTCATATTCATGGGCGACCTAGATGAGCCAACGGCCGAAGACTGGGAGGCACTCAAGGAATGAGTGTCGTACTCGACACGAATGCGCTGGTGTGGGCGTTCGAAGGCGACAAGGCCCTGGGACGTCGCGCCGAACATGCAATTGACCTGGCCGTGCTGGATGGCATGGCACACGTTTCGGCTATTTCATTTTGGGAACTCTCACTCAAGATTCGCAAAGGAAAGTTTCGCCTGGCTCAGCCCATAGCGGATTGGCGCGCCAGCGTTTTGCGTCTGGGCGTTCGCGAAGTAGCGATCGACGGCATGATCGGTATTGCAGCGAATGAACTGCCGAACATGCATGACGATCCTGCCGATCGCCTGATTGTCGCAACCGCGCTCAACCTCGGTGCGTCGCTCGCGACCTCGGATGCACGCTTGCTCGCATGGAATGGTCCACTCGCCCGCATCGACGCGCGGGTGTAGCCTTTGCCCATGGAATCGGCGGCGCCAGAGCAGGCCACCAGCAATGTTCCGGAATTTACCGTTTCGGAGCTCTCGTTCGCCCTGAAGCGCGAGATCGAGTCGGCGTTTCCGCGTGTGCGCGTTCGCGGCGAGATCAGCCAGCCGTCGTTTCCGCGCTCGGGCCATTGCTACTTCCGCCTGAAGGACGAGAACGCCGTGATCGACGGCGTGTGCTGGAAGGGCACCATCCCGCGGCTCGGCATCCGTATCGAGGAGGGGCTGGAGGTCATCGCCACCGGCCGGCTCACGACCTATGCCGGCTCCTCGCGCTACCAGATCATCGTCGATCGCCTGGAGCTCGCCGGCGAAGGCGCGCTGCTGAAGCTTCTCGAGGACCGGCGCAAGAAGCTCGCGGCCGAGGGGCTGTTCGACGCCGAGCGTAAGCGGACGCTGCCGTTCCTGCCCGAGGTGGTGGGCGTCGTGACATCGCCTTCGGGCGCGGTCATCCGCGATATCCTGCATCGCATCTCCGACCGCTTCCCGCGCCGCGTGCTGGTCTGGCCGGTGGCCGTGCAAGGCGAGAAGGCGGCGGGCGAAGTGGCCAGGGCCATCGCGGGCTTCAACCGCCTGCCCAAGGACGGACCGGTACCGCGGCCCGACGTGCTGATCGTGGCGCGCGGCGGCGGCAGCCTGGAAGATTTGTGGGCCTTCAACGAGGAGATCGTGGTGCGCGCCGCGGCCGCCTCGACCATCCCGCTGATCTCGGCGGTCGGGCACGAGACCGACACGACCTTGATCGACTTTGCCTCCGACCGCCGGGCGCCGACTCCGACGGCAGCGGCGGAGATGGCCGTGCCGGTGCGCGCCGATCTCGTGGCCCAGGCGCTCGACTTCGGCAAGCGCACGATCGCCTGCATGAACCGCGTGCTGCGCGAAGCCACGCTCGCGGTGACCGGGCTGGCGCGCGGGCTCGGCGATCCGTTGCGCCTGATCGAGGAGCGCCAGCAGCGGCTCGACGTCAGTGGCGAGCGCCTGGCGCTGGCGACACGGGGGCTGGTCGAACGCCGGGCCCATGCCCTGGCGGCGGCGCGGCTTGTCAGCCCGGTTGCCGTGCTGGTGGCCAAGCAGCAGGCCCTGACCGCCGAGGCACGCGTGCTGGACGGCGCGATGAGGCGCTATGTCAGCGATACGCGCCAGAAGATGGAGCGTGGCGCGGATCGCATCGAGCAATACGCCGATCGGCTGCGGCGCTGCACCGTGGAAGCCCTGGAACGCGGTCATCGCCAGGTCGAACAACTCGGGAAGTTGCTGGAGAGCTACTCCTTCCATTCGGTGCTGCAGCGCGGCTTCGCGCTGGTGCGCGACCAGGACGGCCATCCGGTGCTGACGGCGGCCGAGACGCGCGCCGGCGATGCGCTCAGCATCGAGTTCGCCGATGGCAGGGTCGGTGCCAAGGTGACGGATGGCGCGGGCACTGCGCCGCGTCCCGCCGCTCCGCCACGCCGCCGCGATGGCGGCAGCGGCAATCAAGGATCGCTGCTGTGACGCACCAGCGTTGATGAAGGTAACATCGTCATCCCGAGCGTAGCCCTCGGGATGACAGAGGGAGACATCATGAGCAATGACCCGCTGTCGGCCGAGACCATCAAGAACTTCATGTATGCGAGCACGGCCACGGTCTCGATGCAGATGCTGAAGCGCGGCTTTCGCAACACCTCGATCAGCGGCGTGCACCCGGTCAATCCCAAGGCAGTCCGGCTGGTCGGGCCGGCCTACACCCTGCGCTACATTCCCGGGCGCGAGGATCTCGACAAGCCGCCGACGCCGAACGATCCGCCGTCGGCCCAGCGCAAGGCGATCGAGGAGACGCCGCCGGGCTGCGTGCTGGTGATCGGCACCGAAGGCAATACGCGCTCGGGCACGATCGGCGACATCCTGGCGCTCAGGCTGAAGGTGCGCGGCGTGGCGGGCGTGCTGAGCGACGGCGGCATGCGCGACACGCCGGTGATCTCCAAGATCGACGACTTTCCGGTGTACTGCGCGGCGGCGGCCGCGCCGCCCAGCATGAACCACCTCCATCCCGTCGAGGTGCAGGCGCCGGTCGGCATCCGCGGCGTGCCGGTCTATCCCGGCGACGTGATCGTCGCCGACGAGGACGGCGCCATCTGCGTGCCGCGCCATCTCGCCGACGAGGTGGCGCGCGATTCCTTCGAGCAGGAACGGCTGGAGAAGTTCGTCGCTATCCGCGTCTCCCAGGGCATCCCCATTCCCGGGACCTATCCGCCCAACGACGAGACCAAGAAGCTCTACCAGGCCTGGATCAAGGCGGGCGAGCCGCCGAACGGCTGAGGAACGAGACGATGTGGCCGCCTGCAGTGGGCCGCCGCCGCCCAGCGGACGATGCAGTAACCTCGTCATCCCGACCGGAGCCGAGCATCGCGAGGCGTAGTGGAGGGACCTGTTTTGTCGCTGCAGCGACTTGAAGAGGTCCCTCGACTGCGCCGCCCTTCGGGCGGCTTCGCCCGGGATGACGGTGGGCTAGGTCTGGGACAAGCTCCCGTACGGCTTGGTGATCAGCTCCAGCAGATGGCCGTTGGGATCGTCGAAATAAACGCCGCGGCCGCCCCAGTGATGGTTGATCTCGCCGGCTCCGCTCTTGTGCGGATCGGCCCAGTACTGGAGGCCGGCCTTCTTGATGCGCGCGAACGAGGCGTCGAACTCCTCGTCGCTCACCAGGAAGGCGTAGTGCTGGGTGCGCACGTCCTTGGAATCGACGAAGTCCAGGGTGACGCCGTTGCTGGTCTGCACCGGCCGGAACGGGCCCCATTGCGCCTCGGGCTTCACGCCCAGGATGTCGGCCAGGAACTGCGCCGACGCATCCTTGTCCTTGGCCGGAATGATGATGTGGTTAAGGGCTGCCATGTCGCGCTCCTTTGCTGCCCTTCAAGTTGGGTTTGCGGAGCGGGACGTCAACCTCAGGATGCCGCTGCGTCGGGCACCGCGCGCCGCTTCAGCGGCTGCCAGACGCCGCGCGGGATGGGCTGCAGGGCGGCGAGGAACTGCGCGGCACAGCGTTCCCACGTGAAGCTCTCGGCGTGGCGGCGGCAGTCGGCTGGCTCGCGATCGATCGCGGCGAGGCAGGCGGTGCGCAGGTCCTCGTCGAGCGCACCGACTTTCGGATCGGTAACCACGTCGAGCGGGCCCGGCACGGGATAGCCCGCGACCGGCACGCCCGAGGCCAGCGCCTCGACCATGACCAGGCCGAACGTGTCGGTGCGGCTGGGAAAGACAAAGCAGTCGGACTCGGCGTAGCGCAGCGACAGCTCGTCGGTATCGACCGAGCCGAAGAAGCGGGCCTCCTTGTAACGGCCCCTGAGTTCCTTGAGCTGCGGGCCGCCGCCTACCACCCACTTGGTGCCCGGCAGGTCGAGGTCGAGGAAGGCCTTGATGTTCTTCTCGATGGCGACCCGCCCGGCATACAGCCAGATCGGCCGGGCGTCGCCGGTCTGGGTGCGCGGGCGCGGATGGAAGGCCGCGATGTCGACGCCGCGCGACCACGGCACCAGGTTCCTGAAGCCGCGGTGTGTGAGGTCGTCGCGGATCGACTGCGCCACGACGAGCACCCCGGCCGAGGCGGCGTGGAAGCGGCGCATGAAGGCGTAGCTCCAGGACAGCGGCAGGCGGATGCGGGCGTGGACGTATTCGGGAAAGCGCGTGTGGTAGGCCGTGGTGAACGGGATGCCGCGCGACAGGCAGAAGCTGCGGGCCGCCCAGCCGAGAGGCCCCTCGGTCACCAGGTGGATGGCGTCGGGCGCATAGAGCTTCAGCATGTGCGCGAGCCGCGCGCGGGGAAACAGCGAGAGCCTGATCTCGGGATAGCTGGGGCAGGGCAGGGTGCGGAAGCGGTCGGGCCCGAACACTTCGACATCGTGGCCATCGGCGCGCAGGAGTTGGGCCACCGTTTCGATCGTGCGCACCACACCGTTGATCTGCGGCCGCCAGGCGTCGGAGACGATGGCGATGCGCAATCCGGCTACTCCGCTGCCAGCCGCACGGGCGCGAGCTGCGGCAGCATGGCGTCGCGGCGCGCCACTTCCTCGGCCCAGCGCACGATGCGCAGGCGGCCCTCGAAGTCCTCCACCAGGGCCGTGCAGCTTTCGACCCAGTCGCCGTCGTTGCAGTAGAGGATGCCGTCGATGGTGCGGATCTCGGCGTGATGGATGTGGCCGCACACCACGCCACCGACGCCGCGGCGGCGCGCTTCGCTTGCCACCGCGTGCTCGTAGTTGTCGATGAACTGGACGGCGTTCTTGACCTTGTGCTTGAGGTAGGCCGAGAGCGACCAGTAGGGCAGGCCGAGCTTGCGGCGCGCCCAGTTGAAGGTGGTGTTGATGCGCAGTGCCGCGCTGTAGGCCCAGTCGCCCAGGATGGCGAGCCAGCGCGCGTAGCGCACGATACCGTCGAACTGATCGCCGTGAATGATCAGGAGCTTGCGGCCGTCGGGCTGGGTGTGGATGGCTTCTTCCTCGACCTTCACATCGCCGAAGGTGAGCTGGCAGTATTGTCGCGCTGCTTCGTCGTGGTTGCCGGGGATGTAAATGACGTTGGTGCCCTTGCGCGCTTTGCGCATGATCTTCTGCACGACGTCGTTGTGCGTCTGCGGCCAGTACCACCAGCGCTTCAGGCGCCAGCCGTCGACGATGTCGCCGACCAGGTACAACGTCTCGCTCTCGTTCCTCTTCAGGAAGTCGAGGAGCAATTCGGCTTGGCAACCACGCGTGCCGAGATGGATATCGGACAGGAAGATCGCGCGATGGCGGGCAGGTTGGTTACGCTCGATCACGGTCATGTGGATAAGACTCGACCGACACAAAATCTGTTGGGCGCGATTGCGCGTGACGCAGCGGATTGTGTATGTCGGCGATTGCGTGGCTGTTAATCGATTGTGACGGTTCGATGAAGCTCGATGTCCCCAAAGCCGTGTTGTTGATCGTCAATCCGACCGCCGGACGACGCCGGCGCGGGCTGGTCGATGCCGTTGCCATTCGCGTACGCGCGGAAGGCTGGACGGTCGATGTCGTGGAGACGCAGGCGGCTGGCGACGCCCGGCGGCTGGCTGAGACCTGCGATGCAAGCCGCTACGGTGTCATCGCCGTTGCCGGTGGCGACGGCACGATCAACGAGGTCGTCAACGGACTGGCCGGCCGCGGGGACGAGACGCCCGCCGTCGGCATCGTGCCGCTGGGCACGGCCAACGTCTTGGCTCACGAGCTGGGGCTCGGCTTCTCGGCGTCGGCCGTGGCCCAGACGATGGTCGCCGGGCGGCCGTTGCTGGTGCAGCCGGGCGAGGCGATCAACGGCGTGGGGGCACGCTGTTTCTCCCTGATGGCCGGTGCGGGCTTCGACGCCAAGGTGGTTGCGGGCGTCAGCGTCTCCCTGAAGCGTCGGTTGGGCCGCGCGGCCTACGTCTGGCGCTCGCTGGTCGAGGCGCGCCGATACCGGCCGGTTCGGTACCAGGTCGAGATCGACGGCGCGTGCCACGAGGCGTCGTCGGTGATCGTGACGCGCAGCCGGCTCTATGCCGGACCCTATGTCGTGGCGCCCGACGCCACGCTCGGCCAGCCGCTGCTGCATGTCTGCCTGTTCGAGCGCTGGGGCCGGTCACAAACCTTTCGCTATGGTCTGGCACTGCTGCTGGGCCGCCTGCCCAAAAGCGGCGGCTACCGCGTCGTCGCCGGGCGGCTGGTAAAGGTCTCGGTGCTGAACGATGCCGGCGAACGGGGCGCTCAGCCCGTGCAGATCGACGGTGACAACGCGCTTACCTTGCCCGTGTCAATCGGCCTCGCCGCCGGAGCGGTCCGCTTGCTGCGGCCGGCCTGAGGGCGACGGGCCGGTAGAGTTCGGCGACCTCCTCGGCGGTCAGGCCGAACACGGCCGCCAGCCGGTCGATTTCGGCGTCGGCGAACACGCCGACGAGATCGGGATCCTCCATCTCGGCGAACAGGATCTCCTCAACGGCGACAAGCCGCAGATCGTTGCGGCGATGCGACGACTTCGCACTGCCGCGAACGGCGACTTGCAGGCGCCTCGGCGCAAGATCGGCCGCGACGAGCGCCGGCCCAAGCTTCCTGGTCATGGCATCAACCCTATCCGTCTGAAGTATATAAGCGCGGAAGGCTCATCGGAAAAGTCCAGTTCGCCGTCCCACTTCTCGCCCATCAGCAGGTGCCTGCCGAGAGTCGTGCCGCCGAAAGGCAAGGCGAGCGCCGCGACGGCGCGGAGCGCGCGCCGATCCGGCGACTGCAGAAGGCCGTCGACGGCGGCCACCTGCGACGCGGTGAAGTTCGACGCCACGGCGACGAACCGTGCCGCGAGTCGCCCGGCAAGCGCCGGCCAGGCGGCGTTCGGCACCGGCAGGAAGCCGTGAACGGCCCACACGTAGGCGCCGTGCGTGAGCGCCGCCTGGAGGGTGATGCGACGAATGCCGCAATCGCGCTGGATGAGCAGGATGTTCTGCAGCAGATGCCTGGTGGTGGCGCCGCGTCGACCGACCGGGGCGACGACGAACCAGCTGAGATGAGACTGGCGCCGAGGCGGATCGAAGCGCAGGGCGACCGTGGCGATGTGCACCCCGGCCTGGTAGAGGCGGGCGCGGACGAGCAGGCGATTGCCCGATATGGCCCGCAGGACGACCGAGCCGGCGTTGAACCGTGCCGTGAGCACTTGGCAGAACTGCAGCGCGTCCCTGCCGAAATGGGTCGTGCACCACGCGTCGACGGCCGGCAGCGTCGCGCCGCCGCGGCCATAGACGCCGCTCCGATTGTTGAGGGCGATGAGCGCCGTCATCGGCAGGCCCGCGGGCTACCGCACGGCTTGCTGCAGGCGGCGGACGAGCTCGGGCGTCGGATGGCCGTCGGCGGGCAGGCCGATCTGCTTCTGGTAGAGCCGCACCGCCGAGCGCGTCTTGGGCCCGAGAAGCCCGTCGACCTCGTCGGTGTACAGGGTGAGCCGTGCCAGCCGGTTCTGCATGTCGATGACGGTGTCGCGCGACAGCGGCTCGTCGTCGGCCGGCGCCGCCTGCATGACCGGGGGGCCACCCGCAATCTGCTGCGCCAGGATGGCGACCGACAGCGCATAGAGCGTCGAGCGGTTCCAGTTCATGACCGCCTTGAAGTTGGGATAGAGGATGAAGACCGGACCGCGGTGGCCGGCCGGCAGGATGATCGAGGACGGCTCGTCCGAACCGGGCAGCGGCGCATTGCCGGCGCGGCGCACGCCCATCTGCGCCCAGGCGCGTACCGGCTTCTCGACCGTGGTGTCGGCCTGGTCGAGCGGGAAGCCCTGCGGCAGGAAGACTTCTTCGGCGGCCGGCAGCGGCGGCTTCCACCCGATGCCGCGCAGAAAATTAGCGGCCGAGGCGAAGGCGTCGGGCAGGCTGTTCCACAGGTCGATGCGGCCATCGCCGGTGCGGTCGACGCCCCATTTCATGAAGGTCGAGGGCATGAACTGCATGTTGCCCATGGCGCCGGCCCACGAGCCGCGCATCTGCTCGCGCGTCATGTGGTTCATGCTGAGGATGCGCAGCGCCTGCACGGTCTCGTTGCTGAAGAAGTCGCGGCGCTTGGTCATGCAGGCGAGCGTCGCCACCGAGCGCACGACCTGGAAGTCGCCCATGAAGCCGCCGTAGTTGGTCTCGATGCCCCAGAAGGCCATGATGTATTGCGGCGGCACGCCGTATTCGGCCTGCAGCGCGTCAAGCAGGGCGCGATGCTGGGCCAGGCGCTGCTGGCCCTTGACGATGCGATCGTTCGATACCGTGCTGCCGACATACTTGGCGTAGGTCAGCGAAAATTCCGGCTGCTTCGAATCGAGCTCGATGATCTTCTGGTCGGGCGTCAGGCCCTGGAAGGCGCGATCGGCGATGGCAGCCGACACGCCCTGGCGGATGGCCTCCGACTTGATGGTCTGCAGGCAGTCCCGGAAATCGCCTTGCGCCGAGGCCGGTGTCGCGAGGAGCGCCGTCGTTGCGGCGAGGATCGTTGTCTTGAGGAGGGGTTTCATGCCCTCCACATTATCACGACCCGGCGACGGTCATGCCCTCGATTCGCACCGTCGGTGCATTGGTCGAGCTCTTGAACTGCAGGTCGTTGGCCGGGGTCATGTTCAAGAACATGTCCTTCAGGTTCCCGGCCACGGTGATGCCGCTCACCGGCCAGGCGAGCTTGCCGTTCTCGATCCAGAAGCCCGAGGCGCCGCGGCTGTAGTCGCCGGTCACGCCGTTGACGCCGAAGCCGATCATGTCGGTGATGTAGAGGCCGCTCTTGATGTCGCCCAGAAGCTCGTCGAACGAGAGCTTGCCCTTCTCGAGGTAGAAGTTCGAGGTGGTGGGCGAGGGCGGGCCAGAGGTGCCGCGCGCGGCGTGGCCAGTCGGCTCGAGCTTGAGCTGGCGGGCGGCGGCGAGGTCGAGCAGCCACGTCGTCAGCCGGCCGTCGTCGACCACGGCATAGCGTCTGGTCGGCAGGCCCTCGGCGTCAAACGGGCGGCTGCCCAGGCCGCGCTTGCGATGCGGGTTGTCGAGGATGCGGATGCCATCGGCGAAGATCTTCTCGCCCATCCTGTCTTTCAGGAACGAGGTGCCGCGCGCCACGGCGCGGCCGTTGATGGCGCCCGCCAGATGGCCGAGCAGCCCGCCCGAGACGCGCCGGTCGTAGACCACCGGCACGCGCGCACTCTTGGCCTTGCGCGGATTGAGGCGGCGCACGACGAACTTGCCCGCGTTGCGGCCGACCGTGCGGGCCGCCATGAGATCCTCCAGGTGCACGGCGCTCGACCATTCGTAGTCGCGCTCCATGCCCGTGCCTTCGCCGCCCAGCACCGCGCAGGACAGCGAATAGCCGCTGCGCCGATAGCCGCCGGAGAAGCCGTTGCTTGCCGCCAGCATCACCGAGGTCCGGCCCCAGCTTGCCTCGGCGCCTTCGGAGTTGGTGACGCCCTTGACGGCGCGCGCCGCATCCTCGGTTTCGGCTGCCATGGCCAGCAGCGCTCGGGCCGAGGGCCGGCTCTTGTCGTTGAGGTCGAGATCGGGCCAGCCGTCCGCCAGCAGTTCTTCCGGCGCGATGCCGCACACCGGGTCCTCGGGCACGGCGCGCGCCATGTCGACGGCGCGGCCGGCCAGCGCGCGCAGGGCGGCGGGCGCGAAGTCGGTCGACGAGACGAAGGCTTGGCGCTGGCCCACGAACACGCGCAGGCCGAGGTCGCGGCCCTCGCTGCTCTCGAGCTTCTCGCGCTTGCCCATGCGCTGGGCGACGGAAATGGATTCGCCGTTGACGTAGAGCGCATCGGCGGAATCGGCGCCGGCGGCTTTCGCCCATTTCATCAGGTCGGCGAGCAGGTTGGCGTCCGGCGCGCTCGCCGGACGTTTGCTCTTGCGGGGGACGGTCTTGTTCTTCGCTTTCGCTTTGGCCATGCCGTCGTTCTACCCCCATGTTCCTCTCCCCCGCTAGCCTCCCTTCGCTCCTGCGGAGCTACGGAAGGCTCGACGGACCTCCTTGGCTTAGGTCACCCGAAGCTGCATCGCAGCGTAGGGTGGCTAGGGGGAGAGGTTAGGTGAGGGGGCTTCGAACGTTGTCCGTAACCCCCTCACCCAACCTCTCCCCCTAGCGGGGGAGAGGAGCATGACGACAAACCCTCACCTCGCGTAGGCGATGCCGGCCTTGGTTTCGGCGATCG
>Ga0081539_10004734_pt1 | contig 14715 bp, 12 predicted proteins | sample TabmetS4T2R2_FD_71023 | JGI IMG/M metagenome (GOLD analysis project Ga0081539, IMG submission 71023) | Tabebuia heterophylla rhizosphere microbial communities from the University of Puerto Rico - S4T2R2 | ecosystem: Host-associated > Plants > Roots > Rhizosphere ...
TTGCGGCCCCGGTGCGCTTCGCTGTCCTCGGCGGTCGGGATGCATCTGAGCGCGCAATGGCGTCCCGTACGCCGAGAACAGCGAACCGAGAACACTTTCAATCAGATAAATTCCCGGAACAATGATCGACGACGCCCGGCCAAAATCAAAGCACGGTGGTGAGCTCGCCCGCTACACGCGCGACCTCACCGCCGAGGCGCGCGCAGGGCGGCTCGAGCCGGTGCGCTGCCGGTCCGACGAGATCGCGCGCATCATCGACATCCTGCTGCGGCATGGGAAGAACAACCCGGTGCTCGTCGGCCAGGCCGGAGTCGGCAAGACGGCGGTGGCCGAAGGATTCGCGCAGCGCATCGCCGCCGGCGACGTCCCCTTTGCGCTTCGCGACGTGCGCGTTCTCTCGCTCGATCATGTCGCGCTGCTCGCCGGAACGACCTATCGCGGCCAGTACGAGGAGCGCATCCGCGTCATCGTCGAGGAAACCACCGCGTCCCCCGACGTGATTCTGTTCATCGACGAGCTGCACAACCTCATCGGGCAGGGCACCGCGATGGGCGCGGCGATGGACGCGGCGAACATGCTCAAGCCGTCGCTCGTGCGCGGTGATTTCCGCGTCATCGGCGCGACGACGGACGAGGAATACGATCGCTGGGTGGGTGGCGATCCGGCCCTCGAGCGGCGCTTCCAGAAGGTGGTCGTGCGCGAGCTTGGCGTTCCCGAGACGCTCGACATCATTCGCGCGCGCAAGGAGCGGCTGGAGCGGCATCACAACGTCGTGATCACGGACGAGGCGATCGACGCCGCCGTCGATCTCACCGACAAATTCGTGACCGACCGCCGCCGTCCCGACAAGGCGATCGACGCACTCGACGAGGCGTGCGCGCATACGCAGGCGGTCGCGAAATACTCGCCGCGTGCCGAAGCGCTCATGAAGGACCGCCTGCGCCGCCTGCGCGAGGCGATGAATCCGCGCCGGGAAAAGGGCGCCGCCCACGGCGGAGAGTCGTCGGACGACGGCGAGTGGCGCGACATGGCCCGGGACGGAATGTCCGCGCTCGAGCGCTTCGGCGCCGAGCTCGAGAAAATGTTCGCGGCCCCGGTCGGCGCGCCGCCACCGCCACCGCCGCCGCCGCGTCCCACGCCGCCGCCGGCAGAGCCGGTCACGTCGCTCGGTGAGATCGAGACGGAGCTGTCGCGGGTGCTCGCGGAAGAAGGCATCGTGGTGCGCGGCCACGACGTCGCGCGCGTCGTCGGACTCATGAGCGGACGCCAGATCAGGTGGGATCGGTGATGTGGCGACACGCAGCGCTGCTGATGCTGCTGTGCATCGCGGTGGGCTGCGACCGACGGCGGAACTATGGCGCCAACGGAGACGTCGCCCGCGTCACAGACGCCATTCCGCAGATCGAAAAAGCGTCGGGCCTCAAGTTCAAGTCCCAGCCGAGGCTCGAACGTCGCTCGCGCGCGCAGGTGCGCGAGTTTCTCCTGACGAAGTTCGCGCAGTCCAAACCCGCGCGGCAGATCCGGACCGAAGAGGAGGCGTTCAAGCTCTTCGGCCTGATTCCCGACACGCTGAACTATCGCAATTTCCTGCTCGAGCTCCTCACCGAACAGATCGTCGGCTACTACGACCCGTCCACCAAGGTGCTGTACGTCGTCGAGGGCGCACCGGACGACCTGCTCGGCGTCACCATCACTCACGAGCTCGTGCACGCGTTGCAGGATCAGTACATCAACCTCGACTCGATCGAGAAGCAGCAGGGCAACAGCGACCGGCAGGCCGCCGCGCAGGCGGTCCTCGAAGGACACGCGACGTACGAGGGGATGAAGGTTATGCTCGGCGGCGAGAACCTCGCGACGCGCATCCCCGGAGGGTGGAACCAGCTGCGCGAGCAGATTCGAGACGCGCAGTCCTCGATGCCGATCTTCGCCAACGCTCCGATGGCGATCCAGGAGTCGTTGCTGTTCCCCTACCTCAGCGGCGCGGAATTCGTGCGCCGCTATGAGCTTCGGCGGCCGGGCGCGTCTCCACTGGACTCATTGCCGGTGTCGACCGAACAGGTACTCAGCGAGGCAGCGTATTTCGGCACGCCGCGCGACATGCCGACCCCGGTGACCCTGCCGGGACGGCGTGATTCTCTGACGTTCGAGGAGGAGCTCGGCGAGTTCGGCACGCGGCTGTTCATCTTCCAGCATCTCAAGGACAACGGCACGGCAATCAACGCGGCCGCGGGCTGGGACGGGGACCGCTTTCGCATCGTGAACGCGGGTCGCGGCCGCGGCATCGTGTGGGCGTCCGTATGGGACACATCAGTGGACGCCGCGGAGTTCGTGGACGCGCTGGGCGAGGCGATGAGGAAACGCTACAACACCGCCGCTGTCGTCGCCGGCGCCGGCGGCTCCCGGACGTATTCAGGGTCGGGGCGCACGGTGGTGATCACGCCGCGCGAGGTCGACGGACGCAACGTCGTCGTTTTCGTCGACGTACCCGCGGGCGCGCCGACGTCCCTCATCGATCCCGCGCGCATCACGCTTGGGCACTAGCCTCGCGCCCGTGACCCCGGGGGAACGTCCCCCGGTTCCGCAGCCGGCGCCCGTTCCGGACGAGATCGAGCGCCAGCGGCGTCTCGATCGCATGAAGACGCGGGCGACGGGTCTGCTCGTGCTCGCAACCGGCGTGTTCGTTGTCGCGCGCTACCTCGAGAGCCGCTTCCCGTGGCTCGGCTACGTCCGCGCGATGGCGGAGGCCGCGATGGTCGGCGGACTCGCCGATTGGTTCGCCGTGACGGCGATCTTCCGTCACCCCATGGGCATTCCGATCCCGCACACGGCGATCATTCCGGCGCGCAAAGACCGCGTCGCGCGCACGCTCGGATCCTTCGTGCAGCACAACTTCCTTACGCGCGAGGTCATCGAAGCGCGGCTGCACGGCATTCGCGTGGGTGAGCGCCTCGCCGCCTGGATCGCGCAGCCGCCAAACGCGCGGCTCATCGCGCGGCAGGCGGCGTCCGCGCTCGCGGCGGGTGCGCAGGTCCTGCGCGACGACGAAGTGCAGGCGCTCATCGATCACGCACTCGAGAGCCGCATCCGCAAGACGCAAATCGCCCCGCTCGCGGGGCGGCTGCTGTCCGTCGTCACGGAGGACGACCGCCACCAGGAGCTGCTGAACGAGGCGATCGTGCTGATCGCGCGTGTCGTCGAGCAGAACCACGATCTCATCCGGGAGCGCGTGCAGCGCGAATCCCCCTGGTGGGTGCCGACGGCGGTGGACGAGAAGATCTATCAGAAGATCGTGACGTCGATCGAGCGCACGCTCGTCGAGATCCGTGACGACCCGGAGCACCCGCTGCGGGAGCGCTTCGATCAGGCGTTGCGGCGCTTCATCGACAACCTCCAGCACTCGCCGTACACGCTGGCGCGCGCCGAAGAGCTCAAGACCGAATTCCTGGACGCCGAGGCGGTGCGACGCTTTTCGGCGTCGCTCTGGGTCGACACGAAGGCGGCGTTGCTACGCTATGCCGAAAACGCGGAAGCGACGCAGCGCGAGGGAAGCTCGATCGAGCGTGCGCTGACGACGTTCGGCGAAGCCGTGCTCGCGGACCCGGAGCTCCTGAAGAAAGTCGACGCCTTCATCACGGACGTCGTCGCCTTCCTCGTCGAGCGCTACCAGCACGACATCGCCAACCTGATCACGCACACGGTCCAGAACTGGGACGCTCAGGTGACGACGCAGCGCATCGAGCTCGCCATCGGCCGCGATCTCCAGTTCATCCGCATCAACGGCACACTCGTCGGCGCGCTCGCGGGGCTTCTCATCTACACACTGTCGCGGCTCGTGCCGTAGCTGGCATCGCTGTGGATCAGCACAGCTATCACTGATTGGATCAGGCGCCAACACTGGCCACTCAGACCGGCCCATTCGCACGAATCTGATCCCAGTCGATAAATGGTCATCGCGCCAAGTGATCCGATCTGTGGAAGGGCCGGTCTGAGTGGCCAGCGTCGCGCCCGATCCAATCAGTGAGTGCCGTTTGTTCCGGCCGAGATGCCAGCTCGGCGCGGAGCGATTATGTGACGGCGACGAGAGGCTGGGGGGGCGTCTGGCGCGGCGCTTCCGGTGGCTCCGGGAGCATGTCCGCGACCTCGCGTGAGGGGCGTGGCAGCAACGCCATGTGCAGCACCTCGTCCATGCGCTCGACGAACGTGAACGCCATGTGATCGCGCACCTCCTGCGGAACGTCGCGCAGGTCCTTCTCGTTCGACTTCGGCATGATCACTTCGCGGATCCCCGCTCGATATGCCGCCAGCACCTTCTCCTTCACGCCGCCGATCTCGAGCACCTTTCCGCGCAGCGTCACCTCGCCGGTCATGGCGACGTCGCGCCGCACCGGACGCGCGCTGAGGACGCTCGCGATCGCGAGCGTCAGCGTGATGCCCGCACTCGGGCCATCCTTCGGGATCGCGCCCGCGGGCAGATGGATGTGGAGGTCGATCTCCTTGAACTCCTTGTCCTCGATGCCGAGCTGCGCGGCGCGCGAGCGCACGTACGAGTACGCCGCGTCGACCGATTCGCGCATCACGTCGCCGAGCTGACCGGTCACGGTGAGACGCCCGGTTCCCGGCATGCGCAGCGCCTCGATGGTCATGAGGTCGCCGCCCGTGGACGTCCACGCCATGCCCGTGACGACGCCGACCTCCGGCTGCTTCTCCGCTTCCTCGACGTTGTAGCGCGGGATGCCGAGCACTTCCTCGACCTTTTCGACGTCGACGACCCAGGCGCCCTCTTCACCCTCGGCCTTCTTGCGCGCCCGCTTGCGCATGATCGCCGCCATGTTGCGCTCGAAGTTGCGGAGACCGGCCTCGCGGGAATAACGATTGGAAATGAACGACAGGGACTCGTCCGTGAACTGAATGTCCTTGTCGGTGATGCCGTGCTCCTCGAGGAGACGCGGCAGCAGGTAGCGCCACGCGATCTCGACTTTTTCCTCGACCGTGTACCCCGCGATCTTGATGACTTCCATGCGGTCGCGCAGCGGCGCCGGGATGTCGAACAGGTTGTTCGCAGTGCAGATGAACAGACAGGACGAGAGATCGAAGGGCAGGTTGAGGTAGTGATCCACGAACTCGTCGTTCTGCGACGGGTCCAGCACCTCGAGCATGGCCGCCGTCGGATCACCCGACGGACCGCCGCCCGACATCTTGTCGATCTCGTCGATCATCAGGACCGGGTCCTTGACCTGCACGCGCCGCAGCGCCTGGATGATCAGCCCGGGCATGGCGCCCACGTACGTCCGACGGTGCCCGCGGATCTCGGCTTCGTCGCGTACGCCGCCGACCGATATGCGGTAAAACTCCCGGCCGATGGCGGTGCCGATCGCCTCGCCGAGCGACGTCTTGCCGGTGCCCGGTGGGCCGACGAAACAGAGAATCGGTCCGTGCGGGTCGCCGCCACGGAGCTTCCGCACGGCCAGGAACTCGATGATGCGTTCCTTCGCTTCGTCCAGGCCATAGTGCCGTGAATCGAGCGCCTCGTCGACCTTCTTGAGATCGATCTCTTCCGCGCCTGAGCGCTTGTTGAAGGGAAGCGCGAGGACCCAATCCAGATACGTCCGCACGACCTGGTATTCGCTCGACGCCGGCGACAGCATGCGCATGCGCTCCGTCTCGCGTCGGGCCTCGTGCGCCACCTTCTCGGGGAGCTTGGCCTCTTCGATCTTCTTGAGGATCTCGATCGCTTCCTTCTCGCCGGGGTCCGCCTCGCCGAGCTCCGCCTGGATCGCGCGCAGCTGCTGGCGCAGATAGAACTCGCGCTGGTGCTGCTCGATCTTGATCTCGGTCTGGCGCTTGACGTCCTCCATGACGCGCGCGCGCGCGACTTCACGCTCCAGCCGGCTGAGGATGAAGCGCAGCCGCTGGCCGACGTCGAGACGCTGCAGCACCTCGTCCTTGTCCGAGATGCGGAAGTTCATGTTCGTCGCGGCGAGATCCGCGAAACGCCCCGGATCCGAGATGTTCATCTTCAGGATCGCTGGCACCTCGTCGGGGATGCGGTCCACCATCTCGGCGAGCGTCTCTGCCGCGGACGCGACCCGCGTGATGAGATCGGCGACCTCGTTCGCGTCAGCCGGGATGTCCTTCGCCGGATGCACGACGGCGATCGGATAGGGGTCGTTCTGCTCCATCTCGTCGACGACGATGCGACGCAACCCCTGAAGCGTGATTTGGACGGTGTCGCCCGGCAGATTGATGCGCTCGTGCACGCGAGCCGCAACACCGACGCGGCCCACGAAGCGCGACGTGTCGATCGGCTCGTCGTGGTCGCCGCTGGCCACCACCAGGGCGACGATCAGCCCCGGCTCTTCATGCGCCCGCAGGAGGGCGAGGTTTTCGGGGGCGCCCATCTGGACCGCGATCGTTCCCAGCGGGTACACGATCGTGGACCGCAGCGCCATCAGCGGAAGTGTCGGCGGAAGCTCTGACTTGAGGAGATCTTCCTTTCGCTGTGTGCGGGCCATTCAGTGTCGTTAGGGTGCTCCGTGCCGACCGGGCAATCGGAGAGCCAAAGAGCGCCGCCCGACAAGGTAGTCTAAGTCCGTACCAGAGACCACCTTCCCTGTACATGACGGTGGTGATCTGAAGCACACTGGCGAGCGCTGAGAGGAAAGCGAACGCGAAACGGTTTCGCCGATCCCCGTTCCGTCCTCCCCGGCACCTAAGTACCTTCAACGGCTGTGTTTAACGAGCTCTCAGAGAAACTCGAAGGTGTCTTTGCCCGGCTTCGCGGTCGCGGCGTCCTGACCGAAGCCGATATCAAGGATGGGCTGCGGGAAGTCCGACGCGTGCTGCTCGAGGCGGACGTCAACTTCCAGCTGACGCGCGAGTTCCTGGAGCACGTCGAAAAGAAGGCGGTCGGCGTCGCCGAGCTGCGCAGCGTCTCGCCGGGTCACCAGCTGGTGAAGATCGTCTACGACGAGCTCACGGCCATGCTCGGCGAACGCCGCGAGGGGCTCAAGCTCAGCTCGGTCCCCCCAACCGTCGTCATGCTCGTCGGCCTGCAGGGCTCCGGAAAGACCACGACGGCGGCTAAGCTCGCGCTCAAGCTCCAGAAGGAGCAGCGGCAGACGCGTCTCATCGCGTGCGACGTATATCGCCCTGCTGCCATCGACCAGCTCGAGACGCTCGGCAATCAGCTTGGTGTCCCCGTCTACGCCGAGCGCGATACGCAGGATGTCACGCGCATCGCGCGCCATGGGCTCGATCAGGCGCGGCGCGCGCGCGACCGCGTCGTCATCGTCGATACGGCGGGCCGCCTGCAGATCGACGACGAGATGATGGCGGAGCTCGAGCGCCTCAAGGACGCCGTCAAGCCGGACGAGATCCTGCTGGTTGCGGACGGGATGACGGGTCAGGAAGCGGTGCGCATCGCGCAGGGCTTCGACGCGCGCCTGCATCTCACAGGCGTGATTCTGACGAAGCTCGACGGCGACGCGCGCGGTGGAGCGGCGCTCTCCATCTATGGCGTCACGAAGAAGCCGATCAAGTACATCGGCGTGGGCGAGAAGGCCGATGCGCTGGAGGATTTCCACCCCGACCGCATGGCGGGTCGCATTCTCCAGCAGGGCGACATCGTGTCGCTCGTCGAAAAGGCACAGGAAGCATTCGACGCCGACGAAGCAAAGCGGCTCGAGAAGAAGGTAAAGAAGGAGGGGATGGACCTCGCCGACTTCCTCACCGCGATGAAGCAGATCGAGCGACTCGGCCCGCTCGAAGGCGTGCTCAAGATGCTGCCGGGCGTGAACACCAAGGTACTGAAGCAGGTGAAGCAAACGGACCCGCGGCGGCTGAAGCATCTCGAGGCGATCGTGCTGTCGATGACGCCCGCCGAGCGGAAGAACCCGTCCATTCTGAACGGCTCACGCCGGGCGCGCGTCGCGAAGGGCAGCGGACGGCCGATCAACGAGGTGAATCGCCTGCTCGATCAGTTCCGCGAGATGCAGAAGATGATGAAGAAGGTTGCCGCGGCGCAGGGAAGTGGGGGCAAGGTGCGTCCTGGCATGTTCGGCGGGATGATGTAGAAAAACCCCAGTGTCCGTCGTCCAGCGTCTCCAGCGTCATTCTTGACGCATGGGACACTGGAAGGATGACGCTGGTGGCGTCAGCCGGGTGCGATCGAGAAACGCTCGATACGCGATGAGCCCGGAAGCAACACGTCACTCTGAGAGGAGCAATACAAATGGTTCGCATTCGTCTCCGCCGTACCGGCCGGAAAAGAACTCCCACGTACCGCATCGTTGTCGCGGACTCCACGAGCCCGCGCGATGGGCGTTTCATCGAGATCATCGGCCAGTACTCGCCTCGTCAGGGTGACAAGGCGCTGAACCTCGACACCGGCCGCGCCAACTACTGGCTCGACAACGGCGCGCAGCCCTCGGATACGGTGCGCTCCCTGCTGCGCAAGGCCGGCGTGCTCAAGGCGCGCCACGAAGCACGGCTGGGACGCAAGCTGCAATCGGGCGCCGTGCCGGTGTCGGAGAGCGCAAAAGAGGCTTGAGTTCATTCTATCTGGTTGGCCGCGTCCGCCGTGCGCACGGCATTCGCGGCGAGCTGGTGGTCGAGGCCCTTACCGACGCGCCGGACGCGATCTTTGCGCCCGGCCGTCGCGTTTTCGCGGGCACACGCGACGGCGACATCGCGCCCGGCCAGCCGGAGATGCGCATTCTGCGTTCGTCACCATTCAAGGGCGGATGGATCGTCGCCTTCGAGGGCCTTGGAGACAGGAGCGCCGCCGAGACGTGGCGCGACCGCACCTTTCTTCTGCCGGAAGACGAAGTCGAACCGCCCGGCGAGGACGAAGTCTTCATCCATGATCTCGTGGGGATGCGTGTCGTTCGTGTTTCCGGAGAGGAGCTGGGAGCGGTTTCCGAGGTGTTCGAGCTCCCGCAGGGTCTCGTGATCGAGGTGCAGCGCGAGCACGCCAAGCCGGTGCTCCTGCCGTTCAACGATCAGACGGTGACCGCGGTGGATACGGAGCTTCGTGTCATCCACGTGGATCCCCTCGAGGGCCTCGTCGAATGACGTTGCGTGTGAACGTCATCACGATCTTCCCGGATTTCTTCGCCGGTCCGCTCGCGACGAGCATCCTGTCGCGCGCGCGCGCGGCCGGCGCGGTCGAGTATCGCGTGGTCGATCTGCGCGACTACACACACGACAAGCACCGCACGGTGGACGACGCTCCGTATGGCGGAGGCGCCGGTATGGTGATGAAGCCGGAGCCGTTCTTCGAGGCCGTCGAGGCACTCGGCGCCAGCGCACCGATCGTGCTCTTGTCCGCGCGCGGGCGGCAGTTCTCGCAGGAGGACGCGTCGCGATTCGCATCGGGCGCGGAGCTCACACTGCTCTGCGGACACTACAAGGACGTCGATCAGCGAGTCGCCGATCACCTGGCGACCGAGGAGCTATCGCTCGGTGATTTTGTCCTCACCGGGGGCGAGCCGGCGGCGCTCGCGGTACTCGACGCGACCGTGCGGTTGCTGCCGGGGGCCATGAGCGATCTTGAAAGCGCCCGCACGGATTCGTTTTTCGACAGCACGGCCGTCAGCGCGCCGAGCTATACGCGCCCCCCCGATTTCCGCGGACACCGCGTCCCCGACGTGCTGCTTTCTGGGGACCACAAGCGCATCGCGGCCTGGCGGCGCGAGGAGTCCGAGCGGCGCACCAGGCGGCGGACCGAGCCTTAATACGCAATAAACACTTGCGTGTTGATGCCCCATTCGGATATTTGTCCCGCCCGTCGCCGACGCCGGCCTGACGGAACCAGATCGTGTCGTTCCTTCCTTGAATGGAGGAGCACCGAATGAAGCAGCAGTTCTCGTTCGTCCTTGCGTCCCTGGTTCTCGCTGCGTGCGCAGAACCCCCGTCCACGCCGATCGCCGTGGTGCCCGACGAACCCGCGACCTTCGCCGCGGCCCAGTCGGATGTCATCCCCGGCCGCTTCATCGTAACGTTGCGCGAGGGTGCCAACCCGGCGGCGGTTGCGAGCGAGCATGGAGTGAAACCTGATTTCGTGTACGCGAACGTACTCAATGGCTTCGCAGGCTCAATCGCAGATGCAGCGAGAGCCGGGCTGCTGCGCGACGCCCGCGTTGCTCGGGTCGAGCCGGATGGAATCGCGTACGCGTCGATTACCCAGAGCGGCGCGACGTGGGGAATCGATCGCATCGATCAGCGCAGCCTGCCGCTGTCCGGCACGTACACGTACACAGCCTCAGGCCTGGGGGTGACCGCGTACATCATCGATACGGGCATCCGATTCGACCATTCCGAGTTCGTCGGTCGCGCCTCGAGCGGCTACGACGCCGTGGATGGCGGAACCGCGGATGACTGCAACGGCCATGGCACGCACGTGGCCGGCACCGTCGGCGGTTCGACGTATGGTGTCGCGAAGGACGTGCAGCTGGTCGCGGTGCGCGTGCTCGATTGCGGCGGCTCGGGAAGCTGGAGCGGTGTGATCGCCGGCATGGATTGGGTTACCGCCAACCACGTTGGTCCATCCGTCGCGAACATGTCCCTCGGCGGTGGTGCCAACACGTCCGTGGACGATGCAGCGCGGCGGATGATCGCCAGCGGCGTCGCGACAGCGATTGCCGCCGGCAACGGCAACTTCATCGGCATCGCGCAGGACGCCTGCAAATCGTCGCCGGCGCGCGTCGCCGAGGCGATGACGATTGGCGCAACCGACAACACGGACAAGAAGGCATCCTGGTCCAACTACGGCAATTGCGTCGACTGGTTCGCGCCGGGCGTCGGCATCACGTCGTCCTGGTACACGAGCACGACGGCAACGAATACGATCAGCGGCACGAGCATGGCCACGCCGCACACCACGGGCGCCGCGGCGCTTTACCTGTCGTTGAATCCGACGGCGACGCCCCAGCAGGTGCGCGATGCTCTGTACGCCAACACCACCAAGGGCATCGTCACGAGCTCGAAGACGGTGAACAATCATTTGCTGTTTGTGAACTACTGACATCCTTAAGGCACGTTAAGTATTTCGGGACTGTAACTACGCTTGTCGGCTTGTCAGCTTGTCAAATGCGCTACCGCGCTGGTGACGAGCCGACAAGCCGACAAGCGTCGTTTTGATCCGTCAAGTAACCGAAGCGGCGCAGCGACGCCTGGAACGTTTTGTCCCTTGCGCAACCCGGCTCGTCCCGTAGGTTCTGCGCGCCGCTGAAGCTGGCCGGGGAGGCGCGCGCGACGTCGCGATCGTCTTCGACCTGCTCACGAGTCCCGGCCGGACCGCGGATCACGTGGGGGTTACAGCTCCATGAATCGCTGTTACGCTGTTGCGCTGTCCGCGCTGGTGCTCGTGGCGTGCGCCGAGCCGCCGGTGACTCCGAATGCGCCGCCAGTTCAGGCCCTCGGGAATCAGGCACCCCTCTACATGAAGGGCGACGATGGAATCCCGGGACAGTACATCGTCGTGTTCAACGACGACGTCGACAATCCGCACGGCAAGGCGAAGGAGAAGACGCTCAAGGCGAATGGCAAGTTGAAGTTCACCTATGGTGCCGCCCTGAAGGGATTTGCGGCGGAGCTGAGCGACGAGGCCGTGGCGGCGCTGCGCGCCGATCCGGACGTCGCGTACGTCGAGCAGGACCAGGAAGTCTCGATCAGCACGACGCAGTCCGGTGCCACGTGGGGCATCGATCGCATCGACCAGCGCAATCTTCCCCTCTCCGGCACCTACACGTACACGTCGACCGGCACCGGCGTCCGCGCGTACATCATCGACACGGGCATCCAGACGTCGCATCCCCAATTCGGTAGCCGCGCCAGCGCGGTCTACGACGCGTTCGGCGGCAATGGACAGGATTGCAACGGTCACGGCACGCACGTCGCCGGCACCGTGGGGAGCACGACCTATGGCGTCGCGAAGAACGTCTATCTTCGCGCCGTACGCGTGCTGGACTGCAACGGCTCCGGATCGACGTCGGGGGTGATCGCGGGGATGGATTGGGTGCGCACCAACCGCATCAATCCCGCAGTGGCGAACATGTCGCTCGGCGGCGGCTATTCGTCCGCGATGAACACTGCGGCCAACAACCTCGCGAACTCGGGCGTGTTCCTCGCCGTCGCGGCTGGCAACTCGAATGCGAACGCGTGCAATTACTCGCCGTCCAGCGCCTCGGCGGTGACGAGCGTGATGTCCTCGACGAGCGGCGACGCGAAGTCGTCGTTCTCGAACTGGGGCTCGTGCACGCACCTGTACGCGCCCGGCTCGTCGATCACGTCGACGTGGCTGAACAGCGGCACGAACACGATCAGTGGGACGTCGATGGCGACACCGCACGTGACGGGCGTGGCGGCGCTGTACAAGGCGACCTTCGGCGACGCCGCGTCGTCGACCATCCGGACGTGGTTGATCAACAACGCGACGGCGGGAGTGATCAGCGGGAATCCCACAGGGACGCCGAATCGACTGCTGTACAAGTCGACGTTGTAGTCTCTGAGCAGCGGAAATCGGTAATGGGAAATCGGAAATGGGTCCCGGATGCGTCGCTACGGCTGGATGCGTCCCGGACCTATTTCCGATTTCCCATTCTCCATTTCCACCGTTTGAAGACGGGCGCTATCCTCATGTGTGCCAACAGGCTAGCAGGAACACTGGCGGTCCATTAAGTTCACTCTGCTCTACCATAAATACGATTCCGCTGGGCCACGCCCCGGAGCTTTCCTATGCATCCCTTCATCGAATCTCAAAAAACCTGGCTGCGCAGTGACGTGCCGCCATTTCGTGCCGGCGACACCCTCCGCGTCAACGTACGCGTGAAAGAGGGCGACAAGGAGCGCATCCAGGCGTTCGAGGGCATCTGCATCGCCCGTCGTGGCAGCGGCGTGAGCGAAAGCTTCACCGTACGCAAGATCTCCAACGGCGTCGGCGTCGAACGCATCTTTCCGGTCCACAGCCCGATGATCGCCGACATCGCCGTCCTGCGCCGTGGCCGCGTCCGTCGCGCGAAGCTGTACTATCTGCGTCAGCTCACGGGCAAGGCGACCCGCATCAAGGAAAAGAAGGTGCGCGTCACCGTGCCGACCACGGGAACTCCCGAAGAAGCCTGACCGCCAGCGAACGCGCGACCATGCGCTGGAGCACGATCGAACGTGACCTCCGCACCCAACATGGTCCGCTGATCGCCGGTATCGATGAAGTTGGACGGGGTCCGCTCGCGGGCCCCGTCGTCGCTTGTGCCGTCGTGATGCCGCCTGAGCGTCGTGCAATGCCGGGCATCAACGACTCCAAGCAGCTCACGGCCAGGAAGCGCGAGCAGCTGATCACGAAGATTCTCGCGAACGCGGTGGGTGTGGGTATCGGCGCCGCCTCCGTGCGCGAGATCGATCGCTTCAACATTCTGCAGGCGAGCGTGCTCGCCATGCGACGCGCGCTGCGCCGGCTGCCCGTCGTCCCGAATCACGTGGTGGTCGACGGCCGGTCGCTGCGGACGCTCGAGGTGCCTCACACCGCCGTCATCCGCGGGGACGCGCGCTGCTACTCCATCGCATGCGCCTCCATCGTCGCCAAGATCACGCGCGATCGCGTCATGCACGCGCTCGCAGCGCGGTATCCCGGTTACCTGTGGGAGGAGAACGTCGGCTATGCCACGCCGGCCCATTTCAAGGGGATCGCTGAGCGGGGCGTTACGCCGCATCATCGGCGGTCGTTTCTTCCAGTGAGGCAGCTGACTCTGGATTTCAGTGCTGCCGATTCCACGGAACTCGACGCAGAGCAGCTGGCGCGGCTCATCGCGCAGGCATCGCACGACCTGCCGATACAGGCCAACGGTGACGCCGGCGCCGGCGTAATATTGTGATATGAAAGCACATTGCAGCTCCGCCCGACGCCGGGTGGCTGCGCTGGGTCTCCTGATCCTTGCGGCCATTCCATCGCTTGGCCGCGCGCAGCGGCGCCAGGCTCAGGAGTTCACTCAGCAGGGGATCCTTGTCCCCAACTTCTGGGTCGTCGGCAAGACCACACCCAGCCTGGCGCGCGCCGACATGAAGTTCGGCCGCAGGGTCGCAGATGCGGTTCGCGACGAGCTCGCGCACGCGGTGAACAAGCGCGAGGCCAAGGTCGTGGACGGGCGCGACATACACGAATCGCTCACGCTTTCGTCGTTGAACCCGGATACCGCGCTCAGCGTCGAGGATCTGCGGCAGCAGGCGGAGTTCTTTCGCGCCGACGAGCTCGTCATCGGCACGGCGGAACGCCTGCCGGCCGGCCTGAAGCTGGACGCGCAGCTTGTCCTGTGGCGCGACACCAGGATGCGTCAGCCGATTCCGGCCGTCACGTCCAACAGCTTCGATCGCGCCGTGCAGCAGTTGGCGGCCAACGTCGCCGCGGCTCGCGGCCAGCTCAAGTTCCAGCGACGCTGCGAGAACTCGCTCCGCGACGGCAACGGACAGAAGGCGATCGCCGACGCTCGGGAAGGCATCGCGGCGTATCCGCGCTCGACGCTGGCACGCACGTGTCTGATATTCGCGCTGCGGGCGACGATGGCACCCGCGGCGCAGACGCTCGAGGAAGCGCAGCGGCTGCTTCAGGTCGATCCGGTTGCGCCGCACGCCCTCGAGGCCGCGGCCGAAGCGCTCGACACCCTGCGTCGGCGGGACGAAGCGGCGGACATGTGGCTGCGTCTGGCGGCGACGGACACGGTGAAT